>ERZ779875.837-NODE-837-length-23884-cov-7.757606_pt1 | contig 23884 bp, 26 predicted proteins | sample MGYA00511246_ERZ779875 | MGnify/ENA primary metagenome ERZ779875 (study PRJEB29588, sample SAMEA2155093) | human gut metagenome | biome: human gut; feature: human-associated habitat; material: faeces | place: Denmark | collected 2008/2010 ... | reverse complement strand
TGGAATTTTACAATTTTTATAAAAAGGAACAGTTCGATCTGCCCAACCATTTTTTGGATTATAACTATGTTAAAGTGAGTGATATGCTGCATTATGGAGGTGTCAAAGCGTTAAAATGGGAACTGGAGCAGAAAAGATATATAGAAATAAAATTGGATCAGTATTATTTGTTTGGGAGAGACGAATATCATTATGCACATCACCTTCATCAGAATTTGATTTATGGGTTTGATGATAAACAGAAAGTGTTTATGACAGTAGGATATGATAACTCAGGTAAAATACAAAGGTATAACGTTTCATATCGAGATATAAATGAAACGTTAAAACGAAACAAGAGTCATATAATTAAAATTATAACGTATTGCCAGGGCTTTCGGTTTTATCGTTTTATGCCGGAATACATACAAAGAATTTGCAAAGATTATTTGGAAGAAAAAAATACAGAACTGCTTATGCAGGCATTTTTGCCAACAGAAAAAACGGTTCAAGGAATCGGAATCTATCGAGAACTTTGTACCCAGAAAGGAATTAATCTTTTGATTGCAGACAGGCGAATCTCGTATCTGTTGTATGAACATAAAGTAATTATGGAAAAACGTATCGAGTATATGTGGGAAGAAAAACTAATAAATGAAGAGTTGTACAAAAAATTAAAATTATTATCACAAACAGCACGAACAACGGCATTTAATTTGGTTCATTTGATGCAGAAATATCGTTTCCGGCCAGATAAAAGAGAGGATGGATTGATAAAACACATGATATCAGAACTGGAAGAAAATGACAAAAAACTCATGTATGCTTTAGTGTACGAATGGAAAATCTATGGAAAGGAAGAGGAAAAATGATACAAAGTGATGAAGTTCGAATAAGAACCATACTGATGCGATATCTTAACATAACAAGTGATGAGATATACAAAGAGGAGGTTATGATGGATTCGCTGGACATTGTGGAATTTATTATTCAAATTGAAGAAGAATTTGGAATTGAATATAATAACTTTTCTGATTTTGTAATTCATATGGATAATATAGAAGATCTGGTAAAGTATATAACATGCTGTGTGAAAGAAGGAAGATAGATGAATGTTGAGACAAAAAAAGGATTGTGGGAAATTGTTGACTATGCATATAAAAAAGTTCCTTTATATAAAAAACTTATGAAAGAGAAAGAATTGAATTTATTGCAATTAGTAGATTGTAAGAGATGGGAGGAACTTCCTATAATAGAAAAAAATATGTTAACACAACGGACTGACGAGATGATTTCGGAAGAGTATTATGCTCAAGTGGCATTAAATAAGGTTATACATACTCATACTTCAGGAAGTACAGGTACGTTTCTGGATGTTTATTGGAAAAAACAAGATTTAAATAGAGCTTTAGTACCCTTATGGATTGATCGATGGAAGAAAGCAAGCATATGCCCCAGTGATAAGCTTTGTCAATTTAATACTACATTGGAAAAATCTTTGTATCAAATTGAAAATAATCGCTTAATTATTTCAAAACAACACCTTTTAGAGGTTAGTTTTTTTGAAATATATGACAAAATCAGGGAATTTTCTCCTAGTTGGGTTATCATACATCCTACAATTGCAAAATATTTTATAGAAAAAATAAAACAATTTGAATTGCCTACAATAGAAACAATAAAATATATTGAAGTCACAGGGGAAATTGCATTGCCTGGATTGATAAATAAAATACAAAGAGAATGTAATTGTATTGTTGGAAATCATTATGGATGTATGGAAGTTCAAACAATTGGTTATCAAGAGAAAGAAAAATATAGATTATATGATCAAAGTACCTATGTGGAAATCCTGGATGATTTTGGGAACCCTGTAAAAGAAGATACGTTAGGAAATATTTATGTAACTTCATTGCATAATAGGGTTATGCCTATTATTAGATATGGTACTGGAGATAAAGGATGTATTTTTACGGAAATATGTAATGGAAAAGTTGTGAGATATCTGAAACTAGAAAAAGCAAGAAGTAATGATATGATTAATTTAAATGATAGTGAAAAAATATTTGCAGACATTCTTTTAAAACCTATTGAAATGATAAATGGTTATTATCAAAATGTTGTATATCAGTTTCAAGCAATTCAAATATCTTATAGCGAAATTAAAATAAAAGTAGTTATGGATACTGCATTTTCAAAGCAGAAATTTATTGGAATTTATTTGGATATTATGAAAAAAACAATACTTAAAAAATATAAATTTATGTTTGAATTTGGCGATTATCTTTTTCCCGCGAGTAATGGAAAAAACGCTTGGTTTAGTTGCCAAATATAACGTTTATAATAGTATTTTTGCTGAAGTATTATTATTTAATAAATAAAAACCAAGAACTGATATCAATAGTATTTATGCAAGTTATCCTTTGATACATTGAGGTAATTATAAAATAATAAGAACAACTCCTTTTTGGTAAAGGAAAGTAGATTAGAGTTTCTAAAAATCCTTATTATACTAAATTAAAAGAGGAGATGTTTATTAGTATAACCACACAGTAGTTATACTGATTGTAGTGTTTCATATTATATTAGGAAGGAGGGACATACGATTCGAATAAACTTTTGACAGATATTAAAAGGTCAAAACAGGTAATCCAGGTAGCATAATAACCCAGATGAGATTGTAATCCAGAACTCTGCTGGGGGTCAGTAATACTGGATCCGAGCAGAGCTCTGGAACAGAACCCCGCAGGTGATGAAGTGGTGAAAGTGCTTCATTGGCAACAAAACCAATAAAGTCAAGCAAGGTGTGCGTCCACTGAAAACAGTCCTTGTGAGACGATGAAGGTTAGTAAAAATCAAAAAGAACAAAACAAACAAGAGCTGTAGTTGGCAGAAGTACTCTCCTTGGGGCATGACCCTGTTACAAAGCTTAGTCGGTACTCAGTGTATGAATAGTCGGTACGAAGAAAGTTGGCGCGGGGTGCCATTAGACATGGAAGGTTCGCTGTCATAGTTAAGCAGAGGATAAAAGCCTTTATAAAGCAAAAAGATGGATGTTTTATTTGGTGTACTCTGATTATGCTGTTCCGTACAAGATACGAGGAATATTCTGCACTTTTAGCTCGTTTGTTTCGAGGTGACAAAGTAAAAAAGCTTAAAATAAAGGATTTTAAGCTTGACAAATTAGGAAGGAGAGTGTGGTTGAGTAAAACCATACGGAAAATGACATGAAAAGAAATCTAAAAAGAATTATTAGTATGATTGTTCTTGTGGGAGTAGTTTGTTTGCGCGTGAAATGTGATGCGGGGATAGTAGATGCATCGCAAAAAAGAACATGTGAGGTAATGGATGATACAATTACAAAAAATTATGCTAACAAAATTGCTGAGTATCAAGTAAATAAAACGATTGGTAAAAAATCAGGAAAATGGCAACAAAATACAAGTATAAATAAAACATATAATCTTTATAATGAAGATGGTAATGTTGTTGCATATGCGGTTGAATTGTCTAATCAAAATGATGAAGCAGGTTATGTTGTAATTGGAGCAAATGAGGAAAATCCACCTGTTATTGAATTTAAAACATCTGGAAAGTTTTTGAAGCGACACCTTGGAAGCAATGAATATATTATATATGATGGTTTTACAAATTATTATATAGTTAATAAAGATACTCAGATTGCTACGAGTATTGATGACTCTAAAGAGAAATTTAATATTAATCAATTGGAAAAAGGAACTGAGAAACAGAATTTGAAAAAATCTATAAAGTGTGAAGATAAGAAAGAATGGGATGCAATAAAAAAAGAAATTAAATATGGAGCATCAAATCCGCCTACAAGTGGAGGGGCTAATACAACTCCATGGGCATATGAAAGTGGTTACGTAAGACAAGAATTTAAAACAGTTCCAGATGCAAACTATTATAGATATTTTATAATGACACAATTTGATGATGGACCAGTATGTGTTGCGACAGCAGCATGTAATTTGCTTAATTATTATATGTGCAGGCAAAGAATGAAAACATCGTTAGTATTAAACAATGATTGGCAACAAACGTTTAATCGATTAAAAATATATTTTAAAACAGGAAAAGATGGTGCAAGTATATATGATGCTAAGGAAGGGCTTGAAAAATATTTCAGAGATTTAAATATTCAAGATGCTGTTGTACATTACTATGATTCTTCTGAAGACAAGGCAGATTGGGATGAAGTAAAAAGAAGGCTTGATTTTGGTGAGCCATTGATTTATGGTATAACAGATCACTACTATTATACTAGAAATGAGGAAGGAAAAATCATAGGAAAGCATGCAGTTTTAGCAGTTGGTTATCGGGAATATTATTATGCTGGGGAGTTAAATACAAGTAAATATATTCAGATCGCAGATGGATGGACAGATCATGCAGACCGTTATATAAATGTTGATGTCGGACAGAACAATGCAGCGACAGAAATGTTAACGTTGTACTTTGTCTATTCATATATTCAAAAATAAAATCAAGAAATATGAGGAGCATTCCTGTAATTCATTAAAAGTGCCAATTGAATAAAAAAGAAACTCAGGGTATGATTGAGTTGCATCTTGGCGGATTTAAACAAAACAATCAATACACAGGAGGTTCCAAATGAATTATACACAAAATGAGAAGATTGAACAAGTAACAGATACAACAATGGTTGTTGGAGTAGATATTGGAAGTCAGACGCACTATGCGAGGGCTTTTGATAATCGGGGACGCGAGTTCACAAAACGGGTTTTTATTTTTAAGAATGATATCGAAGGATTTAATTCTTTCAATCTTTGGGCTCAGACTTTAAAAAAGAGAATAACAAGACCGTAGTTCTGATCGGCTGTGAGCCAACAGGTCATTACTGGTTTGCGTTTGCAAAGTATGTTAATGATCATCAGAAAAGTTTGGTAATGGTCAATCCATTCTCGGTTAAGAAGGTCAAGGAGATTGATGACAATAGTCCAAAGAAAACGGATTCAAAAGATCCGAAAACAATAGCAAAACTGGTTGTGGATGGAAGGTATTCCATTCCATATATGCCAGAAGGCATATACGCCGAAATAAGAGATTTGGTATACAGTCGTGACAGGATCCTGAAGCAGCATAACATATCAGCAAACAGGATCCCGAGATGGCTTGCAATACATTTTCCAGAGTATCTGGGATTATACACAAGATTTGATGCAGCAAGTGGTTTGGCAGTATTAGAGAAAGCACCACTGCCAAAAGATATAATCGCACTTGGAATAAATGGGATCCGGAAGATATGGCATGATAAGATAAGAGGATACGTGGCAGAGGAGTTACAGAAGATAGGGCAAAGACCCTGGTTGAAGCTGCACATAACAGTGTTGGTCTTGACGGAGGCATTGGAACAAAAAGCAAATTATATATGTTGCTTGAAGAGCATCGGCTGTGGACTTCGCAATTAGAAGCCGTTAATAAGCCACTTGAAGAAACCATTCTAAAAGTACCATATGTGGAGAAATTACTCGCCATAAAAGGAGTAGGAAGTGTTGCAATAGCAGGATTTATCGCTGAAGTGGGTGATATCAGACGCTTTGAATCGCCGAAACAGATCCAAAAGTATGCAGGACTGGAACTAGTGGAAAATAGTTTAGGAAAGCATAAAGGAAGATCACGAATCAGTAAGAGAGGAAGAAAAAAACTCAGAAAAATCCTGTATCAGGTGATGGTGCCATTGCTTGCCAGAAATAAAAAGTTTCGTGCAATCTACGACTACTATGTAACGCGTGTAAAGAATCCGCTGAAGCGAAGACGGCAATGATAGCTGTAAGTTGTAAGCTGATCCGTGTATTTTACGTGGTATTAACAAAAGGAGTGGATTACGACAGACTTAAAATGATGTCGAATATTCACCGCCCGAGCGATGGAATAGTCGCTTAAGAAGGAATTACTGTAAACAGGAAAGCGTCCGCCGTCAATGGTGCTGTGAAACAGGAAAGCAAAAATATATAAGACAAAGTAGAGCTAGTAGCTGCATAGAGATTTTCCATATGGGAACGACCCTGTTGCAGGAGCATGAGCATGAGCAGCACCCAACTATGGATAAGAAGAACGAAGGAATTTAGGACCCAGCAGAGGCAGGTGATCCTGGTAGACATGAGAGGTTAGTTACTGTAGGTGAAATTGGGAAACAAGAAGACCTTTATAAGGAGAAACAAAGACGTTTTGTTTCTTGTACCTAAAATCATCCGGAAAGGACTCCCCGAAGTAACTTTCTATCCAGAAAACTCTATTTTGTAGATATATGTAACTTATTAACTGTTCAGTAAAGTCAGTAAAATCGAGGATTTTGTTGAACATGCACAAAAAAAGAGAGGAAAAGATTATGAAAAATATATTGAAATATGGAATGATTTTGTGTACCTGTTTATTGATTTCTCCAAGTTGTTTAGCAGAGACTGTCATTAAAGAGAATGTAAAATATAATCTTAATGACAGAAAAATGACTGCTGTTTACGAAGAGTATGTGGGAAATGAGGCACCTAATGGAGCGGAATATATTTTCCCTAGAGAAGTTTCAGTAAATGGGAAAACGTATATTGTTAATGAAATAGCTTCGAATGCAGTAAAGAAACTAAAGGCAAAAAGGCTTGTATTTTCGGATGCTGTTAATAAAATATTAGTTTCAGATTTATATCGTTTTGAGTTAGAGGTAAATTCAAATAATCAAAGTTTTTTGGTTAAAGATAATGTTTTATACTCGATTGATAAAAAAATATTGTTAAAAAGTGGAAAACAAGACGGAACAATAAATGTTATTGATGGTGTGGAGACTGTTAAAGAAAAGGCATTTGCAGAAAGTGGGGTGCAAAAAATTATATTTCCTGCAAGCCTTAAGAATATTGAAAAGGAAATGTTTTTAAACTGTAAAAACCTGAAAAAAATTCAAATATCCTCGAGTAATTCTTATATGACGGTAGTGGATGGAGCGATATATAGTAAAAACAAAAGAAAATTATTAAGTGCAGGGGTAGCAAAAGGAACATTTAAATTGCTGCAAAAGACGATAGAAATTCAGAGGTGTGCTTTTGCCGGAAATCAAACTGTGAAAAAAGTTGTGATAAATGGTAGGATGAAAAAACTGGGAAAGGAAGGTTTTGCATATTCTGAAATTCGGAATATAGAACTTCCTGAAACATTACGTATAGTAGGTAAAGGGGCATTTAGAGAGTGCAAAAATCTAAAAAAGGTTGTTTTTCCAGAGTCAATTAAGAAAATTGACAAGGATGTATTTATTGGATGTAGAAAACTGGAAAAAGTTAAGTTGCCGTCTAATATAAAAGTAATAGACAAAAATACCTTTATGAATTGTCCTTCATTGCGTGAAATTGTTTTGCCAAATAAAATTCAGATAATAAAAAGCGGGGCATTTAAGAATTGTGGATTTACAAAACTTATAATACCTAAATCGGTTAAAAAAATTGAGAAAAATGCATTGGAGACAACAATTGGTATTCTAAAATTTAAAGGGAAAAAAGTTCCGCAAATAGCCAATCAAGAAGTGTGTTTGTTTGGAGAAAATGAAGCGGGACAGCAAGTGCCGGAATATCTTGATGAAATGTTTAATTATGATATTATTAGAGGAATTGGTGTTGTAGTAGTACCAAAAGGGAAATGTAGTGAATACCGAGATAAACTAGACAAAAAGATGCGTTATCAATCAATTAAAGAAAGCGCTTTTGTCGTTCATTCTTAAATTGTTGTCGTCTATCAAAAATTGGTGCTTTTCCCCAAAAAGTATGGTATACTGGAAAACAAAAACAAGGGGGAATTTTTATGGATTTTGGTGATATTATTCTCGGTATCGTAGATGTGGGGATTTTGGTAGGGATTTTTGTTAGTTTCTATCAAATAATCTGCACAAAGAAAAGGATAAAAACAAATGGCTGCAAGGCGGCTCTAAAGAAACTGCTTTTGTGCGAAGGATACTTGCTGGCAATTGGGATAATTCAATTGTGGGTTGTGCTTTATCCGCCATTTGTTATTTACACATGGAATAAAGTTCTTTCCGGATGGATGGAAAAATTTGTTTGGCTTGAAAGAGGAGTCTACTTGCTTGAAACGGTAATTGTGTTACCAATTTTTATTGTAATCGTGAGCATAGTAACGATAAAGGAAAGTCAAAGAAAAAGGGGAAGTAAGGTATAAAAAATAAGACGTTACCACCTGAAAAGTGTTTTGAAAATCGAATTTACCACCTTAAAAATGTTGTAAAAGCAAAATTTACCACCTTAAAAATGTTGATATTTTGACGAAAAGCAGATATAATAAGAACAAACAGGGTATAGTTCATTTGATGGAAAGGTGGTATTCTGTATGGAAAGAAATTTGTTTGGTAAGTTAGAAGGGTGGAAAAATAAGAAAAAAAGAAAACCTCTCATTATTCAGGGGGCCAGACAGGTTGGGAAAACTTGGATTATGAAAGAGTTTGGTAAACGGTATTTTAAGGATACTATTTATATAAATTTTGACAATAATGAGGTTATGAAAAATGTATTTGAGATTGATTTTGATATTTCCCGCATTATATCAGCTATAAAAATTGAATATGGAAAAAATTTTGAGGTGGCAAATACACTCATTATATTTGATGAAATACAAGAGGCACCGAAAGCATTAGCTTCGCTAAAATATTTCTATGAAAATGCTCCACAATATGCAATTATTGCAGCTGGGTCATTACTTGGTGTTGCACTTCATCAAGGAACATCTTTTCCGGTAGGGAAAGTGGATTTTATGCATTTATATCCGTTGAATTTTTCTGAATTTTTGCGTGCAAACGGAGAGGAAAATTTAGCAGAGTTATTACAGTCACAGGATTATCAAATGATAAATGCGTACTCGGTAAAATATACAGAATTATTGAAGAAGTATTATTATATTGGTGGGATGCCGGAAGTGGTTCAAACTTATTTGGATACAGAGGATTTTAATGAGGTACGGAAAATACAAAGGGATTTGTTGAAATATTATGAGGAAGATTTCAGTAAGCATGCTCCAAAGGATGTTATTCCTAGAATCCGAATGGTATGGAATTCAATTCCAGCACAACTTGCAAAGGAAAATCGTAAGTTTATTTATGGTTCTGTTAGAGAGGGTGCCCGGGCAAAAGATTTTGAATTGGCCATTCAATGGCTGGAAGATGCGGGATTGATTATAAAAAATTATAGGGTTAGTAAACCGGGGATTCCGTTGATTGCATATATGGAATTAAATAATTTTAAAATGTTTATGCTGGATGTTGGATTGCTAGGGGCAAGGGCGGATATAACGGCAAAAGTTTTGCTTGATGGCAGTCGGATATTTGAAGAGTTTAAAGGAGCGTTGACAGAACAGTTTGTGGCACAGCAGTTGAAAGCAGCAGATCGAGAATTATATTATTTTTCTACAAAAAATTCTACTGGTGAAATTGATTTTTTGATACAGCAAGATATGCAATGTATTCCTATTGAAGTCAAAGCGGAAGAAAATCTGCGTGCAAAAAGCCTTAAGGCCTTTTGTGAAAAATATAGACCTCAAACGGCGATACGTTCGTCTATGTCGAATTATAGACAACAAGAATGGATGATAAATGTTCCATTGTATATGCTAGATGAATTTTTGTGCAAAATGCCCTTTGAAATTCTCTAAAAATTTGTGTTACAATTATTGGAGAAAGGAATCTGTAAAGTGGAGGATATTCTGCACCTGGAAAAGCACGGCAGTAGACGAACGGTATTTTGCACTTGCCGAAGATACACTGTATTCGGAACTGGAAGTTGCCTTAGAAAAAGATCATGCGGAGATTTATCAGATGATCTGTGAACGATGTGAGAAAGACTGAGATTTCTCATACATAAACCCTGCACCCCCTGCATACAATGAAACAACGAGTATACAGGGGGTAGTTTTTTGAAAACATATATCGAAGAGCGGGCTGTCGAGATTGCCAATTATATCGTGGAAAATGGGGCGACGGTGCGGCAGACAGCAAAGAAATTCGGGGTTTCTAAGAGTACGGTACATAAGGATGTGACCGAGCGGATGGAAGAAATCAATCCGCGGCTGGCGGCAAAAGCCCGGAAAATTTTAGACATCAACAAGTCAGAACGGCATATCCGGGGTGGAATGGCGACAAAAGAAAAGTATCATCATTTACATGAGACAGTGTAAGAGTTTAGGGCGGTCATTTTTTATAAAATGTTCGCCCTTTTTAAAATTGTGAGTTGCATTCCAAAAGCAAAATTGATATCATAACTTTAAGGATATATATTTTAGAAGGAGGAAGGGATATGACGCAGGCAATGAAACATTTAATGGATCAGTATATTATTGAAGTTCAGAAAATATATGGAACACATTTAAAAAGAGTGATCTTATATGGGTCTTATGCCAGAGGAGATGCGCGGGAAGATTCCGATGTCGATATTATGATACTGCTGGATATACCGGATATTGCGTTAAAGCAGTACAGCAAGCAGCTTTCCTATATGACTTATGATTTTAATATGGACAATGATCTGGACATTAAAACAATTGCAAAGAATGAAGAACATTTTAATAAGTGGGTTGTGAATTATCCCTTTTATGCTAATGTAAGACGGGAAGGAGTAGTGTTGTATGGAGAATCATGAGAATATAGGGACGGTGAAGGATTTGGTCTTGTATCGGGTTCAAACGGCAAAGGATGATTTGAGCTCGGCAAGAATTTTGTTGCGGGCAGGCGAATATAAAGGGGCTAATAATAGAGCATATTATGCAATATTTCATGCAATAAATGCGGTTCACGCGGTAAATGGGGATGCTTTTAAACGACATAAAGATGCAATAGCTAATTTTAACAAGAGTTATGTTAAGACGGAGATTTTTCCACGTGAAATTGGCAGAAAGATAAGCGAAGCTGAAGAAATAAGGCATGCAAGTGATTATGATGACTTTTATATCGCGAGCAGGGAAGAGACAGAGCGGCAAATTGATGTTGCGGATGAATTTCTACAGTTAGTTGAAGAATATTGCAATAATCAAATTGCAGACATTTGAACCAAATGGATGTTTGGTTTGGGGCGGTCATTTTTTATAAAATGTTCGCCCTTTTTTCACATCTCAAAATCTTGTTTTTTGTAAAAAAAAGTGGTATGATGTAAATTACTAGATAAAAAATCTCAATAAAACGCAGTGCTTCTAAATAGGAAAGCACGCCAAAGGAGGGAATTACCTTGGGAAATTCAACCTTTAGAGGAGGAGCACATCCGTACGAGGGAAAAGAACTCAGCATGGATGAGCCGATTCGTGTGATGGAACCGAAAACCGAGATGGTTTTTCCGATGTCCCAGCATATCGGTGCTCCGGCAACTCCTACGGTAGCAGTAGGTGATACAGTCAAGATGGGACAGATCATCGGCGAAGCGAGTGGATTTATCTCTGCCAACATCGTTAGTTCTGTTTCGGGAACTGTGAAAAAGATCGAACCGCGTCTGACGGGGTCCGGTGCCAAGGCAACTTGTGTTGTGATTGAAAACGATGGAGAAGATACTCCGGTAGAAGGATTAGGAGAAGACAGGGATTATACGACACTGTCCAAAGAGGAAATCCGTCAGATCATCAAGGATGCCGGTATTGTCGGAATGGGCGGAGCCGGTTTCCCGACAAATGTGAAAGTAACACCAAAGAATGAAGAGGAAATTGAGTATGTAATTATCAATGGAGCAGAATGTGAACCGTATCTGACTTCGGATTACCGCTTAATGCTTGAGCGTCCGGAAGACCTCGTTATGGGCTTGAAAGTGCTGCTTCAGTTGTTTGACAATGCAGAAGGTATTATCGCGATCGAGGATAATAAGCCGGAAGCAATCGCCAAATTGCAGTATCTGACACAGGAAGAGCCGAAAATTACGGTGAAACCATTGAAAACAAAATATCCGCAGGGAGCAGAGCGGCAGGTGATCTATGTGACGACAGGCCGCAAGATCTATTCGAAAATGCTGCCGGCAGATGCGGGATGCGTTGTGGACAATGTGCAGACAGTATTGGCAGTATATGATGCAGTGTGCAAATGTACACCATCGATGACCCGTGTTATGACATTGACCGGAGATGCGATGGCACAGCCGCAGAATTATAAAGTTCGTTTTGGTATGAGTCATGCGGAACTTCTGGAAGAAGCAGGCGGACTTGTGGAAGAGGGCGCAGAGAAGATTATTTCCGGTGGCCCGATGATGGGTATGGCGATGTTTGATCTCAATGTACCGATCACCAAGACCAGTTCTTCCATCCTTGCGATGACGAAGGACGAAGTCGCAGCCAATGAACCGACAAATTGTATCCGTTGTGGACGCTGTGCAAGCGTTTGTCCAAGCCACCTCGTTCCACAGAAGATGGCAGAGGCAGCAGACCGCCAGGATCTGGATCTGTTCCAGAAATTAAATGGTATGGAATGCTACGAATGTGGTACTTGTACCTATGTTTGCCCGGCGAAGAGACGTTTGACACAATCCTTTAAGCAGGCACGCCGTGCCGTGATGGATCAGAGCCGCAAAAAATAATTTGCGCAGATAAATGGAGGTTATTTGAGATGGAGAAATTATTAAATGTATCATCATCTCCTCATGTACGAGACAAGTCATCTACCAAATCCATCATGAGAGATGTATGTATTGCACTGATTCCTGCGACATTGGTAGGAATTGGAAACTTTGGTGTACGTGCCCTGCTTGTCATTCTGACAACATGCGTCAGCACCGTGCTGGCAGAGTATGTATGGCAGAGATTAATGAAACAAAAAGTTACAACCTACGATTTTAGTGCACTTCTGACAGGACTTTTGCTGGCACTCAACCTGCCTGCGACATTGCCGCTTTGGATGTGCGTGATCGGCGGTGTATTTGCGATTATCATTGTAAAACAGTTGTTTGGTGGACTGGGTCAGAACTTCATGAACCCGGCGCTCGGCGCAAGATGCTTTTTGATGCTGTCATTCAGCAGCGCTATGACAAACAGTTTTGCGATTCCGAAAGGAAATAAGATCTGGGGCGGTTATCAGGCAACACTGGACGCGGTTTCCAGTGCGACACCATTGATGCAGGTAAAAGAGGCTACCTGTCAGGCAGACCTCGCAACGACGCTGAAAGATATGTTCCTCGGTACAACTTGGGGAACGATCGGTGAGACATCCGCACTTGCTCTTTTGATCGGTGGAATTTACCTGATCGCGAAAAAGATCATTGACTGGAAAATTCCAGTAATTTACATAGCGACATTTACTGTATTTACTTTAATCTACAGCTACGCAACAGGCGCATACGTTCCTGTATTTATGGAATGGTGCGGCGGCGGTTTGATGCTTGGTGCCTTTTTCATGGCGACAGATTATGTAACAAGCCCGATTACATCCAAGGGAAAAGTATTGTATGCGATTCTTCTTGGTCTTCTGACCGGATTGTTCCGTTTCTTCGGAGAATCCGCAGAGGGAGTTTCCTTTGCGATCATCATTGGAAACCTGTTCGTGCCATTGATTGAACGAGTTACCATTCCAAAGGCATTTGGAAAGGAGGGCAAAGTCAATGAGTAGTGAGAAAAAAGAACGCTCTTTTGTGATCGATGCGATTATTCTTTGCGTCATCACGTTGGTTCTGGGAGGTATCCTGGCTGGCGTTTATACCATGACCAAAGGAACCATTGCCCAGAGACAGGCAGATACAGACAGTAAGGCCTGCGAGAAAGTCATTGCTTCCGTAGACGGTGCGACCGTTGCCGATGCCGGCGACGATGCCGTAGCACAGGCAAATGATTTCCTTACCAAACACATTTTGAATTCCTCAAAAGAAGTAGAAGAGGAACAATCCGAATCGTATTCCAAATATGTCAATGTGACAACGGTGAAGAAACTTCAGGTAAATGGTTCGGATGCCGGATATGTGTACATTGCAGATGCGAAAAAAGGTTACGGCGGAAGCATTTCCTTTGTACTTGGTGTGTACAACGGTACGGTGACCGGTATCGAGATTACGAGCCAGTCAGAGACTGCCGGACTTGGTGCAAACTGTGAAAGCGATAGTTTTAAAAATAAATTTGCATTGGACAAAGGTCTTCAATATCCTTCCAGTGACGAAATTCCGATGTTCTACAAAGCCGGAACGACGCCAAAAGATGAGAAGGGACAGATTGAGGCAATGTCCGGAGCGACCGTTACTTCCCGTGCGATTGCCAATGCAGTTAAAGGTATCCTTTACTATGATAAAGAGTTAAGGGGGGCTGAATGATGAATAAATATACAGAACGTCTTCATAACGGTATTATCAAAGAAAATCCGACATTTGTCATGATGCTCGGTATGTGTCCGACGCTGGCGGTTACGTCAAGTGCCATCAATGCGATCGGCATGGGACTTTCTACAGCAGTAGTATTGACATTGTCCAATATGATGATTTCGGCACTGCGCAATATTATACCGGATCGTGTACGTATTCCGGGATTTATCGTCGTTGTTGCGTCTTTCGTAACGATTGTGCAGCTGCTTTTAAAGGCATATCTGCCGGCACTTGACAGCGCGCTGGGTGTATATATCCCGTTGATCGTTGTAAACTGTATTATTCTTGGTCGTGCCGAAGCGTATGCTTCCAAGAATCCGGTTATCCTATCGGCACTGGATGGTATCGGTATGGGACTTGGATTTACGGTCGGTCTTACCTTGATCGGTATTTTCCGTGAAATTCTGGGAAGCGGATCTATCTTTGGATTCCATCTGATTCCGGATCAGTTCCATATCGCTATGTTTGTCATGGCACCGGGTGCGTTTTTTGTACTTGCCGGACTGACTGCGATCCAGAACAAATTGAAAATGCCTTGCGCAACCAATACACCGGAAGCAGAAGAAGCAGGATGTACCGGAAATTGTGCAGCATGTGCAAGTCATATTGAAACCTGTGGCAACACACCGGAAGAGAGAAAGGGGGAGGATGACAAATGACAATCTTTACAATTCTCTTTACGGCTGCTCTTGTAAACAACTTCGTACTGAGCCAGTTTATGGGTATCTGTCCATTCCTTGGTGTAAGTAAAAAAGTGGAAACAGCGGCAGGTATGGGAGGTGCGGTTGTATTCGTTATCACGATCGCCTCTCTTTGTACCAGTATTTTATATAATTATTTGCTTGTTCCGGCTCAGCTGGAATATTTGAACACGATTGTATTTATCCTTGTGATCGCTGCCCTTGTGCAGTTTGTAGAGATGGTTCTCAAGAAAATGATGCCGGCTCTTTACAAATCACTTGGTGTTTATCTGCCATTGATCACGACGAACTGTGCTGTACTTGGTGTGGCACTCCTTAGTGTGCAGAATGAATACGGCGTGCTTGAGAGCGTTGTAAATGGTATCGGCGCTTCTCTTGGATTCTTGCTTGCAATTGTTCTGATGGCAGGAATTCGTGAAAAATTGGAAAACAGTAACATTCCGGAAGCTTTTAAAGGTACACCGATCGTGCTGATTACAGCCGGTCTTATGGCGATTGCGTTTTGTGGCTTCGGCGGCGTGGGATTCTAAAGAAAGGGGCGAATTCATATGAATACGATACTTATTTCGATGGTGCTCCTTGGAGTTCTTGGAATCGCTATCGGTCTTTTGCTTGGTGTAGCAGGTAAGTTTTTTGCAGTTGAAGTGGATGAACGTGTAGAACAGGTCAGAGAGTGTCTGCCGGGCAATAACTGCGGTGGTTGTGGTTATGCCGGATGTGACGCACTGGCAGAAGCTATCGTAGCCGGAAAAGCAGAAGTAAATGGCTGTCCGGTCGGTGGAGCGGCTGTCGCAGAGAAAATCGGCGCAATCCTCGGTGTAGAAGCCGGAGAAGCCGTAAAAATGGTTGCCAAAGTGCGTTGTGCCGGAACCTGCGAGCAGGCAAGTGTCAAATACAATTATGTAGGAGCGCAGGACTGCCGTCAGGCGGTAATGGTTCCCGGACGTGGAGACAAAGCTTGTTCTTACGGATGTCTCGGACTTGGTTCCTGTGTGGCTGCCTGCCAGTTTGGTGCCTTGTCGATCAAAGACGGCATCGCATCGGTTGACCCGGAAAAATGTGTCGCTTGTGGCAAATGTGTAGAAACTTGTCCAAACGGCGTAATCTCACTCCAGCCATATGACACCAAATATCAGGTAAATTGTAATTCCAAAGATAAAGGTAAAGATGTTATGAGTGTCTGCAAAGCCGGATGTATCGGCTGCGGTCTCTGCGTAAGACAGTGTGAATTTGGTGCTGTTACATTAGAAAACAACCTTGCGACGATCGATCCACTCAAATGCCAGGGCTGCGGAAAATGTGCAGAGAAATGTCCGAAGAAGGTTATCGCGTAGTATCTTTGGCATCTTCCCCTTGCAGAACGAATTTCTACGGAGGAGAATGCAGGACTTTCTTTCGAAGAAGGAAAAAGATGTTTCGTGCAGAAAACTTGAAAAGATATAAAGGAAAAAGTTCCGATTGCGGTACGCAATCGGGGCTTTTTCTGCTTTATCCCTTTTCTTCAGACAGTTCTGCACTCCACATCACCTTCTTCTCGGGAAATTCCACGCATTCTCTGCTCCGCAGAAATAGTTCCGCAGGGAAAGATGCCAAAGATCCGTATGGCGGAGGGGAGCACCCCGGAAGGCGGGGGGAGGAGATGTTTGTGTGGTGAGATGCGCAAAAAATAACTATAATTTCAAAGTTATAAAACATATAACAAAATCTAATTAGACTTAGTACAAAGAATGAGATATAATAAAAAAGGAAAAATATGGTATGAAACATGGTCAAAGGAACTCGATTACAGAGGAAAAAATGCATATTTTGATTTTGCGTATGCGGTTTGCGTAGATAAAAAATATGCGGTAAGAGGTGCGGTTTATATAAGGTATAGTAAGGTTGATTTGGTTAATTTACCAATATATGATGGTATGTATGCAACATTGATTGGTAAGGGGCTAGCATGGTTTTGTCCTGAATTTGGTCTGATGTGGACTGCAATTACATTAGGAACTGAATGGAGTAACTATGATTGCCTTGAAAAGGCAAGAGCAAGTGGAGAAGAAACGGTTAAACTTGGACTAGAGTATCTTGAAAAACATGCAAAGGCGAGAAGTTATAAAATTTTGTGTAAAGGCCTTTTGAAAGCAATCGAAACAATTGAAATAGCCAGAAACTTTTATGATGATACAGTCAGATTAGACGATGATGTATACGATATTTGTGTGCAGCGTGGTGTAAAAAATCCGAAAATTGAATCAGAAATTAAGCAACAGCCTATATTACTGTTTGGCACTAACGGATGCAACAGATGGTTCGAAATTTCCGCAGTATATTGTGTTAGTTGATAGATAAAACAGAGGTGCTCAAAATGAGGCGAAAAGCAGCAGAATTTGTATTTTTATTATTATGTATATGTCTGATAAAAGGAACAGTTTGTTCAGCCGCCATGCAAGTGGCGGCTGGTTCTTGTGGTGAAAATGTTACATGGACACTGGATGATGAAAATGTCCTTTCAATAAGTGGAACAGGAAAAATAAGTGGCAGACCATGGGAAAAGTTCATGCAGTGGAAGAAGATTGAGAAATATCCGTCACCGCGTGATTATGAGTATGATATTGAGGAGGATGATCCGCATTTTGTGACGGTTGTGATTAAAAAGGGGATTACTGGAATTGGAGCAAACATTTTTTCTAGTCCTTATATTAAAAAAGTCATCCTGCCAGATGGTATGACCGAGATTGGGGCATCGGCGTTTAAATATTCTTCAATACAAAGTCTGGACATACCGGATTCCGTAGTGGAAATCGGAAGCGGAGCATTTGCCTGCTGTCGGCAGTTGACAGGGGTGCATTTACCGGAAAGTTTAACAAGGATAAGGGGACAAATGTTTTGTGAATGTATAGCGTTGAAAGATGTGACAATACCAGACTGTGTGAAAGAGATTGAGGAAATGGCGTTTAATGGGGCAAGCAACTTGGAGAAAATTACATTTGGAAAAAGTCTCACAACCATTCCTGATCAGCTTTTTACCGGATGCCAGCGGTTGCGAAAAATTGTCAATCATTCGAATACACGTTTTTTACTATCTGGGATTGGTGCAGAAACAGAAGTTGTTACATGGCATGAAAAGGACGCGATTATTTGGGAAGAATCAGACTTTAATAACAGAAAAGCCTATGAAGAATATTGGAAAAAACGAGTGGATTACGGAGTGGACATTACAGATATTTTGCCGGGAAAGACAGTAGTAGGATATGGAAAAGAGTATAAGATTCATTATGTGGCAATGAAAGGGGTAAAGGTAAAGGGAAAACTTCCTAAAAGTTTCCGGTATGGAAAGAGCATAAACCTGCCAAGCAAAGTTACAAAAAAAGGCTATCTATTTGTAGGATGGAATATTTCTGATGGCTATGGTAAGTGGGATGCATTGCGTACGGATTCAAACGGAGAGATTTATTTTAATGGATTGACAGAGTGCGTTAAGGACACGGAACGAAAATATATATGTAAAATGACGCCGTGTTTTATAAAAGTAAAAGTCAAAAAGAAGGCGAAGAAAACGATTGTTCAGGTGGATTGCCGAAATCTTCCGAAAAAGGGAATGACTTCGGCAGATGTTGCCATTCGGTATTCATACAACAAAAAGATGAAGAAATTCAAAGTTTCCTGTAAGTCAAAATACATGAAAAAAGTGTATTTTGCACTTCCAAAATCATTCGGAGATTGTAAGGGTTATATGCAATTTGCGATGGTGGATGATAATTGTAATTATTTTATGGATTTTTACAAGAAAGCAGGATGGGAGATTGTCGGACGGTCACGTTCATGGATCTGGAGCAAAATCGTGGTGAGTAAAGGAAAGTGATACTAGGTGATCAAGAATGAAAAGTATGATCACAAAATTACGGAGAATAAAGAGATAAGTTTTTTCCTGGCAGGAATTGTAAAATAGCATTATAGTTGCAAGGAATAGCAGGGGATGTTATACTATTTTTGGGTGATAAAATGGACATCCGAGTGATGCAATATTTTGTTACAGTTGCCAAGGAGGAAAGTTATGAGAAAAAGAATGATGTCTTTGCTGTTAGCAATTAGTGTATTGAGCCAATGTTTTACCGGCGTTAGTTTTGCAAAAGCAAAAACAAAAAATCCGGTTGAGACATGGTTTGCCGATGGAGAGCACCTCTCGGTTGCGCGCAGAAGGTATGGACTTATTGCGAAAAATGTAGATGAAGTAAGGCTCAATTCCGATTCGGATTTTTTTGAAGTTTATATACGGCAAAATAATAAGTTTAAAGAGGTTCAGTTAACGGAGAAAAAAGGAAAGAAATATAAGATGGGGACCGTGGCGGTAAACGCGAAAGTCAGTTATCCGACGGACAATGGAGACATAACGGTAGATGCTCAAAACCGGGTTTTGTTTACCGGTTTTACGACGTGTGATTACTGGGCAAAACATACCTCCAAAAAGCAGTGTGAAAAGGCTGGACGGTGGGCACATCCCTACATCGATAAAGTGATGGAAACCGATGTTGCAAATACCTGGTCAGGCAATGATATGTTTGCTTATTGCAAGAATAACGATAACAGACTCTATATTACAGGACGGATTATCGCATCATTGACCGGACATACGGATGAATATTGCTATAAATACGACACGGTTAAGACGTATTTTGAAGGAAGTGCGGACCAGATCAAACAGGTGGTATGCTATGCAACTTGGGGAGGAAGAAGCAGTATTTTTCTTTTGATGAACGACGGAAGTGTGTGGGGAATTGGCGCAAATGAACATAAATTAATTTCGAATTCCAAGAAGAAAAATTACCGTTCATTTGTAAAAATAATAGATGGTGGAGTGACTCAGATCGCCGCCAGCAGAGATCAGATCGCCGTCGTGAAAGAAGATAATACGCTGTGGATATGGGGACGTGATATGAAAAAGTCTAAGCGTAAATATAGCGCCACGCCGAAAAAAATAGCGGACAATGTGAGTGAGGTGGCAGTGTCCACATATCAAATATATGACAGATATCCAATTGTAGTATATCTTAAAAAAGATGGTTCTGCCTATGGGATGGGTTATAATTATACCGATAAGAATGAGGGATTTGCGGTATTTACGGATAAATATAAAAAGGGGTGGAACAGAAAACCGGTACTGCTTATGAAAAATGTAAAACACGTTTACGCAGCGACCAATGCGACCCTTATGTTGACAAATAAGAAGGAATTGTATTGGACCGGGAGTCAGGGATGGTACGGAGGGTGTGAAGGTGCAAAATATTAAACAAAGGAGAACGAATATGCTATACATTATGCGTCATGGGAAGACGGATTGGAATGCAAAGCACAAATTGCAGGGACATGCGGATATTCCGCTCAATGAGGAAGGCAGACAGATGGCGGAGAAAGCCAGAGAAGAGTACGATGGACCTGTATTTGATGTCTGTTACTGCTCGCCGCTTGTACGTGCAAAAGAGACAGCGGAGATTTTTTTGAAGGGAACGCACACGCCGATTATAGCGGATCCGCGGTTGATTGAGATGAGTTTCGGTGTGTATGAAGGAATTGAAAATAGTTTTCAGATCCCGGACTGCCCGATCAATGAGCTGTTTGATGATCCGGAACATTATGAACCGGTGAAAGACGGCGAAAGTCTGCAAGAGTTGTTTGCAAGAACAGGTGAATTTCTGGAAGAAGTGATCGAGCCCTTGATGAAGGAAGAAAAAAATGTGCTGATCGTAGGCCACGGCGCAATGAATGCAAGCATTATCGGACGGATTCGAAAGACACCATTGAAGGATTTCTGGAATAACCTTGGAAAAAATTGTGAATTAAGACGATTATTATAAGAAGAAAATACAGGAAGAAAGAGAGGCAGTTATGACAATAACAGAAGGCATCGAACAGAGAAGAAGTATACGTAAATATACCGAGCAAGAGGTGGAAAGAGAGAAGATTGAAGAGGTGCTGCGGGCGGCGCTCCTTGCACCATCCGGAAAAAACAGGCAGCCGTGGAAATATCTTGTGTATCAGAGCGAAGAAAAGGAAAAATTATTAGATGAGATGGAAAAGGGACTGAACCGCGAAAAACACGGAGAAGCCTTATTGCCGGAGTCGCGTCACGGACTTCCGAGTGCGTTTCATACATTGCGTATCATGCGGCAGGCGCCGGTTCTTATCGTTGTGTTAAATACCAATGCCAAATCGCCGTTTGAGGAGATCAAGACGGACAAGCGGTTGTCTGAGATCTGCGATTCACTGTCAATCGGGGCGTCGATTCAAAATATGCTGCTGCGTGCCACGGAACTGGGATTGGGATCGTTATGGATTGGAAATACTTGTTTTGCTTATACGGAAATCGTGGAATATCTGAAGACGGAAGATCAGCTGGTCGGGGCGGTATCACTTGGCTATGCGGCGGAAAGTCCGGCAGCAAGGCCGCGGAAGGACTGGGAAGAAGTGGTAGAATTTCGATAATATGACATAAAAAAAGAAGCAAGCAACTCGGAGGAGTTTACCTTGCTTCTTTTAATTTCGGATTAGTAACCTACTTTGACACCTTTTTTCGTCATGTAGCCGCTGATTCTCTTTGCTTTATAATCTGCTTTTTTGCGGGAATCCGGTACGGCAGGGTCGGTAGGGTCATAGTTTACATTGGATGTGATCGTCGGTGCTTTTCCGAGAGGACCCGGTTTTTTGGAATTACCCTTGTTTACTTTGACGGTATTTCCTGTGGATGTGTAATCGTAAATCCACTTAGCATCGGCAACGGTCATTCGGATACATCCTGCGGAAGCCGGGGAACCCAGGCGGTTGTAAGTACTTGCAGGGAGTGCATAGTGTGACTGTGTGCCGACTGCGATTGAATGGAAATATACATTTCCTACAAAATGGGTAGCCCAGCGAGCGTAAACCGTACTTCCGTCAGGCTCGTGCATCGGCTTCAATGTGTATTTTACGGACTGTCCGTTGGTACAGATGGTGTAAGTTCCCAGTGGGGTGTAGGAAGAATGCTCATGCAGTCCGCCTGTTCCGGCATTTGTCCAAGTATCTGCTCCGACGGAAACCGAACATGTCTTAACCGGAATGTCATATTTGCCGGTTTTGTCATTGTAATAATAGATCGTTACGGCGCTGGCTGCGCGGTTAATCTCAATATAAAATTTGTTTGTATTGCTTGAGCTGCTCTTTTCCAATTTCAGGATTTTTGTCAAGTCCGTTTGTTTTACGTTATTTACATAGTAGAACTTGTATTTTTTGCCGTTATACTTTTCGTAGAACCAGCCGTTTTTACCAAGGTCTTTTTTGCGAAGACGATAGGTCTCTTCGTTCAGATATACTTTTTTACCCCAGGCAGTGTATGCGTAAACGACCAATTTGAATTTTCCTTTATCTTCGTTTGCAACCTTAATGGAAATATTTTTCTTGCCTGCTTTTGGCTTCATTTCGTAAACACCCTGCTTTTTGGCTTTGGAACCATTCATTTTATAAAGGACAAATTGCAGTTTTTTGATATTTCCCGGAACGTATACATTTTTCAAGGAATACGTACATTTAGCATTGCTCTTTTTGGTGACGGAAAGGGTACCGTTCTGCACCATAATGTCAGCAACAGCCGGTGCATTGAGAAGAACAGCTTTTCCTTTTACATCCGTAATCGTCGCTTTGATCGTATAATTGTCAAATTTGTATTTCAGTTTTTTCAGTGAAACTTCGGCATAATAAACTTTTCCGGATTTTTTTGATGTGGCGGTAACAGCAGCCACTTTCTTTCCCTGGCTGTTGTAAACGCGGTATTTTACCTTGCTTACGCCATATACATTTTTAAGGCCCGTAAGGGTAATGCCGAATTTCTGTTTTTTCTCAAGGGCAGCAGTTTTTGTCACTTCGAAAGAAGTCCAGGTTGGCTCGACGCTGTAAGTCGTCTTTGCCAGTGTCGTCGTTGTGCCGTTGGCTGCTTCGAAAACAAGTTTTGCATTCCAGTTTCCATATGTATTTGCCGTAGCTGCAAGGGATGCTGTCGCTGTCATGCCGCCTTCGGTATAAGCTGTTTTGGCCAAAATGACAGAAGCCGCCGATTCGTCGCTTCCTTCCGGCCATGCAGCTACATAGATGGATTTGTTTGCGCCCGGGATCAAAACCGGATCTGCCGCATCGGTATTGCTGATGGTCACGGTGCGGGAAAGGGCACTCGATGTTCCGTCTATTTTAACGGCAAAATGCGTGTCATGAATGGAATAATCCAGTTCCCCGAGAGCAACTGTCTGATCTCCGATTTTTGCCTTTGCGGTAAAAACGGAATATTCATTGTTCAATGCTTCCAGTGAGATCTCTCCGGTGTATGTTCCGTTGACACAATTTGTCTGTGTCAGAGAAATCTCTTTTTTCAGAACTTCTTTGCTGTCGCTCTTTCGTTCCACGATCAGGGAGAACGATGAAGTTTTGTCCGGCTCAAGTCCTTTTAAGGTGTAAGTGCTTTTTCCGGCCGCACGGTCAACGGAAATCGTTGATGTGACTTCGGCAGCCTGTACAACTGCGGGAGAAAGCACAAACATACAAAAGAACAAGGCACATATTGTAAAAATGTGCTTGCATACATTTGCTTTTGTTTTCATTTTCAACCTCCATATAAATGTTTTGTTTTGCGGATTTGTATAAATCGTCCGCTTTCCTATTTTCCCATGTTTTTCTTGTTTTGTCAATGAAAATGCAGAACTTGAAAAAATATAAAAATTATTTCAAAAAAATACTTGCATTGTAAAGAAAAGTATGGTAGTATATTTGATGTCGGTTCGCAGAAGCGCGAGACCGAATCCGGCTCCTTGGTCAAGCGGTTAAGACATCGCCCTTTCACGGCGGTAACACGGGTTCGATTCCCGT
>ERZ779875.830-NODE-830-length-23980-cov-3.131536_pt1 | contig 23980 bp, 19 predicted proteins | sample MGYA00511246_ERZ779875 | MGnify/ENA primary metagenome ERZ779875 (study PRJEB29588, sample SAMEA2155093) | human gut metagenome | biome: human gut; feature: human-associated habitat; material: faeces | place: Denmark | collected 2008/2010 ... | reverse complement strand
CGGTTGAGACGGCAGCCCCCTCGGCATCGGTCGCAGCCGCATCAGCGGAATCGGCCGCATCGGCCTCGATCTCAGCTTCAGCCTCGGCCTGCGCTGCGGCGTCGGCGAACAGGTCGCGGGGCTTGTCCGCGGCCACGACGGTTTCCTGAACCAAGGAGACCGAGGGGAATGCATCTTCGAGTTCCGGCTTGTCGGCATGCTCCGGCGTGAAGGTCTGACGTTCCGCCTGGTGCAGAGCATCGGCACGGTCGGTGACATTGCGCGCGTGGAAGAACGTCGTCGGCTCGCCGGCACGCAGATTGAGGATGTCGTCCACGGACATGTCGGCTGCATCCGGTTCCTGCGGAGCCTCGTCGGAGACCGCGTATTCGAACAGGTTCGAAACCGGCTGGCTTGTATCATCCGAGACACCGGAGGTGGCGTCGTCATCCTCGTCATCGTGTTCGAATGCGGATTCGAGCGTAAGACGCACGTCGCCGAACTGCAGGGTCATCGAGTCGATGGGCAGCTTGATGTCCTCGCCTGCGGGCAGGCGCATCAGTTGGCCGTTGTTCGTCACCACGAACGAGCCGTTGGTGGAATGCAGATCTCGTACGGAGCAATTGCCCTGCTTGTCGACGGAGAGGACCGCATGCCTTTTCGACATGGACTTGCCCGGATCCATGATGTCGAGACGAGCGAACCCGTCATCCGACAGCGGGCGCAACGGCTTGCGCCCGATTTCCACGCTTTCGCCGTCATGAAGCGTTTTCACGTTGTTTCCGTCAACTTTGACGGTCCACTGCCGCGTCATTCGTCGATCCTCGCTCACCGTTGTCGGCCTTCCTTTCGCACTACACTATCTGCCATTGTGTCATGATTCATCGCGAAAGTAAGGATTCCGAACCGATAAATTGACAACTTTCGCCTAATTCCCCCATTTTAGAACATGCCTGAGTCATGCTCCATATGCGGAAAACCCCGCTGCCTTACGGCAAACGGGGTTTCCATTACAGCTTGGTGATTGCGGCTTGAAGCCGCGCGAATCACTTGAGCTCGACGGTGGCGCCGGCTTCTTCGAGCTGGGACTTGGCCTTCTCGGCGTCTTCCTTCTTGGCCTTCTCCAGGACAGCCTTCGGAGCGCCGTCGACGAGAGCCTTGGCCTCAGCCAGGCCCAGGTTGGTGATAGCGCGGACGGCCTTGATGACCTGGATCTTCTTGTCGCCAACGGCGGAGAGGATGACGTCGAACTCGTCCTTCTCTTCCTCAGCAGCAGCGCCAGCAGCCGGAGCGGCGGCAACAGCGGCGACCGGGGCAACCGGAGCGGCAGCCTCGACGTCGAACTTCTCCTCGAAGGCCTTCACGAACTCGGAGAGCTCGACCAGGGTCATCTCGCCGAAGGCTTCCAGCAGCTCATCGTTGGTGTACTTAGCCATAATGGCTTCCTTTCATTCTTGGCGACGGACTGAATTGAAGAGGTGGCCGTCACCTAAAACAATTGTTTTTCTTTTTTGTGGTTGCTTCATTCATGCGGCGAGCCGCAGCGAAATCAGGCAGCCTTTTCCTGCTTCTCGCGCAGCGCATCGATCGTACGCACGGCCTTGGTCGGCAGAGCGTTGAACAGGTACGCGGCCTTGGACATCGTAGCCTTGATGTCGCCGGCGAACTCGGCGAGCAGCTGCGGGCGAGACTTGAGGTCTGCCAGCTTCTTGGCGCCTTCAGCATCGTAGACGGTGCCATCAGCGAAGCCGCCCTTGATGATCAGTGCCTTGTTGGTCTTGGCGAAGTCACGCAGGGTCTTCGCAGCTTCGATGAAGTCACCCTTCACGAAGGTCACAGCGGTCGGGCCGGCGAGAAGTTCATCAAGACCTTCGATGCCAGCTTCCTTGGCTGCAATGCGAACGAGCGTGTTCTTTGCCACAGTGTAGGAAGTATCGCGGCCTAGCTTTTCGCGCAGTTCAGAGATCTGCGGAACGGTAAGCCCGCGGTACTCGGTCAGGTAGATAGCGTCGGCGTTACGGAACTTGTCCGTAAGCTGAGCGACCACCGCTTCCTTTTCGGGCCTCTTCATGGCGTTCCTTCCTTAGTCAACCGTTGACTGTGAGATTCGGAACACCTCGCAGGGCAATAAAAAAGCCCTGCACGCAGGCAGAGCAACATTCGACCGCTAAGCGGGAAGCCCTTGGTGGGCGTATGTTCTTCAACCTGCGCTGGCTTGGCGAACCAAACTTCGTGAGCGCTTGCACGCTCCAACCAACGGTCTGTGGTTTACAAGTGGGTAATTTACTGACCCGTTTGGACTAATCCAGACCGGCGTGTCGCGCCGCCGCAAAAGCAACCCCTTACCAATCGCACGAAATTTCCATGACTTACATAGGTGCTACGTTTGCTTTGTTCAGGGACGCATGTCCCAGGGCGAGTCGCGATTCTCGCCGGCGCACGCCACCATATGGCACGCGCCTACCAACCCAAGAAAGATGAGAAAAGAGAAAATGGAGAAATTCTTCCATCTCAAGGAGAACGGCACCACCGTCTCCACGGAGATCATGGCCGGCCTGACCACGTTCTTCGCCATGTCCTACATCATCATCGTCAACCCGCAGATCCTGTCTTCGACCGGTATGCCGTGGGGCGGCGTGTTCCTCGCCACCATCATCGCGGCCATCATTGGCACGCTCGTGATGGGCCTGTTCGCCAACGTTCCGTACGCGCAGGCCGCCGGCATGGGCCTCAACGCGTTCTTCACCTACACCGTGTGCTTCGGCCTCGGCTTCAAGTGGCAGGAAACCCTGTGCATGGTGTTCCTGTGCGGTTTGATCAACATCATCATCACCGTCACCAAGATCCGTAAGATGATCATCCAGGCCATTCCGGAAGTGCTGCAGAACGCCATCGGCGGCGGCATCGGCCTGTTCGTGGCCTACGTCGGCTTCCTCAACGTCGGTTTCTTCACCTTCACCACCAAGTCCGCGGCCAAGAGCGGCGACACCGTGCAGGCCACCCCGGGCCTTGCCGTCATGAACAATCCGACCATCTGGCTGTTCATCATCGGCCTGGTGCTGGCCATCGTGCTCACCGTGCTCAAGGTACGCGGCGGCATGCTGATCGCCATCGCCGTCACCGCGGTCGTCGGCATTCCGATGGGCCAGACCACCATGGCCAACTCCGTGTCCATCGCCGACACCTTCGCCCAGCTGCCGCAGACCTTCGGCGTGATCTTCACCAAGGATGGCTTCCCGGCGCTGTTCTCCGACGTGTCGAAGCTGCCGATCATCCTGCTGACCATCTTCGCGTTCTCCATGTCCGACACCTTCGACACCATCGGCACCTTCATCGGCACCGGCCGTCGTACCGGCATCTTCTCCGCCGAGGACGAGAAGGCTCTTGAGAACGGTTCCGGCTTCTCCTCCAAGATGGACAAGGCCCTGTTCGCCGACTCCATCGCCACCTCCATCGGCGCCATCTGCGGCACCTCGAACACCACCACCTACGTGGAGTCCTCCGCGGGTATCGCCGCCGGCGGCCGCACCGGCCTGACCTCCGTGGTCGTGGCGATCTGCTTCGCGCTGTCCGCCTTCCTCTCCCCGGTCATCTCCGCCGTGCCGTCCGCCGCGACCGCAGGCGTGCTGGTCGTGGTCGGCTGCATGATGGCTTCCTCCTTGAAGGAAATCGAGTGGGGCGACATCTCCGAAGCCATTCCGGCGTTCTTCGCGTCCGTGTTCATGGCGTTCAGCTACTCCATCTCCTACGGCATCGCCGGCGGCTTCATCACCTACTGCATCGTCAAGACCTGCAAGAAGCAGGCCAAGGACGTGCATCCGGTGATCTGGGTCGTGGCCGTGCTGTTCATTCTGGACTTCATCATCACCGCGGTGCTGTAACAGTCCTTTTCATACGGAAATGGGCGGTTCCTTCAGTGGAATCGCCCTTTTTTTATCGACTTTCGTATCGGTTTGACGCAGATCCGCATTAGATGGCTTGGGAGAACGCGTCGACGAGCGCGGCCATCCAGTCCGTCAGGGAATCGTACTGCTCCGGCATCTGTTCGGTCAGCTCCACGATCGGAATATTGGACGATTTGGCGGCGGTGACGATCTTGCCGGTCAGCTCGGTCTCCTCCTGAATGTTGACCACCAGCAGGCCGACCTTGCCGGCTTCCAGCATGTCGGTGAACTGTTTGATGTCGGTCGGCGTTGGCTCGCTTTCGTTGGCCGTGGCACGCATGTAGCCGGTCGGCGTCGCGTCTTTGAGGCCCAGGTCCCCGGCCAGATATTCGGCGACCGATTCCGTGGCGGCATAGGCTTCGCCATCCGCCTTGCGTTTGGTCTCCGTGATTTTTCGGGCGATCTCGTCTTCCTTGGAACGCCATTGCTGGTTCAGCTTGTCGAAATCGGCCTTGCCGTCGGGCCTTGTGCCCTCGTATGCCCTGGTGATGGCCTGTGCGACCGCTTTGCGCACCGCCGCCGAGAACCAGACGTGCGGGTTGCCGCCATCCTTGACGCCACCGATCTCCGCCGCGTTGATGACTTGCGATTTGGCGGATTGCGCGGCTTTGACGGCCCATGAGTCGTACCCGGCGCCGTTGACGATGACGATTCGCGCCTTCTGCAGTTTGGCGATGTCGGACGTGGTCGGCTCATAGTCGTGCGCGTCCACGTTGGTGGAGTTGATGATGCTGGTCACCTGCACGCCGCTTCCGCCGAGCTGCTCGGCGAGGGTGCCCCATTGGTTGATGGAGGAGACGACGGAAATCGCGCCATGCGCGGAACCGGCACCGTTCTGCGACGTTCCGCAGGCAGACGCGGAAGTGAGAAGGCCGACGGAAGCGAGTACGGCAATCGCAATTCTTGCATAACGGTTCACGATGGTTCCTCCATTTTCATACGCTTCATGCTTCGGTGAATCCATCATAACCGTAACTGAGAATGATTCTCAACAGCGCGTGTCGCTTCCACAAGAAAAACAACAAACCGACGCCGAGAGCAATCTCAACGTCGGTTTGCGGGGAAAAGGAGCTGCCAATCAGCCAAAACGTACAATTACAGAGTTTCGCACAGCGAAGCGCTATTAACTGGCCAGCTGAAGCTGACTCGCACCAACCCACCGGGTTGGCACTACGTTTTGGCGAATCGGCCTTATCGATCAGCCAAAACGTCCGGAGACGTAGCGTTCGGCTTCTTCGTTCTGCGGGTTGTTGAACATCGTGGTGGTGTCGGTGAAGTACTCGAGGTGACCCGGCTGGCCGACGGCCTTCAGGTTGAAGAAGGCGGTGTAGTCGGCGATACGGGCGGCCTGCTGCATGTTGTGCGTCACGATCACGATGGTGTACTCGTTCTTCAGCTCGTTGATCAGATCCTCCACGGCCAGGGTGGAGATCGGGTCGAGGGCGGAGCACGGTTCGTCCATGAGCAGCACCTGCGGGTGCACGGCCACGGCGCGTGCGATGCACAGACGCTGCTGCTGGCCGCCGGACAGGCCGATGCCCGGATTGTCCAGACGATCCTTAACCTCGTTCCACAGGTTGGCGCCACGCAGGGCCCACTCGACCAGATCATCCGCGTCGGACTTGGAGATCTTGCGGTTGTTGAGCTTCACACCGGCCAGCACGTTCTCGCGGATGGACATGGTCGGGAACGGGTTCGGACGCTGGAACACCATGCCGACGTCACGACGGACGGCGACCGGATCCACATCCTTGTCGTACAGGTTCTTGCCTTCCAGCAGCACCTCGCCTTCGCAGTGGGCGCCCGGAATGATCTCGTGCATGCGATCGAGGGTGCGCAGCACGGTGGACTTGCCACAGCCGGAAGGTCCGATGAACGCGGTGACCTTGTTGGCTTCGATGTTGATGTTCACGTCTTCCACGGCCAGGAAGTCGCCGTAGAAGATGTTCAGATGGTTGACATCAATACGTTGTCCCATTTGTTTTCCTTATTGTTCTTATGTTTTCGACTATTCGACCGCGCTCAGCGTTCCGACTTGACGGCGAAGATCTTCGCCACGAGACGGCCGATGAGGTTGAGGATCAGCACGATGAGAATCAGCACAAGGGCTGCGGCCCAGGCGCGTTCCATCGGGATGGTGGTGACGCAGGCCGCGGAAGCGTTGGCCGGGCAGTTCGCGTTGAGCTTGGAATACTCCTGGTAGACGTACACCGGAAGCGTGGTCATCTGGCCGGAGAAGAGGTTGACGTTCGTGGAGGCGATGTAGCCTGCGGTCATCAGCAACGGAGCGGTTTCACCGATCACGCGGGCGACGGCGAGAATCGCACCCGAAACGATGCCCGGCAGGGCGGTGCGCAGCACGATCTTCGTGATCGTGCGCTGCTTCGTGACGCCCAGGGCGTACGAGGCCTCGCGCAAATCGTGCGGCACGATCTTGAGCATTTCCTCGGACGACTTGACCACGGTCGGCAGCATCAGCAGGGAAAGTGCGACGGAGCCTTCGAAACCGTTGATGGTGCCGGGGCCGATCAGAATCGTGAACACCGAGAAGGCGAACAGGCCTGCGACGATGGACGGGATGCCGCTCATCACGTCGACCAGCAGGGTGATGACCTGTGCCAGCTTGCCACGGTTGGAATATTCCACCAGGTACACGGCGCACATCAGGCCGATCGGGATGGAGATGAGCATGGCGCCGAAGGTGATTTCCAGCGTGCCGATGATGGCGTGCAGGATGCCGCCGTAGCCGCCGGACGGGGTCGGGTTGCCGCCGACCACGCCGGTCATGTTGTAGCTCAGGAAGTTGAGGTTCAGCCTCTTGACGCCGTTGATGATGGTGGTGAGCAGCACCGAGAACAGCGGGATCAACGCCACGATGAACGCGCACGAGATGAGCGCCTTCATGGCGAAGTCCTTGCGCTTGCGCGCTGAGGTGAAGGAACGGGTCGGCTTGAACTTGTCGAAGTCGATGACGGGAGCGCCGTCCATCGGCGAAGCGTCGTTATTTGCGGCGGTCATCACACACTCGCTTTCTCGGTGAGCTTACGAGCGATGAAGTTCACCACGAAGGTAATCAGGAACAGGACCAGGCCGGTGCCGATCAGCACGGAAACACCCAGATCGTTGGCTTCCGGATACTGCGCGGCGATGTTCGCGGCGATGGTCTGGTTCTGCGAGGCCTGCAGCAGCTTGACGGAGTAGTTGAGGCCCGGGGACAGGATCATGAGCACGGCCATCGTTTCGCCGAGCGCACGACCGAGGCCGAGCATGGAGGCGGACACGACGCCGGACTTGCCGAACGGCAGGACCGCGAGCTTGACCATTTCCCACTTCGTGGCGCCGAGGGCCAGAGCCGCCTCTTCCTGAAGGCGAGGGGTCTGCAGGAAGATGTCGCGGGACATGGAGGTGATGATCGGCAGGATCATGACGGCCAGCACCACGGACACGGTGGCCACGGTACGGGAGGGATTGGCGGCGGGACCGGCGAAAATCGGAATCCAGCCAAGGTATTTGGCCACCCAATTCCAGAACGGGTAGATGGCGGGCACCAGCACCAGACCGCCCCACAGACCGTAGATAACGGACGGGATGGCGGCGAGCAGATCGACCACATAGCTCAGGGCGGTGGCGAGCTTCTTCGGCGCGTAATGCGAGATGAACAGTGCGATGCCGACCGACACGAAGAAGGAAATCAGCAGTGCCAGGGCGGAAATCAGCACGGTACCGAACAGCAGCGGTCCGACGTAGCCCCAGAAGCTGGAAGCCTTGCCGCCGGTGAAGTTGCTGATGGTCGCGCTGTTGGCCTTCTGGTCACCGCCGATCAACGGCCACGCGCGGAACAGCAGGAACAGCGCGACCGCGGCGAGCACGACGAGGATCAGGATGCCGCAGGCGTAGGCCACGCCCTTGAACACCTTATCCGCGTTCTTGCCGCTCACCGGCTGCTGTGCCGTTTTGCTTTGCGAACTCACGGGTTCTCCTTTTGGTTTGCTTGCGATTGCTTTCGATTTTTCTGGTTTTGCGTATCGTCCGTAGGTATCGTTTCAGGCCGCAGCCGTTTTTTACGCGGCTGCGGCCTGAAACCTACGGTCAGTCACCGATCACCGAAAGCGATCGCCCCACTGTGATGGGCTCACTTGGTTTTGATGGCGTCGATGGACTTGACGACCTTCTGACGCAGGGTGTTGGACATCGGAGCGGAGCCGGCTGCGGAAGCGGCGGTCTGCTGGCCTTCGTCGCTGGTCACGTAGGTGAGCCAGGACTTGACGAACTTGGCGGTGTTGGCGTCCTTGTATGCCGGGCAGGCGACGTCGTAGGAGACCAGCACGATCGGGTAGGCGCCCTTCTCGGTGGTGTTGTGGTCGAGCTTGACGACCACGCGGTTGTCACCCTTGGCGGAATCGTCGAGCGGGGAGGCGTCCACGACCTTGGCGGCGGCTTCAGCGGAGAACGGGACGTAATCGTCGCCGACCTTCACGGCCACGGTGCCCAGATCGCCGGCCTGGGAGGCATCGGCGTAACCGATGGTGCCGTCAGCCTGCTGCACGGTGGAGATCACGCCGGAAGTGCCCTTGGCGCCCTGGCCGACCTCGTTCGGCCAGTTCTCGCCGAGGTCGTAGCTCCATGCGTCGCCAGCGGCGTCCTTGACGTAGCTCAGGAAGTTCTTGGTGGTGCCGGACTTGTCGGAACGGTGCACCACGGTGATGTCGAGGTCAGGCAGATCGACCTTCGGGTTCTGCTTCTTGATGGCGTCATCGTTCCACTTGGTGATCTTGCCGTCGAAGATCTTGGCGATGGTCTCGGCGTCCATGTTCAGGGTCTTGCCCTTGCCGGACACGCCCTGCAGGTTGAAGACGACGGCGATCGGGGAAATGTAGACCGGGATGTCGAAGGCGGTGCCGGAAGCGCACACGCTCTTGGACTGCTCGACCTCGTTATCGGCGAGGGAGGCGTCGGAGCCGGCCCATGCGGTTGCACCGGTCAGGAAGGTGGACACGCCAGCGCCGGAACCGGACGGGTTGTAAGCGACCTTGGCGTCCGGGTTGGTGCCCTGGAAGCCGGCGATCCAAGCTTCGACGGCGGCCTGCTGGGAAGAAGCGCCAGCGCCGGAGAAGTTGCCGGAAACGGTTTCGGTCTTGGTATCGGACTTGGCCGAAGAATCGGTGGAAGCGGTGGTGTTGTCACCGCAAGCCGCGACGGAAGCCAGCATCACAATGCCGGACACAGCGGCGATGGAGCGTACGAGAATGGAGTTACGCATTATTCTTTTCCCTCTGTCAACGTTCAGATGGCGTGTGTTTCTGATTTTTCGATTTTCTGTTGTCGCCATCGTTCTTCATGACAATCTCCAGCCTATTGGGCGTTTCACTCGCCCCAAACCAAAAACGGTGAACGGAAGATGAACAGTCTACGACACCTTCGCCGTTCGACGTTCCTTCCGTTCACCGTTCTTTGCAAGCACGATGCGAATGCGCGCTATACCAAGCCTTTCATCATCATTCGCTTGGCGTATCGATCTTGTATCCGAGGCCGCGCACGGTGGTCAGATACTTGGGATGGCCCGGGTCCTCCTCGATTTTGGCGCGCACGCGCTTGACATGCACGTCCAGCGTCTTGGTGTCGCCGACATAGTCGGAGCCCCAGATGCGGTCGATCAGCTGGTGGCGGGTCATCACGCGGCCCTTGTTCTGCATGAGGTATTCCAGCAGTTCGAATTCCTTCAGCGGGAAGAACACGTTCTCGCCGCGGACCGTCACCTCATGCTGGCCGATTCTCATGGAAATGTCACCGCATACGAGCGGAATATCGTCGTCGGCGGCTTCTCCGGATTCGGCGACCATCTGGTTGCGGCGCAGCACCGCGCGGATGCGTGCCAGCAGCTCACGGAAGGAATACGGTTTGGTGATGTAGTCGTCCGCGCCGATTTCAAGGCCGACGACCTTGTCGATTTCCGCGCTTTTCGCGGTCAGCATGATGATCGGCACACGGCTTTGCTCGCGGATCCGACGGCACAGCGCGGTGCCGTCAAGACCGGGCAGCATCAGATCGAGCAGCACCAGATCGATACCACCCTTGGTGAACAGTTCCAATCCTTCTTCACCGGTGGCCGCGGCGGACACGTCGTACCCTTCACGGGTGAGCTGGTAGACCAGCGGCTCACGGTACGACTCTTCGTCCTCGACGATCAGAATTCGCGTCATCAGTGGTTCTCCTCATTCTCTGTTGTGGTGGAGTGGCCGGACTGTTTCTTTTCACGGGTGTTATCATTCGCCGAATCCGCCGGATGGTCGGGTTCCGCAGCGCCCGAAGCCTGCGGCATCGTGATGGTGAAGGTGGATCCCTCCCCCTCACGCGACCATACGGAGATGGTGCCGCCGCAATCCTCGACGCAATGCTTGGTGATGGCCAATCCCAGGCCGGTGCCGCCGGTTTCACGGGAGCGCGCCGGATCGACGCGGTAGAATCGCTCGAAAATTCTGCTGAGCGACGCCGTGGGGATGCCGATGCCCTGGTCCACGACGCGAATCGCCACCTTGCCGGATTCGATGCCGATGCCGACGGCCACCGTGGTATGTTCCGGCGAATAGTTGATGGCGTTCTCCACCAGGTTCTTCACCGCAGTTTTGATGGTCTCATGGTCAGCGACCACGAACACGTCCAGGTTCTGTTCGGCTTCCTTGGCCAGTTCCTCGGCGTTCGCATGCACCAGCACCTGCCGGCCGTTCACGGACAGGACCAGGCTGATGTGCTTCGATTCGGCCTTGACCTGGTTTTCGGCGAGCGCCTCGCGTGCCACGGACAGCACGGACAGCCGTTCCGCGTTGAGCATCGCTGCCGCGCTTTGCGCTTTCTGCAGGTCGATCAGACGGTGGACCAGTTCCGTCAATCGTTCGGATTCCTTGGAGATTCGGCCGGAGAAGTATTTCACCGCGTCCGGATCGTCGGCCGCGTCGCCGATCGTTTCAGCGAGCAGAGAAATCGCGCCTGCCGGGGTTTTCAGTTCGTGCGAGACGTTGGTGACGAAATCGCGCCGCATGATTTCGAAACGGCGTTGCTCGCTCATGTCGGAAATGAAAATCGCAAATAGGTTGTCGGCGATCTGTCCGACGCGCACGTGCAGGTAGAGCGTGTCTTCGGGCAGCGGCTTGCCGGCTTCGACGCCTTTGCCGTTCGTGTTCACCACGCCCGTTCGCGTGCGGCCGTGCAGGGGGATGGTCAGTTCGCGTTCGCGCACCACGCTGTCTGTGGAGACCAGTTTCACGATGTCGCGGATTTCCGCGAGCGCCATCGCCTGGTCGTGGATGATGCCGAAGCGCCGCGCGGCCGGGGATGCGTATTGGACCGTGGCCAGCGAGTCTACGACCACCAAAGCTTCGGGCATGACGGCCACCAGCTGGCGTTCCGTGGACTGCACGGGAACGCGGGGGCCGAACAGGGACGTGTTCTTCGCAGCTCCGAACAGGCTCGGATCATTGGGGTCGACGCCGTCCTGCACATCCTGGAAGCCTCGTCTGCGGCCAAGCAGGAACGCCACGACGAACACGACCACGGCCACGACCACCAATGCCGCAACCACCGACGGCGTTGCCAGCATCTGCTCCAACGTCATGCGTTCACCTTCCGATAATCCTCAGTCCTTCCTTAAGACTAGCGGTTTCGGAGAGGCTTTCGCGTATGCGATTCTCTCACGCCACCGGAAGTTTTCCTGCCGTTCATCTTCCGAAACGCAGCATATCGGAATATGAGACGTCCCGTTTGCCGATATGACGATGCATGATGACGGGTCATGCGGCAAACAGGATGTGGAAACGGGATGTGGAAACGGCTTTTCGCAACGTTAGGCGTTTCGCAACGCCACATGAACGCTACATGCGTTTGGCGATGTTCACCGTCAGTTTCGCGGCGGTGTCCGCGTATTCGGAAATGTCGAACGTTTTGAAATCCTCGTAGTCGGTGTCCGCGTTGTCGCTCAGCGCGCGAATCACCAATGCGGGAACGTCGTTGCGGGCGGCGACATGCGCGACGGCGGCGCCTTCCATTTCCACCGCGTCCGCGCCGGTCTCACGGATCACCTGCTCGACCTTCTGCGGATCATCGACGAAATAGTTGCCGGTGGCGATGATGCCGACGATATGGTGAATGTTCAAGTCGTTCAGCGCCTGGTCGGCCAGTTCGAGCAGACGGTCGTCGCTATGGTATTCCTCGATGGGCCGGTCGGCGGTGCCGGGCTTGAACTGTCCCACCAATCGCATGTCGGTGTCGAGATAGCGCAGGGTGCCGCCGAGCACCACGTCGTTGATGTGCAGATTCGTGTTGAGATTGCCCGCGATGCCGGAGAAGACCACGGCGTCCGGCTGGTCAGCGTCGATCAGATGCTGCGTGGTGGCGGCGATGTTGACGGTGCCCATGCCGCCGACGGTCGCGGCGACGTTGACGGCGGTGCCCTTGTTGGTTTCGAGGGTGCCGCGCGTCACCTTGACGCCGGCTTCCTCGGTGACGGTGACGTTGCTCAGTGCCGTTGCGATATTGGCGACTTCCTCATCCATGGCGCCGATGATGGCGATTGCGGTCATTACACCCTCCCTGTCTTACGTGCTGTCTTGAGTGTTGTTTTACGCGATTGCGATTCGCGTTTCCCGAATTTTCTGCAATCGCGCGGATAGTGAATCGAATCGGTCACTTCCAGCGGCGCACGGCCACCGCATGGGCAAGCTCGCGTAGCAGCTGTTCCGTGGTGTTCCAGCTCAGACATTTGTCGGTGATGGACTTGCCGTAGACGAGCTGGTCGAGCGGCGCGGCCTTCTGGTTGCCGCCTTCGATGAAGCTTTCCATCATGATGCCGGTGATGCCCTGCTCGCCTTTGGCGATACGGCCCGCGATGTCACGCACCACCTGCGCCTGACGATGCTCGTCCTTGCCGGAGTTGCCATGCGAGCAGTCGACGATCAGCCCATGTGCCGCAGCGGAATCGGCCGGTATTTCGGCGCGGATGGTGTCCATGGCCTTGGCCACCGAAGCGGCATCGTAATTCGGGCCGTGCGAGGAACCACGCAACACCACATGACAGTCGGGATTACCGAGCGTTTTGACCACGGCGGCGCGGCCGAGATGGTCGATGCCGAAGAACGTGTGCTGTTGTGCGGAAGCGAAGCAGGAATCGGCCGGAGCCTTGATGGAACCGTCCGTGGCGTTCTTGAAGCCGATCGGCATGGACAGGCCGGACGCCAACTGCCGGTGCACCTGGCTTTCCGTATTGCGCGCGCCGATCGCACCCCAGCTAATCGCGTCGGAAATATACTGCGGACTGGTCGGCTCCAAAAACTCCGTGGCCGCCGCCAAACCCTCGTCAAGCACGCCAAGCAGCGTGCGGCGGGCCAACAGCAAGCCCTTCCTGATATTGCAGCTGCCGTCGATATCCGGATCGTTGATCAGACCCTTCCAACCGACCGTGGTGCGCGGCTTCTCGAAATACACGCGCATGACGATCAGCAGCTCGCCATCCAACTCGCCTTTCAACGCGGACAGGCGACGCGCGTAATCGAGCGCGGCCTTCGGATCGTGAACGGAACACGGACCGACAACCACCAGCAGGCGATCGTCCTGACCGTACAGGCAGGCACGAATCTCATCACGCGAATAGGCGACGATCTCCTGCGCCTGCTCGCTCAACGGCAGGTCGCCCAGCACCTGCGCCGGCGTGGGCAACACTTCGAATTCCAGCACGCGGCGGTTCACGATGCGGCTGATGCCCACCTGGTCCTCCCAGCGCGGCACGTCGGTCTCCACCAGCGGATTCTTGCCCTCATCCATGGCCTGCCTAATGGCACGTAAATCCTCAGGCGTGTTCAGCTGCTGCTGCATGATCTCGCTCTCCTTGTCGCTTCCTTTCCCAAGGATAGCAACGATGGTGCAGAAACATCAGCCAAGCTTGCGACGCGCGTCGACCGCGTCGGCAAGCGTGTGCAGCAGCTGCTCGGTACGATCCCACGGCACGCATGCGTCGGTGATCGACTTGCCGTATTCCAGCTGGTCGAGCGGCGCGGGCTTCTGATTGCCCGCCTTGAGGAAGCTTTCCATCATGATGCCGAGAATGCCCTGTTCGCCGGCCGCGACGCGTGCGGCGATTTCTTCGACCACTTCGGCCTCGCGCACCTCGTTCTTGCCGCAGTTGCCGTGCGCGGCATCGATGATCAGACCATGCTCGCTTGGTCCGGAAGCCTTGGAAGCCTTGAGATCCGCCAACGCTTGGGCCACGGAAGCGGCATCGTAGTTCGGACCATGCGAGGAACCACGCAGCACCAGATGGCAGTCGGGATTGCCCTTGGTCTCCGCGGAAATCACACGACCATCCAGATTGATGGAGAGGAAATGATGCTCGAAAGCGGCCGCGAAACACGAATCGGCCGCCGGCTTGATGGAACCATCCGTAGCGTTCTTGAAACCGATCGGCATGGACATGCCGGACGCCAGCTCGCGGTGCACCTGGCTTTCCGTATTACGCGCGCCGATCGCGCCCCAGCTGATCAGATCGCAAATATACTGCGGGGTAATCGGATCAAGCCATTCCGTAGCGGCGGGCAAGCCGAGCCCCAGCACGTCGGTAAGCACCTTGCGAGCCATGAACATGCCCTTGCGAATATTGAACTGGCCGTCAAGATCAGGATCGTTGATCAGACCCTTCCAACCGATCGTGGTGCGCGGCTTCTCGAAATACACGCGCATGACGATGACCAGACGATCATCAAGCTCCTTCTTGACGGCGGCAAGCCTCTCCGCATACTCGTGCGCAGCCTTCGGATCATGAATCGAACACGGGCCGACGATGGCCAGCAGACGATCGTCACGGCCATGCAGCACGTCACGAATCTCCTGACGGGACTTCAACACCAGATCGCTCATCTCGTTCGTGAGCGGAAGTTCCTTAAGAAAATATCGGGGAGCGGGAATCGGGTCAAGCTGACGAATATTGACATCCACGGTCTCCGGAAACACGGCGCGCTCATCCAACAGCTGTGCATCCTTCGAACTATCCGGACCGCGAAGACCTGCCATCGCTTCTGTTCCTCCCCTGCATCATTATGCTTGCGTAGCGCGATAGCGCCACCGTCGTTACCTTAACGGATGGGAACGGAATATGGGGATGGGCGACTGCATGGTGGAATGGGTGGGGGTGACGCGGGACGAAGAAAGCGATATAGGAAAGACCCAACGCGGACGGAGAGTCCGGGTTGGGTCTTTTTTTGGGGGAAACGTGCGTCATGGGGCCTGCCGGGCTGAGGCGATGAGGCCTGCAGCCTCGAAAACGCCTGTCGGCGTTTTCCCTCGCGGCGGAAGCCCACCGGGCTTCCGCTATTCGCTCGGCGCGTATTGGCCAGCGCGCGCTCCGCGCGCTATTTGGCCAATGCGCCCATCGGATCCCACGCGGGGAGCATGGTGGCGGGTTCTTCTAGGGCCTTGAGGTATTCGGCGGGAAGGAGGGCCTTGGGGACGGCGACCTCGTAGACGTATTCGGTGAACCAGTCGTCGCTCATGGTGAAGTAGCCCTTGTCGGCGATCTTGTCTCCCCACGAGTTCTCCACACGCCAACGGCGGGTGGTGTGGCCATCCTCATCCACATCCACACCGACGAACGCCATCGCGTGATTCATCGCGGAATCGCCGAAACGGACACGCTGTTCCTTGTCCAGATCGAAATCGACGCCATACACGCGGCCATACTCGAACAGGTCGGTGGCCCACGCGCCGTTCTCACGGTCCATCATCGGATGGCAATCAGCGCCGAACCATACCGGAATGCCCTGTTCCTGAAGAATCTGACGCACGCAGTCCTTCATGAACTGGTTCGGCACGTTGAGGTACTCGGTCGGGTCTCCCCCGGCCACGTTGCCCAGATGCTCGATGCCGATCTTCTTGCCCTTGACGTGCTCCTGACGCGGATCGTCCACCAGGCAGACATAGCTTTCCAAATCGGCGGAACCCACATACTTCTTCCAGAACTCGACAGGCGTGATCTCGCCATCGCGGTGGAACTCGCCATCCTTGTCGGTCCACTCCCAATCGAAGCTCTTCGGCGGCTCGCCCAAGTGAATCGTCAGAATACGGTGACCGGCGGCGACCGCATCGGCGATGATCGCATCGATCGCGGACGGATCAGCGTACATATGCGCAACCGCGGTGTGCAGCATGCGGCGCAGCTGCACGTTCATCTCACCGGTGTTCTTGGAGGATTCGGTCTCCGGGAACAGGTCCTTCGGCACCGCGCCATACTTCTTGTACACGTTCATGGCCATGGTCCACTGGCCGCCGTCGCCCATCACGTCGGCGAGCAGGTGCTGCATCAGGCGGGAGTCGGAAGGCTCTCCGGCAGCCACCAGAGCGGCCACATCCTTCAGGAAGTAGTTGACGCGTTCGAGCTTGTCGTAGTACATGGCGTAGTTCTGGGAGAACTCGAACTCCTTGAGACCCATGTTCTGCTTGGCCACGAAACGGGCCACGTTCAGAGAGCTGAACAGCCAGCAACGGCCGGAACGGTCCTGATGGGTGACGGTGCCGTTGTCCACGACGGTGGAGAAACGACGCTGCATCAGACGGGCGCGATCGTAGTTGCGCGCCACCTTGTCGATGCCGGCCGCCGTGACGGCGTTCATGGCCATGCGATTGTGCTCGCTTGCTTCGAAATCGTCGACGAGCTTGTTCAGTTCATCACCGCTCAATGGCGTGATGTCGGTCATTATCCATTCCCTTTCTATGGTTTCAGTTGTTCTGCGGAGCGTCTGCGGATTCGGCGTCGCCTTCCGGCTCGGTCTCGGCTGCGGAATCGTTCTCGACGGCATCCTGCGTGTCGGCGTCTGCCGGTGCGGCGGTCTCATCGTCGTGCTGCGCGTCGTCATCAGATTGCGCGTCGGAAGGCTCGCCTTCATCGACGGCGTTGACCACGGACAGGTCGTTCATGCCGAAACCGGAGAACGCGTTGGAGAACATGGCACGCAGTTCGCTGACGCGCTGCGTGATCTGGGCCTCACGGCTCTGCAGGTCGGCGATGCGCTGCTGCACGCCGTCCAGTTCCTTCTTCGCGGCCTCGCGACGCTCGTTGATCTGCTCGTCGGCGTCTTCGGTGGCCTGCTTGAGGATGCTCGCCGCGTTCGCGTCCGCCTCGTCACGCTTGCTGGAAGCGTACGCCTCAGCCTCGTCACGGGTCTTCTGCGCGGAGGAAATCAACTCGCTGGCCTGCTTGTTGGCGGCCTCGCGACGCTCGTTCAGGTCGGTGAGCAGCTCATTGACCTTCTTCGTGGCCTCCTCCTGCTGGGCGGAGATGTCGGCGCGGATCTGCTCCACTTCGGCGTTGACCTGGCTGATGGTCTTGGTGCGGTGCACCTCCGCCTCGTCGGTGATCTCCTGGGCCTTCGCCTTGGCGGTGTCGGTGATTTCGGCGGCACGGCGCTGCGCGTCGGTCATCATCTTGGACACCTGCTCGCGCACGTCCGCCAGCTTCTTGTTGGCTTCGGCAAGCGCGGATTCGATCTGGTCGTTGGTCTCGCTCTTCAGGCGGGAGATCTCCTCATTGGCGTTCTTGCGCTGTTCGGCGATCTTGCTGGTCGCCTCGGTGCGCATGTCGGAAATCTCACGTTCCTGCGTGGCGCGTTCGGCGGCAAGACGCTTGCCGTGTTCCTCACGGGAGTTGGTCAGTTCCAGATCGACGGTCTGACGCTGCGCCACCACGGCCTTCTGGGCCTCGCTGCGCATCTGGTCGACCTCATGCTGGGCATTGGCCCTCATGGCTTCGGATTCGTCCTTGGCGTCACCGAGCACCTTGGCCGCCTTGGCGTTGGCGTCGTCCATGATGCGCTTGGCGTCGATTTTGGCGTTGTTCAGCAGTGTTTCAGCCTGCAGCTGCACCGTGGCGCGGGCCGCGGAAGCGTCCTTCTTGGCTCGTTCAAGCAGCTCGGCGCTGGTCTGTTCCGCGCTGGCGAGCATCTGCTGGGCGTTGGCGCCCAGTGACGCGAAGGACTTCGGAGCGGCCTTCTTGTTCTTTTCCTCCTGCAGCTGCGCCTGCAGCTCAAGGATGGTCTGGTCGTCGGCCTTGACCTGCTCACGCAGACGGTTCACCGTCTCCTGAGCCGAAGCGAACGCCTCGTCGACTCGATCCTTGTCGTACCCCCTCAACACGATTGGGAACTGCTCAACCATGCCCTTTTCCTTTCACGAATTCCCTACACTTTGCGCATCTGCCAGCGCGCACTCGTTCAGTACTCTATCTCAGTCAGCAGGCGGCACGCAGAACGAAATGCATTATTCTCACAGAGAGCACAGAAATCGTTCGAAAAAGTCTGTCGGGGGTATGGCGGTATGTCCGCGACCACGTGTCGAAACCGCATGACTCACATGTCGCAGAAAATCGTGCCGTAGAAAGCGGAGCCGTCCTCAGCCAAGCAGAATGTCGCTTGACGAGGGTTGCAGGAAGTATCGTACCGATTCACGCAGCACGTCATCGACCGCAGCGGTCTGCTGTTCGATCGACAGTCCACGTTCGTGCGGCCGACCGTTGACGATCGGCAGGCTGACGAACCCCGACAGAATGCGACGTTCCTGGCCCGCCGACCAGTTGAGCAGATGGTAGAACAGCGAATTGCATACGAACGTACCGGCGTCGGAACTCAACGCGGCGGGAATCTCGTGTTTGGCGAAATCGCGCAGTATCGACCGCAACGGCAGGCGCGTCCAGTACGCGGCCGGACCTTCCGGGTCGATCGGGCGGCGGGGCGGAATCACGTTGTCGGCATCCGGCTTGGCCGCATCCATGAGATTTGTGGCGCATCGTTCCAGCAGAATGCCACGGGAGGTGCGCTTGAGCCCTGTGGCGATGACGATGTCCGGCTTGGCCTGTTCGATGGCTTCCAGCAGCGTGGGCCAGGCTTTGGCGAAGCTCACCGGAAGCGTGACGTTGGTGACGGTGACGGCGATGTCCTGCAGCAGTTCTTCGGAGATCGCCTGCGATTGCGCCGGATCGGCCCATTGCTTGGCTACCGCCGCCGGCACGAGCACGGCCGGATTGACGTCGATGCCTTCGTAGGGCGTGAAACCGGAGATGACGATGTTGATCTGCTGCATGGTTTCCAGTGTACGTGGTGAATGTGTTGAACGTTAAGTCTGCCGACACGTCGACGGACTTAACGTTCGATGAAAATCAACGGCTGTGCATCTGGGAGAACGCTTCGGCGAACACGGCGTGCATGCGTGCCTTGGCTTCCTCCTTGGCGTGTTCGGGGTCGAGGCTGCGGGCGATGCCTTCGGCGATCGGCATGTCGGATGGCGTGGTGATTTTGAGGTTCGTTTCGGAACCGTCCACGATGGCGACCGGCTCGTCGGGCAGGTAGTCCACCACCACGCGCGTGTCGTCGGTCGGGTGGAAGTCGGGGTCGGCGGCGGCCAGTTCGTAGGCTTTGACGATGGTTCCGAAACGGAACGCCTGCGGGGTCTGCGCGCGGAAGGTGTTCGGACGTTCCGGCACGGATTTGACCACCTTGCGATCGCCCAGATCCTCTGTGAGCAGAATCGTGTCGGTGGAGGCGTAGGCCACGGTGGCGGCGTTGAACTGGTCCAAGCTGTCGATGCAGCCGTCGATGGACCGCTCCTCGACGAACGGACGCACGCCGTCATGGATGAGGATTTTCGCGCCGGAGGGAATGCCGGCCTGTTTGAGCAGGTCCAAGGCGGCGAGCGTGCTGTCCACGCGTTCGGCGCCGCCGGGAACGATGGCCCGCACTTTGGCGTAGCCGGCTTCGTCGATAAGCTCGTTCACCGTCTCTTCGACACGTTCGTTGACCACCACGATGATGTCGCTGATGCGGTCGTTGTTTTCGAATGCCTCGATGCTCCAGCAGACGATTGGCTTGCCACCCACCGACACCAGCTGCTTGGGGTTGTTCTCGTCGAATCGGGTGCCGAATCCCGCTGCCAGCACCACGGCCACGACCGGCATCTTCTGTTCCTGCATCTGCTCTCCCTTACTCATATGCTCCACCGTAAAGCCGCGGCCGCATGCCACCCCGTTCCGCGGCGGGTTCTGCACGCAATCCGCAACAGTGGCCACGCGAATCGCTCGAATCGCACGAATCGCGTGGCTTGTATGACTCGTATGGTGATTATTCGCGTACGATCAGCGCCAGCATGCGTCCTTCATGCTGTTTTTTGGCGAGCGACGCGCGGCGATGCGAGAACCACAACGGGTTTTCGAGCGTGCACAGGCTGCGGCGGATCTTGTTGAACCGTTCGGAAAGCTTCGAATCGCCTTCGCCATCGGCGGCGCAGATGCCGGCCAGTTCCTCGTCTTCGGACAGGTACTGCGTGGCCGCGTTGACGCGTGGACGGGATGAGACGATGTTGTCGGCCGGCACGCCCGCTTTGGCAAGCTCCTGCAGGGCGGCCGCGGCGATGTCGATGCCCGGCTGGCCAAATCGGCTCAACGTGAAGGTTCCCGGGAACTGCGCATCGAATTCGTCGGCGATGTCGCCACCGACCTCGTAGCAGTCGCCGCAGATGCAGGGGCCGAGCGTGGCGATGATACGTTCCGGCTGGGCGCCCTTGGACACCATCTTCTCGATGGTCGCGCCGATCACGCCTTTCTGCAGACCGCGACGGCCGCAGTGCGCTGCGCCGATCACGCCGGCTTCGGGATCGGCCATGAGCACCGGCAGGCAGTCGGCGGCGAACATGCCGAGCGCCACGTTCTTCCGGGACGTCACTTGGCCGTCGGCTTCGATGACGGTCGGCTCACCGTCATTCCCCGTCGCGTTGTTTTCGCCGTCCGTCTCGTCTTCCGGCTTCTTCGTGCCGGACACGTCGAATCCGAACGGCTGGTTGATGACGAATGATTCGTCCACGTCCACCGCGTCGCCGGAATGCACCTGGCTGATAAGGCTGATTTTCGCGCCGAGCACGTCGGCGAGCGCCTTGCGGTTGGCGAGCACGTGTTCCGGTTTGTCGCCGGATTTGCCGCCGAGGTTGAAGTGCGCGAAATCGCCTTCGCTGGTGCCGCCGAGTCGCGTGGTGTAGACGACTTTGATGCCGGGGGCCAGCATGATCGGAATGGTCACGGGAATCGGGTTGCCGTTTTTGTCAGTGGGGTCGATGGCGTTGGAATCGAGGATCGCGTCATCGTATTGTGTGCTGCTCATGTCTTGTTTTTCCTTGGTTTTGCGATTGGAAGGCCTGCTTGCGATTGCCGTCTTCTATTCGGCTTTCAGCGTCGGCTTTTTCGTGCGCGAACGGATGGCCGCGTTGACGGGCACTTCCTGTGGGCACGGCATGGAGAAGACGTGCGCCGGGTTGTTGATGGCTTCGACCCAGTGGCCGTCGGCGTCACGGAAACCGCCGGCAGGCACGGTGTAGGCGAAGGGGGCCGCGCCGGGCAGCACGAATTCGACTTCCTGGCCGGCTTCGATCTTGTTGCGGCTCATGATGGTCACGCGTCCTCCGTCTTCCGGACTCCATGACAGCACTTCGCCGACGACGAGCCATGCGCGGAAGTATGCGGAACGGTCGGTGCTTTGCTGCACTTTGTGTTCCGGATAATAGAAGCCGGTGGAGTAGTCGCGGTGCGCCACTTTGTCGGGCTCGTCGAGCAGCCAATCCGGCAGGGTGACGTGTGGTGCCGGCCGTACACCGGCGTGATGCCAGCCTTCCGGCAGTATTTCGGCGGCGGTGTTCGACTTGCGTCGGGTGCTGCGTGCGTGGTAGCTCAGATTGTCCGGCTCGCCAATCGCGATATTGCCAGCCGAAACGTTGCCGGACGGCACGCCCCCAACGGGAACGGCGTCGATGTCGGGCTTGCCGGCGAACGCGCCATCGGCGTTGGCCATGATCGCATCCTCGGTGTCCGGCTTGCCGTATTCCGGGTCACCGGGACGGATCACGCGGTCGCGGAACGGCTTCAGCACATTGCCGTCGGCATCTTCGAAGCCACGCTGGACCATGTATTCGTTGACGGCCGTCTTGTAGGCGTTCGTCATGGCGGCGATGTAGTAGGCGCTCTTGGAACGGCCTTCGATCTTGAGGCTCGTCGCGCCCGAATCGAGCAGATCGTCGATGTGGGCGAGCATGTTCATGTCCTGCGAATTGAACAGGTACGCGCCTTCCGCGGTCTGTTCGATCGGGAAGTACTGGCCGGGGCGTTTCTCTTCGACGATCGAATACTTCCAGCGGCACGGCTGCGCGCATTCGCCGTGGTTGCCGTCGCGGCCGGTCAGATAGTTGGAGAACAGGCAGCGTCCGGAGAAGGCCATGCACATCGCGCCATGCACGAAGCATTCGATGTCGAGGTCGTCGGGGATGCGGGCGCGGATGTCTCGCACGGCCTGCAGGTCCATTTCGCGGGCCAGCACCACGCGGCGCGCGCCCAGTTCGTAGAACGCGTTGGCGGCCTGGTAGTTGGTGACGCCGGCCTGCGTGCTCACATGCAGTTCGAGGTTCGGAGCCACCTGCTTGGCCATGAGCATCACGCCGATGTCGGAGACGATCAGCGCGTCCACGCCGGTGTCCTTCAGCTTGCCGAGGTATTCGCGCATGGCTTCCACCTCGTTGTTGCGCGGCAGCACGTTGAAGGTGACGTACACGCGGGCTCCACGCTCGTGGGCGTAGCGTGCGCCTTCCTCGAAATCCTCGAGGCTCAGGTTTTTCGGCGCGCTGCGCATGCCGAACGCCTTGCCGCCGCAGTAGACGGCGTCCGCACCGTAATCGACCGCGGTTTTCAGTCCCCTCAAATTGCCTGCGGGGGCCAACACTTCTGGCTTGTTTCTTCTTTGCACGGATGTTCCTCTTACTCGTAAAAGACCATCAGATATTGTCGTAGATTCACGGGACAGGCAAAGCCCGTCCAGCCGTTACGCAAGCTCGGGCTACGCCAGGCGCTACGCCAGCTCGCGTGCGACGGCGGCGAGTACGTCCACTGCGTCGGCGAACTCTTCCGGCGTGGTGTAGGAGTAGCTCAGGCGCAGGGAGTTGTCGGCTGCGAAATCGTAGATGTCGCCGCGGTTGAGTAGCACGCCACGTTCGGCGGCCAGCTGGAACAGGCGGTTCATGCGTATCGGCCGGTCGAAGGTCATCCAAATGTAGAAGCCGCCGGACGGCACGTTCCAGTGGGCGAGCCCGTCCATTTTCTCCTGCAGCGTAACGAGCGCGCGGTCGCGGCGGTGCCGCAGCTCCCGTTTCAGGCCGGCCACGTATTCGTCGTACATGCCGTTCGTGAGGAATCGCGCGAACGTCCACTGGCTCAGCACGCTCGCACCGTAGTCCATCTGCATTTTCACGTCGGCGAGCCGCTGCACGATCGGTTCGGCGGCGACCAGCCATCCGATGCGCAGTCCGGGAGCCAGCGATTTGGACGCGCTGCCGAGCGTGATGACCATGCCGGTCTCATCGAGGGCCTTCAGCGACGGCAGCGGGGCATCATCCTCGAAATACAGGTCGCGGTAGGCGCCGTCCTCGATGATCGGCAGTCGGCTGTCCACGGAAAGCTCGACCAGTTCATGCCGGCGTTTGTCGCTCATGGTGACGCCTGTCGGATTGTGATTGGTCGGAATCGTGTACAGGATCGCATTGCCTTTGCGGTTGCGCGCGTTGAGCGGCGCCGGACGGCCGGTGTCAAGCTCCCCTTCCGCCAGCAGGCCGCGCAATGCCTGCACGTTGAGGCCGTCGTCGTCCATCGGCACGCCTTCCAGATGCATGCCGGCCGACTGGAACACCTGCAGCGACTTGATGTAGCTCGGCGATTCCGCGTATACGGTGGTGCCGGCCGGCAGCAGGCTCACCGAAATCATCTGCAGCGCCTGCAACGCGCCGGATGTGACCAGCACCTGGCTTGCCGTGCAGTCGACGCCGGTGGCGCGCATGTGCGCCGCGATGGCCTCGGTAATACCGCTTTCGGCCACCTGAATGGCCTGCCCCACCGCGTTCTCGATGGCCTCGGCGTTGGAGCCGCCGTGGGCCTTGATGACCGGCCTGGAGATGCCGATGAAGGCCGTGCCGCCCACCTTGTTGGGGTCCAGCCGCGCTTTAAAGGC
>ERZ779875.826-NODE-826-length-24228-cov-3.605676_pt1 | contig 24228 bp, 15 predicted proteins | sample MGYA00511246_ERZ779875 | MGnify/ENA primary metagenome ERZ779875 (study PRJEB29588, sample SAMEA2155093) | human gut metagenome | biome: human gut; feature: human-associated habitat; material: faeces | place: Denmark | collected 2008/2010 ... | reverse complement strand
GCCATCCGGTCTATATTGGGAGTCTTGATAATCTGTTGGCCATAACAGCCAACATCTCCATATCCTAAATCATCCGCTAAGATATACACAACATTCATAGGACGCTCCGGAGTTTTTTCGCAACCGGACATTCCGATAAGCGTCAATGTCCCGGATATACATAAAGTCAATTGTGTTTTCATATACCTTTAAAATAAATAGAAGTGTTAGAAACCAATTACAATCTTCTGATCTTGATTCGTAGACAAGCGGTTCGTCCGTACCTTAACCCTTCCCATACGGTCCGAGGCATCGAAGTACCAGCCTTCTTGTCCGGCATTGAACGCTTCGGGGGAGATGGCAGATAGCGGCTTCCCGGCTACGGTTACGTTTGACGGGCTGGATTCTGAGCGGACATCCAATAGGTAAGTACGCTCTTGGTAACGTCCTTTATAATCTCCTTTCGCTTTCGCTATATCCACGGTGATCGTGCCTTTCTCACCTTTTGGGGAGGAAACAGAGATTAAGGTACGGGCAAATTCGCCTTTCTTATAATCACGGGTGAGACCGTCGTCTTCATATAAATTGAAAGAGGTGTTTCCGTAGGGATATAAGTCCAAGGTCAAGACATCCGCAGGTTTCTCGCCGACATAATTCATATCCGGGTACATCGGGATAATGGCGCCTTGACGGATAAATACCGGGCAAATATCCAGTTTAGCCTCATATTTATCCAACCACTTGCCACCCTCGTATGTCTTTCCGGTCCAATAGTCGTACCATTCTCCGGCAGGGAAGTAAATACTATCGCGTACGTTCTTACGGGTATATACAGGAGCAACCATCATCCACTCGCCACTCATAAATTGATATTGGGTGGTCGTATCACGGGTAACCACGTCATCCGGGAATTCCAGTACCATCGCACGAGCCATCGGTACACCGGTCGTATGCGCCTCATGGCAATAGGTATAGGCGTACGGGTTCAGACGCATCTTCAGCTTTAGGAATTTACGGTTGATATCCGTGTACGGATGCCCATATACCCAAGGCTGACGGTCGGCATCCGCCCAGCCGCTCATGGTCATAAAGATCGGGGTGAAGACCTTCCATTGCAAGTCGCGGGTATAGGTTTTCGGGGAACCGCCGAAGATACCGTCCACATCGCTAGTAGCGGCGTTCATGGCGGAAAGGCCGGCACCCGTGATCGTCGGGATATGGTAACGGATATAATCCCAGTTGCTCACTTGATCACCGCTCCATACCGTAGAATACCGCTGGGTTCCGGCCCAACCGCAAACAGCCCATACGAAACCCCGTTCGTTCGTATTGTTCTCGATACCCTCGAATGCGGATTTACAGCCGTTCAAGGCAAACTCATAGCCTTCTCCAACCCAAGCCACATCCAATTTACACAGGCGGGTACCACATTTACCAACCTCGTAGGCAATCTTATCCACACCATTCTCTGTCCACAAGCCCGTATGGAAACCTCGTTTACCTAATTCCGTCACAACAGAATCCAATTTCACATAGCCGCAACCATAGCCATCGTTCGGCAAGATCCAGCCACGGGGCATATCATATTCCACATATTTATCAGCAACTTGGCTGATTACGTCCGGGGTGGATTGAGGCCATCCGGTGCGCTGTTCCCCTTTGTTATAGCAGTCGGCGTCTCCCATCGTAAGCATCCACATCGCCGGCATAAAAGGTTTTCCGGTGATATCCGTATAGTCGTTCAATAGGTCTTTCAAGGAAGGGCCGTAGAAGTAGAACGCATCAAAGCGATTCTCGTTATGCGTCAACTGACTGGTGAAGCCCATCAGCTTAAAGCCATCATCATAGTTCTTGTCCAGCATCTCCGTGCCGTTGAAGGCATAATGGCCCGGGGCAAACGTATTGCGGAATACGCCATATCCTTTCGTGGACATATAGAAGGGAGCCGGGTTAGAGGATTGATCCTCATCCCAACCGGTCACCTCGATATCCGCTTCCTTCCCGGCGTATGAGAAATTACCTTGTTGCATACCGCAACCGTAGAAATCCTCATCACCGCTACGGCGCATCGTTTGGGTCGTTTTCAGTCCGAAGGCAAGTGGTTCGGCCTCCTCGTAGATCACGGCACGGTTATTCTTGTCATACATGGCGAAACGAATAGGGTTCTTATAGACACGTACGACACATTGGGGAGTCGTGAACTTATAATAGCTGCCGTTGTCGGCCATGGAGACTCTCGGGTTCTTTACCCCATAATCCACAACGATCGAGTTTGCCGCCGGATTGGTATATTCCCCATCCGGTGCCAACCAGATACGGAAGATATCATCCCGGTAAAACATCAACTTAACCTTAGCGTACCCGGAGACGAACTCATATTCCGTGTTGCTGATCTTATTGAACTTCGTCAACTTACCCAAGTTCATACGGGCGGCGAACAGGTTCGCTTTTAATACGTTGTTTGACGAACGCTCATCCTTCGGGTATTGGATAGCGAACTCTATTTTATAGGAGCCCATCTGGGTTAGGTCGGTAGCGGGGAAAGCTACCTCATATTCCTCTTGTTTAGCGATCGGATGCCCGGAGGCGGTTACCGTGGCGGTTAGTTTCTGACCGTTGTTCAAGGAGGCGGTTACCGTGAAATCCTCGTCTACGGGCTGGGAACCAACGTTCTTCAGCTTCACTTTCAACACGTCTTCCTTCGTGAACGTATTCCCGGTTTCTTGGTGTGAGGTCACTTTCTCCAAAGCCAAATCATGTGCGAAAGGCTCTGTCAGCTCAATATCATCGACCATCCAATACCAAGAGAAGATATCCCGCCAGAAGAAACGCAAGTAGACAGTTTTCTGGTTTGCGGCTACCTCGCTGATGTTGATCTCCTCATTCACCGGGGCGTGAAGCTGGGTAGCGGCGGGGATCTTATCCATCACGTTATACTCTTTCCAATTCACCCCGTCGTTGCTGACGCCAACCCAAAGGCCGGCACGTTTTCCGGTGAACCAATTATTCCAACGAAACAAGTGTTGGAATTTCAACACCACATCGTTCTTTCCCGCGCAATCGATAGCGCTAGTCTGGAAATAGCCGTTCGGGTATTCCTCCCGTTGATTCCACTTCGTGATCTCCTCCCCGGTGACTACGCCCGGCCGGAATTGCATATGATAGCCACGACTCGTAGAGGCGATGGGAGGCGCTTGTTGCTCAAACTGGAAAGAACCGGGATAAGGCTGATCGGTAACAATCCATTCACACTTTGCCGATTTCGTCGAATCGACAATCATCCAGCCGTCGGGTAATTTCCCGGCAGAGAAATCTTCTTTCCAAAAACTTTGTTGTGCGGACAGGGAGGAAACGCAACCTGTCAGAAGCATGGATACAATTAGACTTTTTATCATTTGAATTAGTTGATTAGATTTAGGCAGTAAAGATAGTCTTAATTTACGAGGGTTCGCAAACGTTCGCGTGATTTTTATTCTCTTTTCGCTGGGCGGAAACGTGTTATTATCAATGGAATCCTTCTATCTTCGCGTATGTACAACCTTGTCATATAAATCAATAAACATATATCATGAACAGACATTTATTCTTGAGCCTTTTACTGGCCCTTTTCGCTTCCAGTACGCTTTCAGCCGATAACCTTAAAATCGAGCCGGCCTTCTGGTGGAGCGGTATGAAGAACCCGGAACTCCAGCTGATGGTGTATGGTAAGGATATCGCCGGATATCTCCCTAGCGTGAAATATCCCGGCGTACAGTTGAAAAGCTCGGTAGCGTTGGAAAGCCCGAATTACCTATTGATCTATCTGGACGTGGAAAAGGCCAAGCCCGGCAGGTTTGATATCACGTTCACGAAGGACAAAAAGAGTTTCAATTACTCGTATGAGTTGAAGGCCCGTAAACCGAACGCCGATCGGATCAAGGGGTTTGACTCTTCCGACGTGCTTTATCTCATCATGCCGGATCGTTTCGCGAACGGAGATCCCTCGAACGATCAAATCCCGATGCGTACCGCTTATAAGGTAGACCGTAACAGCCCGAACGCCCGTCACGGAGGCGACTTGGCCGGTATCGAACAGCATTTGGATTATATCGAAGATCTGGGCGTTACCGCTATCTGGCTGAACCCGGTATTGGAGAATGACATGGAGGGAGGCTCTTATCATGGATATGCCACGACGGATTATTATCGGGTAGACCCACGCTTCGGCACGAACGAGGATTACGTCCGCTTGATCGAGAAGACACACGAGCGGGGCATGCGTGTCGTAATGGATATGATCTTCAACCATTGTGGAAGCGATCATCCTTGGATGAAAGATATCCCTAGCCACGACTGGTTTAATAATCTCGATAACTACGTGCAGACCAACCACGATAAAGAGGCTTATTTCGATCCTTACGTGTCGGATTATGATAAGGAGACGATGCTGAACGGCTGGTTTGTCCCGAGCATGCCGGACTTGAACCAAAAGAACCCACATGTAGCCAAATACCTTATCCAGAACTCTATCTGGTGGATCGAGTATTGCGGCGTGGATGGTATCCGTCAAGATACGTATCCGTATGCCGACGTGGACATGATGCGGAATTGGTGTACGGAGGTCATGAACGAGTATCCGGAGTATAACATCGTAGGCGAGGCGTGGATGAACTACACGATCGGTTCCGCTTATTGGCAGAAAGGCAGCCGGTTGAACTTCGGACAGGATACCGAGCTGAAATCGGTAATGGATTTCCGCTTGATGGGTATCGCGAGCAAGGCGTTCCATGAGGAGACTGGGTATTCCGGAGGCTTGCATACGATCTTCGAGCATATGTGTTATGATTATGTATATCCCGATATCTATAACGTATTGCGTTTCTTGGAGAACCATGATACGGATCGTTTTCTTCCCTCCATGCCTAAGTCTGTCGATGATTTGTACGCGTTCAAGCAAGGGGTGACATTCTTGTTGACGATCCCCGGTATTCCCCAGCTCTATTACGGGCAGGAGTTGTTAATGAACGGCACCAAGGAGAAGGGAGACGGATATATCCGCTTGGATGTTCCCGGTGGCTGGCCCGGCGACAAGGTGAATCAATTCGAGGCATCCGGTCGCAGCGAGGTGCAAAATGACGCATGGAATTTCCTCCGGACTTTATTGAAATGGCGCAAGGGCAACGATATAATCGCTAAGGGCAAGATGAAACATTTCATGGTGAACCAAGGTGTCTATGTTTACGAGCGCAGTCTGGATGGCCGGAGCGTATTGGTCTTGATGAATGGCAGCGATAAGGAGGTGAACCTCCCGTTGGCCCGCTATGCGGAAGTATTGCGAGGTAAAACCTCCGGAAAAGAGATATTAACCGGAAAGGAGATTCCATTGGGAGACGAATTATCCTTGGCACCAAAAGGGATCTTCGTGCTGGAAATGTGATACCATTAGCCCCGATGATTTTTCATTCGGGGACCTATTTATAGATTACTAATAATTAAATCGGGAGGCCTCTTAAACCTCCCGATTTTCTTTTCATATATACTATTTTAATCTCTTTTCAAGAATCAATTGATGCCTGCATTGAATGCCGTTCTCCCAGATAGGCTCGGCATAGTTCCGTACGAAATAATCGCGATCTACGGCTACCAAGTCAAAGCCTTCCTGTTGATAAAGCATCATCGGGCCGGCGGCTGAGGTTCCGGTGCAAATACGCAAAAGCTCGACATCTTGAGCCGGAGCCCATTTATTAGATACATGCCGTAATAGTTTCCGGGCGATTCCTCGCCGACGGAAGATATCCGCCACGGCAAGATTCATGATCTCCGCCTTGCCACCCTCCTCCTTGCGAACCACGATCACGCCGGCAACGGAATTTCGTACCGTAGCGATAAAGCAATCCGAATCCTTTAGGTAAGCCTCTACTTTCTCCCGATCCGGATCGGCTTCCAGCAATAACTCATAAGGAGGGAATAAAGCTACTTGTATCTCCGGCTCCCCGTTAGCGACGATCTCTACTATATTTCCGTCAGGATCTCGGATTACACCCTCATAGTAACCATCCCCGGAAGTGCGGGTCTCACCGGCGATCGTGTATCCATCCATCCGGAAACGTTCGATCATTTGATCCACTTGCTCCTTCGTATCCGCATGAAAGGCCAGATGAGCCAAGCCGATATGATCCTTGTCGTAAGCCTCAGTAATATCTTGCCGTTGCATGATCTCCAAAGCGGGGCCACTCTCGAAAGAGACGAAATAAGAGGCGAACCCTTTCTTTGGATTCACATATTTCTCGTTACTCTTACCATTGAAATACTTTACATAGAAATCCCGTAAACGTTCCAGATGATTCGTCCACAAAGCGATGTGTGTTAATTGCATAAGTTGGTGGTTTTAATTTGTCACTGCCAAAGATATAAAAAAATCAGACATGGTTCCCTACATTATCGTCGGGATAATCCATGTCTGATTACTGTTTTCTTCTTATTTGCGATTATTTACAAATCCGGCAACCGGCGCATTTAGCCAGTTCACCGCGGAAACGTTTCTCTACCAGTTTATGCAAACGGTCTTTCAACGCCTCCAAGCGTACATGGTCGATCACGTCGGAAGTGAAAGCCACGCTCAATAACATACGGGCCTCGTCACGCGGGATACCGCGGCTTTGCATATAGAACAAAGCGTTCTCATCTAACTGACCGGTCGTCATACCGTGCGAGCATTTTACATCATCCGCATAAATCTCCAGTTGCGGCTTGCTATACATACGTGCCTCACGGGTAGCGCACAGATTACGGTTCGTCTGGTAAGCGGCGGTCTTCTGGGCATCCTCTTTCACCAAGATACGTCCGCTGAAGACACCTACGGCATGATCATTCAGTACGTTCTTGAACAACTCGTTGCTGGTACAATTCGGGACCGCGTGGGTAATATGGCTATAGGTATCCATCTGTTGCTCCTTGTCCAGAACGGACATACCGCATAAGGTAGACTCGGCATACTCGCCATTCAGTTCCACATAATAATTGTTGCGAGTCAAGCCATTCGTCAACGTAATACCGTTTATCAAGACATTGGTCGAGGCCGCCTGCTTTACGTGTACGGAAGAGAAACGGGTCGTAGACTCGCTGCTTTCTTCCAAATCATAATAATCAAAGCGAGCACCTTCCTCCGCAAAAATCTCAACCACTTGAGTCGCCAAGAATTTCACGTCGTCGATACTATGATCGCAAACCAATAGCTTCGCTTCCGAATGAGGTTCCATAATCACCAGAACACGACGGTTCGCCATCGTATCCACATCATTACGGAATATATTCACTAATTGGATAGGACGCTCAACTACGACATTTTTCGGTACATACACCACGAAACCATCTTGGGCTAACATCGTATTCAACGCGATAATACCATCCTTGCTACTCGGCGCCGCCTTTCCGTAATACTTGGAAGCGATCTCCGGATATTGCTCCGTAAAAGCCTTCAACCCTCCAGCATACACGCCTTCCGGCAAATGCGCTTTCGGTAAGTCCTTATCGTAAAACGTATCGTTCACGACAAAGTATAACGATGTGCTCAGGTTCGGCACGTCACAACGGAACACGTCATAAGGATTCACCGGGATAGCGACCCGGTTGATATTCAAACCGTAATCCGGAGCGAACGCTTGGGCTACATCCGTATATTTATAATCCTCGCTTCTCGTGGAGGGGAATCCGAGTCGCTCAAAGTTCGCCAAGGCATCAGCCCTAAGGGCATTCATCACCGGCGTACTATGACGACATACCAGATCCTCACATTGGGCGAAAAGATCGATATATTGTTGCTCGGCCTTCATATTACTCATCTCCCATCTTTTTCTTGATCCAGTCGTAACCTTTCTCTTCCAGTTCCAAGGCCAATTCCGGACCGGCGGTCTTCACGATACGGCCTTTGTAAAGCACATGAACCACATCCGGCTTGATGTAATCCAGCAGACGCTGATAGTGCGTGATTACGATAGCGGCATTCTCCGGAGTCCTCAACTGGTTCACGCCATGCGCTACGATACGCAAGGCATCGATATCCAAACCACTATCCGTCTCATCCAAGATCGCCAATTTCGGCTCTAACATCGCCATTTGGAAGATCTCGTTCCGCTTTTTCTCTCCACCGGAGAAACCTTCGTTCACGCTACGGCTGGCTAGTTTATTATCCAGCTCGACGATCGCACGCTTCTCACGCATCAATTTCAAGAAGTCCGTAGCCGAAACCGGTTCTAGACCGTTATATTTACGGTGCTCGTTCAACGCCGCACGCATAAAGTTCACCATACTAACTCCCGGGATCTCGACCGGATATTGGAAGCTCAAGAAAATACCCTCACGGCTACGATCCTCGGGAGAAAGATCCAGCAGATTCTTACCGTTGAAGATAACCTCTCCTTCCGTTACCTCAAAAGCGGGATTACCTACCAATACACTACTTAACGTACTTTTTCCGGAACCGTTCTCGCCCACAATACAGAGGTAGGAGCCGGCTTCCAGGGCAAAGTTGACATCGGTCAGGACCGGGATGCCCTCGTAGGAGAAGGTGACATCACTGCAGGTAAGTAGAGCCATTTAGTTTAAAGCCTCCTTTAATGCGGAAACGTTCTGTTCCATGAGGGAGAGATACGTAGCGCCGCTTTCGAAATCATCTTTGGATACGTTGTGACAGGAGTGAAGCAGCAGCTTTTTCGCGCCGGTCGCCTCACAGATGCAGTCCGTCATTTTTTCGTTGGACAGCTCGGTGTGGAAGACGACAGGAATCTGCTCTTCGTTGATCTTGTCAATTAAAAAAGAAAGTGTTTTGGCACTCGCCTCGGATTCCGAGGAGCAGCCGGGGAATGCCGCGTAATAGTCGAGGCCGTAGGCGTCCGCGAAATAGCGGAACGGAAAACGGTCGCCGAAAACGATGGTGTGGCGGCTGGCATTCGCTGTGACATCGGAAAATTCCTCATCGAGGGAGGTAAGCGAAGCGAGGTATGAAGCAGTGTTTGCCTGATAATCGTCCGCGTTTTCCGGGTCGAGGCGGCAGAGCGCATCGCAGAGCTTCTGGACAATCCGCATTGCATTTTTCGGTGAAGTCCAGACGTGCTCGTCCTGTTCGCCGTGGGATTCGTCTTCGTGATCGTGGGAATCCTCGTCGTGATCGTGGGAATCCTCGTCGTGGTCCGTATCCTCGTCCTCATGATCGTGTGCGTGGCCGTGGGTCTCCATTCCCTCGACCGTTTCCTCGGCAACGGTGTCGACGCAGTCCATCAGCGTGACGACTTCTTTGTTCGAGGTATCGACGGAATCGAGAATCGTTTCCACCCAGGCATCGGAATCGCCGCCGACGTAGACGAAGAGATCGCATTCGGAAACTGTGATCATATCGCCCGGTGTCGGCTCAAATGAGTGGCTTTCTGCGCCCGGGGAAAGCAGCATGTGGAGATCGAGGTGATCGCCGCCGATGGCACGCAGAAAATCGTACTGCGGAAAAATGGTCGCCACGGCGGAGAGCTTTTCGTTCTCTGTGGAATCCGCCGTCTCCTTTGCGGAACCTGCGCAGCCCGTCAGAAGAAGGAGCGCAGGAAGGAGGAGAAGGCGTAACGTTTTTTTTGAAAAAAATGTCATGATACTCCTTTCTGAAAGAAAATACGGAAGCATTGTGAAAAAGCTCCGTATCAGACCGTTCAGTAACAAATGCCGCAGGAGTGGGAAGCGGCAGACGGAGAGTGTACCCCTCCGAAAAAAGATCAGTTACCATCATATAGCAGGGGTGATTCATTTGTCAAGGAAAGACACAAAAAGCTGCGTCCGCCAGAAGCGGGGAAGCAGCTTTTTACAGATATTTGATACGTTTTGTGAAACCGGATTACGATACCCTGCGGAACTGTGCCTGGTAGAGCTGGTAGTACGCGCCCTGTTTTGCCATCAGTTCGTCGTGGGTTCCCTGCTCGAAAATCTTTCCGTGGTCGATCACGAAAATCCGGTCCGCATTTTTAATAGTAGAAAGACGGTGCGCAATGATGAACGAGGTACGGCCCTTCAACAGGCTTTCGATTCCCTGCTGCACCTGAATTTCTGTCTGTGTGTCGATGCTGGACGTCGCCTCGTCGAGAATCAGAATCCGCGGATCGGACACCATCGTTCTGGCAAAGGCGAGAAGCTGGCGCTGGCCGTTGGAAAGACGGGCACCGCGCTCGCTGATCTCGGTGTCATAGCCGTCCGGCAGCTCTATGATAAAGTCATGGGCATGCACGGCCTTTGCGGCGGCAATGATTTCTTCCTCCGTGGCATCGAGCTTTCCATACGCAATGTTGTCGCGGATCGTGCCGGAGAAGAGAAAGTTGTCCTGTGTCATCACGCCCATCTGGGCACGCAGGCTGTTGATGGAGACATCCGTCAGGCTGTGGCCGTCGACGCGGACCGTTCCCGAGGTAATGTTGTAGAAACGGCTGATCAGATTGACAATGGTCGTCTTTCCAGCGCCGGTCGGGCCGACGAGTGCGATCGTCTCACCGGGAGCCGCTGTAAAGCTGACATCTTTTAAAACCAGCGTGTCCGGATCATCGGAGTAGGCAAAGCTGACGTGGTCGAACGTTACTTCTCCTTTGATCGGCGGCAGTTCTGTGACGCCAGGCTTGTCGGCAACCTCCGCCGGTGTGTCGAGGATCTCAAAGATTCGCTCCGCAGCGGAAAGGTTCGTGATCAGCTTGTTGTAAAAACCGGCCAGGTTCTGGATCGGATCCCAGAACATCGTCAGATACATCGCAAATGCCGTGAACGTACCGATCGGAACGGCATCCACGCCGAGCACGGAAATACCGATAAAATACAGAAGAAACGTTCCGATGCCCCAGGTCACCTCGATCACAGCGGAAAAACCATCCGCTAGGCGGACCGCATGGATGAAGGAGTTCTGATGCTCAAGAAGAAGCCGGTCAAACTCGCCCTGCGATTCCTGCTCTGCGGTAAAGCTCTTGATGATGCGGATACCGGAGAAGTCCTCGTGGATATACGCCGTAACATTGGAAGATTTTTTCCGGAACGTCTGCCATCTCTTGTGTGCGACGATCTGAATAAAATACATGCCGATAGCGATCAGCGGCAGCACGAGAATCGCACTTAAGGAGAGCCAGATGTTTTTGATCATCATGATCACCAGAATGGCGATGATCGTGAGAATGTTCGGAATCAGCTTTGTGACACCGTCGTTCAGCACATCCTTTAACGAGTTGACATCGCCGATGATGCGCGCCAGAATCTTTCCGGCCGGGCGGGTATCGAAAAAGCTGAAGCTTAAGGTCTGGATATGCGTGTAGAGCTCGTCACGGATTTCCAGAAGAATGTTGTTGGTAATGCGCGCCATCAGAAGCATCCGCAGGCGGACACCGGCCGCGTAAACCAGGTTGATCACAACCATGAATACGCAGAGGGCAACAAGCCCGCGCCAGTCTTTCTGCGCAATATTGACGTCGATGGCGTACTCCAGGAGCAGCGGGTTCACAGTGGAAATCGCGATGGTAACGGCGAGAACCACGAGAACGACGGCAACCTGGCGTTTATAATTTTTTAAGTAGGAGAAGAGGCGGCGGATGGTCGCGCTCTTTAAGACCTCTTTCTGCTCTTCATCTACTTTACTGGAATTGATAGCCATAATCGTATTGTTCCTCTCTTAACGGGTAAGTAAATACAGAAGTTGTCGGGTAACAGATTAAATTGAATTAAGCATTGGCAGGAAGTGCCTGCTCGAGGGCTGCCTTTGCTTTATGGTAATCACCGTACTGAGCCTCCCAGGTGGAGTAGTACAGGCCTTTCTGTGCCATCAGACTCTCATGCGTGCCGCGCTCGGCGATGCGTCCGTGATCGAGATACAGGATCTCATCGGCACTCTGCACCGAAGAAATGCGGTGGGCAATGATGATCTTGGAAACATCTTTTTTCTCGGCGAGATGGCTCTGGATTTCGTATTCGGTCTCCATATCGAGCGCCGAGGTGGAATCATCCAGTACGAGGATCGGAGCCTGTTTTGCCAGGGCGCGTGCGATGGAAAGACGCTGCTTCTGACCGCCGGAAAGTCCCATGCCGCGTTCGCCGATGACGGTTTCGTACTGATCCGAAAGATGGTCGACGAACTCGGAAGCACATGCAGCGGAGACAGCGTTATGTACCTCCTCGGATTTCATCGTGCTGCGGCTGCCGAGGCGGACATTCTCAGAAATGGTATCTGAGAACAGGAAGACGTCCTGCATGACGACGGAAGAAGTATCGCGCACGGTGCGCAGCGGCAGGGTGCGGATATCGTGGCCGTCGAGACAGATGTAACCGTCGGTGACATCGTAAAAACGCTCGAGCAGATTGACGATGGTTGTTTTTCCGGAACCCGTCATACCCATGATGCCGAGTGTGTGGCCCTGCTTTAAGGTAAAGTCGATATCCTGCAGAATCGGTGTGTCATGCAGGGAGAAATCGACGTGATGGAATTCCAGGTCACCCGGAAGTTTTGAAAGCTCCACCGGATTTTCCGGTTCTGCGATCTGCGGCTCCTCTGCGAGAATTTTGTTCAGCTTCTTGTTGGAAGCAATCGCAGAAGCGAAGCAGTTGCCGAGCCAGCCGACGTTTTCGATCGGCCAGGTGATCTTGGAGGTGTACTCCATAAAGGCCGTTAAAACACCGAGCGTAATGCGTCCGTGGATGACACCGTAGCCGCCCGCGAGAAGGACGAGCACGCGCATCAGCTTCGTAAGAAACGAGATGGCGGGATCGTATTTCATCAGGACGCGCGCCTGATCCATGTTGAGATCGCAGTATTTCTGATTGTGTTTCCGGAATTTTTTGATCTCATACGGTTCCCGTGCAAAGGATTTGACGGTGCGGACACCGGCGAGATTTTCCTGTGCAACGGTATTCATGACGGCGTTTTCCTCACTGATCGCATCGTAGACACGGTCGAGTTCTTTTTCGAGGCGGATTGCGATGCCTGCGACGAAAGGAAGGATCGCCACGGAGACGAGTGTCAGCGGCAGATCCAGTTTGACCATACTGACCATTGCCATCATGATACAGATCAGGCCTTCTAAGATCAGCATGCCGGCAAAGCCGAGGATATCCCAGATCCGGTCGACGTCATCGCGCACGCGGGCGAGGAGTTCGCCGGTATTGTTTTTGTCAAAGTATTCCACCGAAAGCTGCTGGACGTGGCGGAACAGGTTGCCCCTCATCTGGCTGGCGACGCGGACGCTGCTGACATCGAATAAAAATTCTTTGATGTACTGAAACAGGGCTTTTGCGGCACCGATCAGAAGAAAGGCGGCAAGGTATTTCCAGAGCAGTTCCATTTTGTGACCGACCAGCACGTCATCCACGATGTGCAGCGTGACAAGCGGCGCGAGCATATCGAGAAAGACACTTAAGGCCATGGAACCAAAAGCGAAAACGTAGTAGTACCAGTTCTGGAGCAGGTACTTACCGATTGGATTTTTCTTCATGAATGTTAAAACCTCCTCATTGATGTCGTTTGGGTGTCTGGCAGAACATAGGCTTTCAAAAGCTCCGTAAGTGTGGGAACGGAACAACGGGAAACGAAAGCGAAGGCTGCGTTTGTATATAAAAGAAGGGAATCGATGCGGTAAGAAGACCGCGGAATCTGCCTGCCGGAAACGGAGCGAAGCCGGAAAGAACGGTTTCGTACTGTTTATAGCAATAAAAAAAGCCGCAGTATCAACGTACCGCGCCTTCTGTGCGAAATAGCAGGCATAAAGAATGCATAGAGATTTGTTATGCAGAGTTAATGCTTACAAAGAATTTCGAAAGAAGGGCAGCCACCTGGTTTGATCGCCATACGAAGTTTATTCTGTTTTACGCTGGATGCATAAATAAGATTGATCATAAGTGGTGTTCTCCTTTCATGATTTTTTCTGCCGCATCTGATCGAACACGACAGCTTATGGTTCTAAGCTACTCCTGTTTTCCGGATTTGTCAATTGTTATTTTCAAAAATTAAAAAATAAAAGCTGCAAAAGGTATGAAAATTGCGAATTTGGGTAGCTGTTTTGGGGAATATGAGATATAATATTACTGTTCAATCAGCAGTGAAACACTTGCTGTTTCGCTGCGTAAGAAAGTGATTCAGGTGTGAGCAGCCCTCCTTTTGCGTAGCAAAACTTTCAATGAGGGCTGCGAATGTTACAGTTCGCAGGTATCTGTGAACTGTAACGATATAATAAACGAGAGTATAAGCGGAAAAATCACAAGCTAACATGTGAAACGAGGGGACAAAAAGATGGAAAAAATAATTGCAGGCCTGGTGCAGATGGATTCCGGGCCGGATATGAATGAAAATATGCGTATGGCCGAGCAGTATGTGCGGGAGGCGGCGGAACAGGGAGCGAAGCTGATTCTTTTCCCGGAGACCGCAGAATACACGGGAGCAGACATGCCGGGGCACGCAAGTGCAGTGCCGGGCTACGTCAGCCGCCGGTTTTCCAGCCTTGCCAAACGGTACGGTGTCTATCTGCACTGCGGCAGCATGACGGTACGGCGCCATCCGGGGCGTCCGTCCAACACGTCGTTTCTGTTCGGACCAGATGGAGAAACGATTGCAGAATACAGCAAAATACATATGTTTGATGTAAATATTCCGGGCAGTGTCTCCTACGAAGAATCACACGAGATCTGCCCGGGAAATGAAATTGTTCTTGCGGACACGGCGCTTGGCCTGTTCGGCATGAGCATCTGCTACGATATCCGCTTTCCGGAACAGTACCGGCTGATGGCATCCTCCGGAGCAGATGCATTTCTGATAGCGGCGGATTTTACGAAAGCAACGGGAGAGCGCCACTGGGAAGCACTGCTGCGCACGCGCGCCATTGAAAACGGATGCTACGTGCTCGCCGCCAACCAGTGCGGCCAGAAAGCGCGGTTTGAGGCGTACGGCCATTCCATGATCCTTGCGCCTGACGGCGAAATTCTTGCGGAGGCAGATGATACCCCGCAGGTACTCATCGCAGAGCTGGATCCGGAAGTGCTGGAGCGGACAAGAAATGAAATCCCGTCTCTGGAAAACAGGAGAGACGATCTTTACCGTGTAAGCTCGGGAAACGTACGGATTTATGAAGAATAAAAATGCAGGGAGGAAATAAGAAGATGGATCAGTTTATACAGTATACCCCGACGGAAGTCGTATTCGGAAAAGAGACCGAAAACCAGGCAGGCGCTGAGGTAAAGAAATGGGGCGGCACAAAGGTGCTCGTCGTTTACGGAGGCGGAAGTGCAAAACGGAGCGGTCTTCTGGACCGAGTGGAAGCATCTCTTGCAAAAGAGGGCCTTGCCTTTGAAGAGCTTGGCGGCGTAAAACCAAACCCGAGACTTGCCCTTGCCGAGGAGGGTGTGAAAAAAGCAGTGGAAATGCAGGCAGACTTTATTCTTGCCGTCGGCGGCGGAAGCTCGATTGACACCGCAAAAGCCGTTGCGCATGGAGCTGCAAATCCGGAGGAGGCACTCTGGGATATCTGGACGAAAAAAGTACCGCTGACAAAATCTCTCCCGGTAGGAGCGGTTCTGACGATACCGGCAGCCGGAAGCGAGATGAGCGATTCAGCCGTTCTGACAAACGAGGCAATCGGCAAAAAGGCCGGCATCAACACGCCGTTCAACCGCTGCAAATTTGCCATCATGAATCCGGAGCTGGCAGCAACCCTGCCGAAATACCAGATTGCCTGCGGAGTAACCGACATCATGATGCACACGATGGAGCGCTATTTCATTCCGGAGAGCCAGTGCGAGATGACGGACGAGATCGCAGAGGGACTCCTCCGTACCGTAATCAAAAACGGACCGAAGGTTCTGGAAAACCCATCCGATTACAATGCGATGGCGGAAATCATGTGGTGCGGAAGCCTGTCACACAATGGACTGACGGAGTGCGGACGCGGCAAAGATTTTTCGGTACATAAATTTGGCCATGCGTTAAGTGCAAAATATGATGTAGCACACGGCGCATCCCTGGCGGCAGTCTGGGGTGCCTGGGCGAAATACCAGTACGATGAGGAGACGGTTCTCTGGCGGTTTGCACGGTTTGCAGAAAAAGTCTGGGGCATCACAGAGGGAAGCGATCACAAACGGGCAACGGAAGGCATTGAGCGCACAGTAGCGTTCTTCCATTCGCTCGGCATGCCGACCTCCCTGCATGAGCTTGATATCCCGAACCCGTCGGATGAGGATCTGCGTGCCCTTTCCATGGATGCAACACAGCAGGACACTGTAAAACTGTCCCGCATCCGCAAGCTGGGCGCACAGGAAGTATATGAGATTTACCAGATGGCGCGATAAAAGGAGGAAAAACAGATGGCAAAAAAGAAAATCGCAGCACTGCTGATCGCAGCGGCCGTTGCGGCAGGAGGCTGGGCGCTTCCGGCAAGGGTAAGCGCAGCAGAAAATGACGGCACGGCCGTAACCTGGCAGCAGGATGAGACGGAAAGTTCCGAGCAGAATTCGGATGAGGAAGCGGCAGCGCAGGAGCAGAGCGGTACTTCGGAAAACGAGACGCCGGCTGTTACGATTCCAGGTGAGGACAACGAACAGGAGCCGGAAGAGAAACTTCCTGCCGGCTGGGTGAAACAGGAGGACGGAAGCTGGAAATACAGAAAAGAGGACGGCACGATGGCCGCCAGCGAGTGGATCACCCATCTGAACCGGAGATATTATCTGAATGCAGACGAAATCATGTGCACGGGTCTTTCGATGGTCAACGGAAAGCTCTATTATTTTGAGAGCTGGGGCGGAGCCGGATTCCAGGGCTGGAAAAAAGTCGGCGGAACATGGTACTATCTGAATGAGGACGGAAGCCTCAGAACGAATCAGTGGTTTGTGCATGATAAAAGAACGTACCATGTAGACGCAGACGGTGTGATGAGTACCGGCTGGCAGACGATTGACGGCGTTGATTATTACTTTGAAAGCTGGGGCGGCATGCGCGTGAACGCCTGGGCGGCCAAGGGCAGTGACTGGTATTACATGGACAGCAACGGAATCCCAAAAGGGGAAGGCTGGCTGCTGTATGACAAGAACTGGTATTATCTGAGGCAGGACGGCAAAATGATGCACAGTGAATGGCTGTGGTATGATAATAACTGGTATTACCTGCAGAGCTGGGGCGGCATGTATAAGAGCCAATGGGTAACGATCAAAGGCGCAACGTATTACTTCAGGAGCTGGGGCGGTATTTACAAGAACGGCTGGCAGGAAGTGGACGGAAAAACGTATTACTTCCGAAGCTGGGGAGGCATCTATAAGGATACCTACATCGACGGCTATTACGTTGATAAAAACGGTGTCCGCCGGAACAGCAAAAATATCTGCGTGGCAATCGACGCAGGACACCAGAGAAGAGGAAACAGCGAGAAAGAGCCGATCGGACCGGGATCATCGACCTATAAGGCGAAGGTTGCTTCCGGAACATGCGGTGTGGCAACCGGCATCAATGAGTATGAGCTGAACCTTGCGGTATCCTTAAAGGTACGCGATATCCTTGAGGAGCGCGGCTACGATGTTTACATGATCCGCGAGACGCACGACGTCAATATCAGCAACTCCGAGCGTGCAAAACTTGCCGCGCAGAACGGAGCAGACATTCTCGTGCGTGTACACGCGAACGGCGATTCGAACCAGTCGGTTTACGGAGCACTCACGATGGCACCGAGCAGCAGAAATACGTATCTTTCCGGTGATGTGATCAGCAAGAGCCAGAAGCTCTCCCAGAAGATGATCGCAGCATTCTGCAAAGACACCGGTGCGAAGAACCGCGATGTGATTTACACCGATTCCATGAGCGGCATCAACTGGAGTACCATTCCGGTCACGATCATTGAGCTTGGCTTCATGAGCAATCCTTCCGAGGACCGTTTGATGGCAACCGAGGATTACCGAAACAAGATGGCACAGGGAATTGCGGACGGAATCGACGCATATTACGAATAATCAAAATTGGTCCACTGGACCAATTATTGATATGCCTGGCAACAAAGGGACCTGCCTGAAATGGGCGGGTCCTTTTTGCATGCAAAAAAAGAAAGCGGAGCGAGTCCGCTTTCTTTTGGGAATCCATAGGATCAGATCTTATTTGTTGTTGTTTTTCTCCAGCTCCTGCATTTTCATCGCACGAACCTTCAGCGGCAGACCGAACAGTGTGATGAATCCGTCTGCATCGTGGTGATCGTAGAGATCGCCGGTGGTGAAGGAAGCAAGAGACTCATTGTACAGGCTGTACGGAGAAGACTCGCCGGCTTTGATGATGTTGCCTTTGAACAGTTTGAATTTTACTTCGCCTGTTACGTATTTCTGGGTTACATCAACGAATGCCTGGATTGCCTCGCGCAGAGGAGTGTACCATTTTCCTTCGTAAACAACCTCAGCAAGCAGGTTTCCGAGATCTTTCTTTGTTTTCAGGGTCTCACGGTCGAGAATCAGCTCCTCTAACTGCTCATGTGCAGCCATCAGGATGGTTCCGCCAGGAGTCTCATAAACACCGCGGGATTTCATGCCGACAACACGGTTCTCAACGATATCAACAATACCGATGCCGTGTTTTCCGCCCAGCTTGTTCAGCTCGGTGATGATTTCAGAAACTTTCATTTCTTTTCCGTTTAAGGTCTTCGGAACGCCGGCCTCAAAGGTCATGGTTACGTACTCGCCTTCGTCCGGAGCTTTTTCCGGAGGAGTGGTCAGTACGAGAAGATCGTCGTAGTTCGGCTCGTTGGACGGATCCTCAAGCTCAAGTCCCTCATGGCTGATGTGCCACAGGTTACGGTCACGGCTGTAGCTGTGGTTTGCATCAAACGGAAGGTCGATGCCGTGTGCTTTACAGTAAGCCAGCTCGTCTTCACGGGACTGCATGGTCCATACATCGGTCATTCTCCAAGGAGCGATTACTTTGATATCCGGAGCAAGGGCTTTGATGCCGAGCTCGAAACGGATCTGGTCATTTCCTTTACCGGTAGCGCCGTGGCAGATGGCAACAGCACCTTCTTTTCTTGCGATCTCAACGAGTTTCTTTGCGATAACCGGACGTGCCATGGAAGTACCGAGCAGGTATTTGTTCTCATAAACAGCGCCTGCTTTTACGCACGGCATGATGAAGTCTTCACTGAACTCGTCGATAACGTTTTCGATATATAATTTGGAAGCGCCGGAAAGTTTTGCTCTCTCATCGAGGCCAACCAGCTCGTTTCCCTGGCCGCAGTCGATGCAGCAGCAGATTACTTCGTAGTCAAAGGTCTCTTTCAGCCACGGAATAATGGCAGTAGTATCAAGTCCGCCGGAATAGGCAAGTACAACTTTTTCTTTCATAATGTAAGATCCTCCTTGGATTTCTCGTGCACCTATATGCGCGGTGCATCGTCAATGACTAAAATATACATCATACGACAGGATTATGCAAGCTTTTTTTCAGAAATTCAAAAAAAACTTGCATAATATACATTTGAGGTGTATACTTATGCAATCGACGGTATATGACAGCAGAAAACAAAGATTTTTCATTGAAAAAAGAAAATAATTGAGCTATCATAAAGAGAAAAGAAAAAATGTCCGGCAAGACAAGAAAACGGGCGAAAGAAAAAAGGAGAAAAAGGTATGATCAGAGCAGGAATTATCGGTTCTACAGGATATGCAGGAGGCGAGCTGGTGCGTATTCTCCTGGGACACAAAGATGTGGAGATTAAATGGTATGGTTCCAGAAGCTATATCGATAAGAAATATGCGTCGGTTTACCAGAATATGTTTCAGTTAGTAGACGATGTCTGCAAGGACGACAACATGGAGCAGCTTGCAAAGGAAGTAGACGTCATTTTTACAGCAACTCCGCAGGGACTCTGTGCTTCCCTGGTAAATGATGAAATTCTTTCGAAAGTAAAGGTCATCGACCTGAGCGCCGATTTCCGTATTAAAGATGTAAAAACGTATGAAGAGTGGTACAAGATCGAGCATAAATCCCAGCAGTATATCGACGAGGCGGTTTACGGACTGTGCGAGATCAACCGTGAGAAAGTAAAACAGGCGCGCATCGTGGCAAACCCGGGATGCTATCCGACCTGCTCAACTCTTTCGATTTATCCTTTATTAAAGGAAGATCTCATTGATGGCAACACCATCATCATCGATGCAAAATCCGGAACTTCCGGAGCAGGAAGAGGAGCGAAAGTGGACAACCTCTACTGTGAGGTCAATGAAAACATCAAGGCATACGGCGTTGCCGGCCACCGCCACACACCGGAGATCGAGGAGCAGCTTTCCTATGCAGCTGGCTACCCGATCACCCTGAACTTCACCCCGCATCTTGTTCCGATGAACCGCGGCATTCTCGTAACGGCATATGCATCCCTGAAAAAAGATGTGACTTACGAAGAGGTTAAAGCCGTTTACGATAAGTATTATGCCAACGAGCAGTTTGTACGTGTTCTCGATAAGGATGTCTGCCCGCAGACGAAATGGGTCGAGGGAAGCAACTATGTGGATGTCAACTTCAAGATCGATCCGAGAACGAAACGAATCATCATGATGGGTGCGATGGACAACCTGGTCAAAGGCGCAGCAGGACAGGCGGTACAGAATATGAACCTGATGTTCGGCCTGCCGGAAAACGAAGGCCTGTGCATGCCGCCGATGTTCCCGTAAAAAAGACAGAAGCAGACAACAGACGGAATTTACGAAAAGTGAGGATAAAAGAATGAAAAAGATTGAAGGAGGCATCACTGCTGCAAAAGGTTTTCAGGCAGCAGGCGGCGCAGCAGGAATTAAAAAACAGGGCGTAAAGGATATGGCACTTGTCTACAGCGAGGTACCGTGCGTAGCAGCAGGAACCTTTACTACAAACATCGTAAAAGCAGCTCCGGTCAAATGGGACCAGGAGATTGTATACAACCATCCAACCGCACAGGCAATCGTCTGCAACAGCGGAATCGCCAATGCATGCACCGGCGAGGAGGGCTATGGCTACTGCAGAAAAACCGCAGAGGCAGCATCGGCTGCACTTTCCATTCCAGAGGACTCCGTTCTCGTTGCATCGACCGGTGTTATCGGAAAACAGATTCCGATTGATAAGATCGCAGCCGGCGTGGAAATGCTGAAACCGCAGCTTGCAGCTACAAGAGAAGCCGCAGCTACAGCAGCACAGGCGATCATGACAACCGACACCGAGCCGAAGGAAGTTGCTGTTCAGATCGAAATCGGCGGAAAAACCGTAACGATCGGCAGTATGTGCAAGGGCTCCGGCATGATCCATCCGAATATGTGCACCATGCTGAGCTTTGTGGCAACCGATGTCAATATTTCGAAAGAGATGCTGCAGAAAGTATTAAGCGAAGTCGTACCGGACACCTACAACATGGTTTCCGTAGACGGTGATACTTCCACAAACGATACCGTTCTCCTTCTGGCAAACGGTCTTGCCGGAAACCCGGAAATTACGGAAGAAAACGAGGATTACAAGATTTTCAAAGAAGCACTCTTTGAAGTCAATAAAACACAGGCGATGCACATCGCAGGCGACGGCGAGGGCGCAACCGCACTGTTCGAAGTGACGATTCAGGGAGCCGAGAGCAAAGAGCAGGCCGTGACACTGGCAAAATCCGTCATCACATCGAGTCTGACGAAAGCGGCAATCTTCGGCCATGACGCCAACTGGGGAAGAATCCTCTGCGCGATGGGTTACTCCGGAGCAAAATTCGATCCGGAAAATGTAGATCTCTATTTTGAGAGCGCAGCCGGAAAACTGCAGATTATCACGAAAGGTGTTGCCGTTGACTACAGCGAGGAGGAGGCAACGAAGATCCTCTCCGAGCCGAAAGTAACTGCGACCGCCGACATCCACATGGGAGAGGCGACAGCAACGGCATGGGGCTGCGACCTGACCTACGATTACGTAAAAATCAACGCAGATTATCGTTCCTGATCGGATCCGGAACAGGCACGGGAAAAGAGCATAAGAGGAGAAAAAATCATGGTAAATCAGATGTATCTGGACAAAGCAAATGTGCTGATCGAGGCACTTCCTTATATTCAGCGGTTCAACCGCAAAATCATTGTCATCAAATACGGCGGAAGCGCAATGGTGGATGAAGAGTTAAAGAGAAACGTCATCCAGGACGTAGTTCTTCTGAAACTGGTCGGCTTCAAACCGATCATCGTACACGGCGGCGGAAAGGAAATCAGCCGCTGGGTCGGAAAAGTCGGCATGGAACCGAAATTCGTCAACGGCCTTCGTGTAACGGATGCCGATACGATGGAGGTGGCAGAGATGGTGCTGAATAAGGTCAACAAAGAGCTTGTCACCATGATTCAGTCACTCGGAGTTAGTGCTGTCGGCATCAGCGGAAAAGACGGCGGACTCTTAAATGTAGAGAAGAAGCTGTCCAAGGGCGAGGATATCGGCTTCGTTGGAAATATCAAGAACGTAAACCCGAAGGTGCTGTACGATCTTCTGGAGAACGACTTCCTTCCGGTTGTCTGCCCGGTAGGCATGGATGATGATTTCAATACTTACAATATCAACGCAGACGACGCGGCATGCGCCATCGCTGAGGCGTTAAATGCAGAAAAACTGGCATTCCTGACCGATATCGAGGGTGTCTACAAAGATCCGAAGGATCCGGAGAGCCTGATTTCCGAGCTCCACGTACAGGAAGCAAGAGATCTCATCACAAACGGAAATGTCGGCGGCGGCATGATTCCAAAACTGCAGGGCTGCATTGATGCGATCGAGAACGGCGTATCGAGAGTCCACATCATGGACGGAAGAATCCCGCACTGCCTGCTGCTTGAGATCTTTACGAACAAAGGAATTGGTACGGCTATTTTAGGGGAAAACAAGGAGAAATTCAATCATGAAGACGAATGAGTATATGGAACAGACCGAGCAGTACGTGCTCCACACCTATAACCGGTTCCCGCTCGTGATCGACCACGGCGAGGGCGTTCATCTGTATGACACCGACGGAAAAGCATATCTGGACTTTGCGGCAGGTATCGCGGTATATGCGCTCGGCTACAGCAATGACGATTATAAAAAAGCAGTGAAAGACCAGGTGGACAAAGTCATCCATGTTTCCAACCTGTTCTACAATGTTCCGATGGGCTCCGCGGCAGAAAAGCTGGCGAAGGCATCCGGCATGGATAAAGTATTCTTTACGAACAGCGGTACGGAGTCGATCGAGGGAGCCATCAAAGTAGCGAGAAAATACGCTTACTTAAAAGACGGCAGCAACGATCATGAGATCATCGCGATGAACCATTCCTTCCATGGAAGAAGCCTTGGAGCGCTTTCTGTAACAGGAAATACGCATTATCAGGATCCGTTCAAACCGCTGATCGGCGGCATTAAATTTGCGGATTTTAATGATCTGGAGAGCGTAAAGGCACAGATTACCGACAAGACATGTGCGATCATCATGGAGACTGTACAGGGCGAGGGCGGTATCTATCCGGCAACGAAAGAATTTTTACAGGGCGTGCGCGATCTGTGTGACGAGCACGACATCCTGCTGATTCTCGACGAGATCCAGTGCGGTATGGGAAGAACGGGAAAACTGTTCGCATGGCAGGATTACGGCGTACAGCCGGATGTCATGACGTGTGCAAAAGCACTTGGCTGCGGCGTTCCGGTCGGCGCCTTCGTGCTGAATAAAAAGACGGCAGAGCATTCGCTCGTTCCGGGAGACCACGGAACGACATACGGCGGAAACCCGCTGGCCTGCGCGGCTGTCAATGCTGTATTTGAATGCTATGAGAAACAGCATGTCGTAGAGCATGTAGCAGAGACGGCTCCGTATCTGGAGAAAAAGCTGGACGAACTGGTGGAAAAATATGACTGCCTCGCAGCACGCCGTGGAAAAGGCTTTATGCAGGGCCTTGTCGTAACGGGCCGTCCGGTCGGAGAAGTCATTAACCGCGCGATTGAGAACGGACTTCTTGTGATTTCCGCCGGAAGCGACGTTCTTCGTATGGTACCGCCGCTTGTGATTACGAAAGATGACATCGATGAGATGATTGAAAAACTGGAGAAAGCATTACAGTAATGTGAAATAGACAGCCGTCTGGTTTCCTATGCAGGAGACCGGGCGGCTGTTTTCCTGCTGTCCCTCGGTTCTGTATAAAAACGGGGAAAAAAGGAATAGTATAAAATGTACTCTCGGGGCCTTTCTGCACTTGCTTTTACGGCCGATTTTCCGCCAGCTGCACCCGAATTTCATCAACGTACGCACCGCGTACGCCTCA
>ERZ779875.825-NODE-825-length-24262-cov-3.664849_pt1 | contig 24262 bp, 18 predicted proteins | sample MGYA00511246_ERZ779875 | MGnify/ENA primary metagenome ERZ779875 (study PRJEB29588, sample SAMEA2155093) | human gut metagenome | biome: human gut; feature: human-associated habitat; material: faeces | place: Denmark | collected 2008/2010 ... | reverse complement strand
ATAGAGAAAATAATTGATTTTACAGATCCGACTCTTGGATATTTAAAATATATGGTTGGTCGAGAGTTTTCAGGGAATATTGACGAAGGTTCTTACAAGAAAGGGACTCAGTCGTTAAGAGATATGTTAGTTCAAGAAAATACAACAAGTGATGAGGCTTTGAATCATGAATTTTATGTTTATGAGAATATAAAAGGTGAAGTTAATGCAGGTGAATCTAATGTTAATCCGGCTTATGCAAACCACACTCTATTGCTCGTAAAGGGTGATTATACTTATCTCCCGCAAGGTGCGAAAGAGTCTATTACGAAAGAGAATTGTTATTACGCGATTCCTGTTGGAGAAAAAGTGACGATTGGTGGTACGGAAGAGAAGAGTGGGTTTTACGTCCAACGTAACTACAAATACGCGATCACCTTGACCATCATCGGCCCCGGTTCCGAGATCCCATACGATCCGATGGTATCGGCGAACGTGAGCGCATCCGTGAAAGTGGAGCCATGGAACGTGAAGACTATCCATGAGGAAGTAGAATAAAGCAATATTGGGTAAAATAATTGATAAGAAAAAATTAGGATTATGAAACACATACTGTTTACAAAGGAATTGCTTCTCTTAGTTGTGGCTTTGTTCGTTATGATAGCGACTAGCTGCATCAAGGAGGATTTGGATCAATGCTATACGCTCAAACTGAAGGTCGAGAATATCAAGGGAGATGATATAACGGAATACGGATGGATGGAATCTACCGATCTGTATATATTCGACGAGAATCTGAATTACTTGGAGAAACGTCGCTTGGATAAGAACTTTATCCGTTCCCGCAATGAGATCGTATTGGATGGCTATACCGCCGATCGTAGTCTACGTATCGTGGCATGGGGCAACGTGAATGCCTTGGGTGAAAAGCAATCCGTATCGGAGGCCCAGACCATAGAGGACTTGAAAGTGATGTTGAAAAGCCAAGATGGTTTGGCGGTTACCCCGGATAGCCTTTATTATGGTAGCGAACAAGTGTTGACAAAAGCCGGAGGCGTAGCGAAGGAGACTGAGATCGTGATTCGTCCGAAAGTGGGTACGGTCACGATCGAGACCCGAGGGTTGCAAGAGCAACTCGGCAGGATGGGGTTGAGAAGTTCCGCGGATTGCGACTTCTACTTGAATAATACATTAAGTGGTTTTGATTACCGTGGCACGCAGATTGGCGATAGCGTATATTATAATCCGGAAGGTGCGTGGAACGAGTCCGGGGTTGAATGGATAACTCCTACTATGCAAACCGCTTGTCCGGGACAGGATATGGCTGTGTCGATAAGCGCCAATGGAGTATCGTTAGGCTCGGCCAAGGTAGACGAGAACGGTGATCCTATTTATACGAGCGCGGGAGAGAATACCCATCTGATCCTTGAATGGGGTGAGGGCGGAACCTTATCCGTCCGGGCAACCGTTCGTCCTTGGGGAGTAGTGGAAGAAGATATTCCGATGCATTAAAGGGTACCTCATCATATATAAATAAGAAATACGATACGAACATGAAATTATTAGCGAACATATTTTTATCCGGTTTGGCGATTCTCGCTTGTGTGAGTTGTTCTAAAGATGAGGATCCGGTTCTTCCCTTAGAAGGCGCTAAGCTGTCCGTCGCTGTCAAGGCGTCCGGTACGGCTACGAAAGCCTATAATCCCAATGACGTGAATGAGTTGGAGGGTGAGGCTTATATCAATAATTTGGCAGTGGTAGTATTTAATGAGACCGGCACGGAACTGCTCGGTTATAAATGGGAGGCTCTTTCCGGGGCGGAACATTCCGCCATAATAGCCGATGTGCCGACAACGAAGGCTGTCCGGGCACGGATCATTGTCTTGGCGAACGTACCGAGAGATTTATTATCTACCGTTTCTACATATGATGAGTTCCAGACTCGCTTGGTAGACCTCTCCTCGCAATCGCAAACGAACCTAACGATGAGTAGTCAAGTGATCGTTACAAAATCCACTTTATCTGAGGAAGATAACTATTTAGGATATACGGATCTTGGCGATCAGAATGTGGATGGCATCTCCGACCCGATCCTTTTGACCCGTGTAGCCGCACGTATTGATTTGGTGAATATATCCACTCGTTTTGCCGGAACGCCGTTCGCCGGACGTGAGGTGCGAATCGATGCGGTAGGCATCTACAATATGAAGACAAAGTCTTACTATTTCAGTGAGGCGGATTGGGGAGAGACAGAGGCTCCCGATGCCGTGCGAAATTCGGAAGATACCTCGTTCGAGGATCTGTTGGTAAATGATGGCGCTTCGATATCCAATACGCCATTCGTTCATTATGTAATGGAAAATATGAAAAGCGACGATCACACGATGATCGCCGTAAAAGCTACCTTACGGGGAAATTCCAGTTATCAGGACCATACGAAAATCTTCACGGCGGTGATCAATGCGGGTGGCTTGCAGAACGGCTATGATCATAATTTCATCCGTCGCAACTACGTTTACCGTCTCCGTATTTATTTTGACGGCGAAAGTTTCGACAATATTCCCGTAACGCCAGACCCGGGCCCAGGTCCGGATCCGGAACCCGAGGTAGATACCAACTTGAATATAGCCGTGCAGGTAGTAGGCTGGGGCCCGGTAATGCAGCATCCGGTAATAGACTAAGTAATGGAATCATAGGGAATGAAATTTAGTATAAACAAGAAAAAACAAAAGGATATGAAACTAAGACATTTATTATTAGCCTCCTTCGCCGCATGCACTTTTGCCTCCTGCTCGGACGATAGCTCGAATGGCATCGAGATACCGGAAGAGAACTATCAGATGATAGACGCGAACGTCTCTCTTACCGCTACGGCTTTGGATGGGATACAGACAAAAGGTGCAACGGAAGAGGGCGGTGATGCTGTGCTAGAATCTGGCAGTAATAACGAGCAATTTATTAATGAACTAACCGCCTATTTGTTTTATGTAGACAATGGGGTGAACGAGGATGCATATAAATTCGCCGCTATGAAAACGGTAACTTCGGATGGCACCAACTCCGTGAAAACCATTGAGGATATCGTTGTTAAGGTAAAGGCTACGGCGGCAGGTGAACTTTCCGATACGCAATTGAAAGTGATATTTCTGGCGAATACGAAACTTGCTACGCCTCCTTCTAATTTGGGGGATGTGAAAACTGCCGAACTTGAAGATCTCGTTGATTTTTCGTATGTGCATATGGGTGGTATGCGATACTATGTACCGATGTTCAGCCAGATAGTTACGATTGGTGGAGGTAGTAGTTATAAGCTTCTGGCAGGAACAACATATGATAATTGGGTGAAAGGATCTACAGCCCCTTCTATTATATATACAAACAATGCGGCAGTAGGTGCAGCACATAGGGTGATTGAGAAAACAAGTGGAGCGGAAGGATGGACTGAAAAAAGTTCCTCTTATGATCCGGCAAGTATTCCAGATGCTGATAAAATCCCATTAACCCGCCATGTAGCCCGTGTCCAACTTCAAGCTATTGATTGCGACTTCAAGAACAATTATGCTAACGCGTCATTTGAGTTGAAAGATGTATATATTGCGAACGCTAGCAATACTTCCCTTATCTATGCTGACGCGGAACCGTATAGTTTGGACAATGCTAAAGCGTATTCTCATGGTTGTAGCTATAACCGGGATGACTATTTCTTAGTGAACGGTAGTAAAAATGTAGCTTCTTTACATTGTGAAATGGATGAGGGGGTACTTATCGCAATGACGGGTCATAGTCATTCTTCTAATTTGAACGCCGATGGTTCCATAGATTATAATGCTAAAAATTGGTTCTCTTTTAATGATCAAACGATTCGCGGTGATGAACAAGGACGTAAAGATATGCCTCAATTTTATGTGTTTGAAATGAAGGGGGATAAAGATATGCCTTCAGATCCGGGTAAAAGTGATACTCCATCTGGATATATACAGACCATGTTAATTCTTCGAGGCGATTGGTATCCAAAAGGAAAAACGGAAGGACTCGGTAATGATGTGGTTAAAAAAGATCGCTACTACCGTATACCAATTAAGCAAGATGCGGCTAGTGGCATTATTGGTGTACAACGTAATACCATCTATAAGATATACGCTACGATAACCGGTGAAGGCTCAAAGGACCCTGACACAAGCGAGTTGAACGCTTGTATCAGTTTCAGTATTAAGGTTGAGCCTTGGACGGTCATCACGCAAACCGAGACAGACGTGAATTGATTAAACTCTTTCATAACGATTAATAGCGAGAACGGGGTTCGGAATTTCCGGGCTCCGTTTTTTTGTCCTATGATGGATGGATTTGCACCCTGCATAGGTATCCCTATCGCCTAAGATAGCTTTAACCACACCCTTAAAATGCTATTTCCAATATGCTAGTTTTACCCCTTAAAGTTGAAAGTTACGCCTATCGTGTCGAATAATGGATTCCTCTAATTTTGCTAGCGTAAAACAAGAGAAAAATTCAATCCATTATGAAAATAAAGAATATACTAGCATTGTTATGCTTCCTTTGCATCGGAGTGTCCTGCTCCATGGAAGACGATATTTTGAATAACGTGGATATGGGAGGCGTTGGGACGAATATCGCAAACACCGAGGCCGTTTTTGCCTTCTCTCTTTCCGGCAAAAGCTCTATGACCAAGGCTGGTGAAATAACGGAAAATCCCAATGATGTTACTTCTACGGAATCTTCTATCAGTAATTGTTTTGTAGCTATTATTAAAGATGACAATGTATTGTCTTCTTATTGGTACGCAACAAGCGATTTGCAGACGAGTAGCGAGTCCTTTACTACGGATATCAAGCGCCACATGATCGTGAAAGTGCCAAGTGATAAGCCAGCACTTACGGCTTATGCGGTGGCGAACCTGACACAGACGACTGCCGATAAGTTATTGGCTTGTACAACCATAGCGGGTATTCGAGATGTAGAGTTGGCAGAACCTAATTTTCTAGTAAAAGTAGGAGAACAACCCATTGGATCTTATAAAACAACTACTCAATTGGCTACTCACGATGACGTGAATTGTAACAAAATAACAATTCCCGTATCGCAGAGAGTTGCGGCGTTTGAACTGGCTTCCTTCAAGGTGGTAGACACGAGTAAAGAAAAGGTGGATGGTGAGTATCCGGTAGTACCGAATGTAGAGGTCGTTTCCGTACAGATGCTGAACATTAAGCTAAGCGCTAAAGTGGTAGGTGAGTATGGTAGCTCTTTTTCCGGAGTAGATGATAATATTCTGAAGCCAACCGATGTGAACCAGAGTGATCCGAAGAAAGACATTTACGGTACTTACGATAAGATCCGTTTTTATGGCTATGATAATACGGATGTGGATCGTCAGACTTCCATGAAAATAACCTATAAGGTCGATGGTGCGGTAATGGATCGTACCTATCCGATCAAGACAAAGCCGGGAGATGCGGTGAAGGTTGTTGGGGGGAATCTCTATAAGTTATCTGTGACAATAGGTAATGCCAGCGAGGATATTGATTTTGTAATTGAAGATTGGATACCGAATACCTTGAGTGTCGGTGATATTTTTGGAGAACCAGTTAAGTAAACAGGGTAAAATAAACATAACATGAAGCAGTTAAAAGATATAGTATTGACAGGATTTTTGGCGCTCTTGGCCTTTACCGCATGTACGGAAGAGAAGCTGATAGATGAGCGACCGATGGAAACAGGTACGGTTTCGATCTCTTTCTCTACTGAGGGCGTGGAGACGAAAGCGATAAATGCCGGTGGTACTTATCAGTACGCTACGGCGGATGAGCTTAACATAAACAATATTTTCGTCTCCATCTTCAAGAAGGTGGATAACGAGTGGAAATACTTGATTTCTAAGACTGGAACCTTAGGTGATGGCAGTTTTGTCGGGACACAAAGTTCCGGCTCTTTTAAATTGACCGGTTTAACCTTACCGCTTAACACGGAACTGAAGGTGGTAGCTATCGTGAATCCATTGGAGGACAAGGTTGCGTCTTATGCGGAAATGGATTATAATGGGTTAAGTGCCGAGACGGTAACTTATACTGGTACGTTGGGTGGAGAGGGTTATTATACATTCGATCCGAAAACCTTGATAAAGGCAGGCGAGCAGGATATGAAATTTACCGCTACTAGCGGTGTGATTTCTGGCGGCAAGGATGTCCATTTGAAGCAATTGGCGGCGAAAGTAGAGTTGGACTTGGATGTGGAGTTGCCGAAGATGGAAGGCTCTACGACTACGAGTAAGTGGACGTTGGATGGTTATTCTATAGATGACATTATCAATAAGTTATCTAAAAGAATGAGTAGCGCATCTAACAAAAATAAACCTGTTATTGTATATGTGGATCAGTCTGGTGCATTGAAGGCAACAGGATCGGGAGAAAAAGTTCCAGCTGGTGCTAAGGCGTTAGCGCGGGCATGGAATAACTCTGCGGATAAAGACTGTGCTAATCAACCTAATACTAGTAATAAATATGCGCATATAGAAAGTTTTTCTTCGGGAAACCCTATTACAATGGCGATAACTACTACAACTCCAACATGGTTGTTTAATTTGATAAGTGTTCAAGTATTGAATGTGAATACACAATCGAAACTGATTATCCCCACAAATCAATTGAATGATGCGATTGGTTTGAGAGATGGATCTATCCTAGGAGGAATGGCAGATACTAAGGTCAATTTATCTTTTTACACGTATGAAAGAGACAAGGTCAGTGATCTAACAAAAGCCTTGTCTGTGAAGATAGTTGGGGAATACGTTAAGGGTGATAAAAAGGAAATAGCAACTTATAAGTTGAAGTCTACAGGTTTTCATCCCACATGGGATGAAGATGGGGGCTGGGGAGAAGGTTCAAACACTAAGTTTATTATCAATACGGAAGAATTGGAAATGGGTGGAACCGTATCTAAAATAGATATAACTTCTACCGGAGAGAGTACGGACTATCAATACTCCATCCCAATCAACCCTGAATATAAAGCGGATGAATGCACGGACGGTTTGATCCACGGTAACTATTATCATGTGACAGGAATGTTGAAACAATCAACAGGTGAGTTTAATATATGGGTAGCTCCTTGGGTTGGGAAAGATGTTAGCGCAAACTTTAATTAAACAGTAAATAGAATATTATGAAAGCGATAAAAAATATATATGCCTTGTTCTTGGGCCTGTTAATGCTAGGACTAGGTTCCTGCATGGAAGAGACGGAAGTGAATGGAGGAGAGCAGAATGTTGATGGATTACGACTGTCCTTGAGCGTTTCCGCTAGCGACGTGATCTCTCCGCTCACGAAAGCCTCGGCTACTGATGCTAATGCTATTAGCGATTTGAATATCCTTGTGTATAATAAGGATAATAATCGCTTAGTTAAAGGATTGTATTTGACCGGTGCAGCCTTGAATGGCTTTACCGTAAATAATAACGAAGAGAATAAGGCGGTTAATTACGATATAGCTTTACAGAATGGTTCTTATCGTGTACGAGTAATTGCGAACGCAGAATCTGATTTGAGTGCGGAGCCGTTCGATAAGATAGATAATCTATCGTATGGAACGTTAGATAATTTGCCAAAGATGGTAATGAGCGCATCCGCTGATGATGTATCAGTTAGCGGAGGAAAAGGTTCTGCCATCCTTTCGTTAAAGCGTATTTACGCTATGATATCCGTATCTGTGAATACTTCTGGATTGAAAGATCGTACGATCAAGCCCCTAAAAGTATCTTTGCATCAAGTACCGGCTACTGGTAAATTGTTTATGAACAACTTAATCCCGGCAAATCCGTCACCTTCAGATTATATAACGGAGGCTGATATGATCGAATTTTCCAATCCGGTAGAAAATGTTAGTTCAATGAAAGATAACAGTGTTTTCTTTATGTATGAGAATAAGCAACCGGATGGTGTCTGCTTACTGAAAGACGGACAGTATGTAGAGGCTTATAAAACCCCGGCAAGTTTAGGTAACACCCCTATAAAGGATGTCGCCACTGTGGAAACGGATAAGACTTGTTCTTATATTCGTGTGGAAGCAGAGTATTCAGAAATGGGTGCTAATGGGAAGATTGTTTATCGTTTTTTCTTAGGAGATAACGCTTTTACCAATTTTGAGGTAGAGCGAAACGCCCATTATAACGTAACGCTTAATCTAACTGGTAAGGGCGGGGTTGACGAGGCTTCTTGGCGTGTGACGAAAGATTTCAACTGGGATTTTACGGTGGATGATATTTATATCGGGTATCGGATAGGCTCTATAAGTGATATCCAAGTGAAGTTGCCAACAGACCATGGTTGGTTTGATAATTGTACATGGAGTGTGGAAGGTTCAAATCGTGAGGATTTCCAGATTGGTGCGTATGATAAAAATACGAATACGATTCGAGTTATCACGAAGAAAACGAATATTAGTAGTAAGGATCACATAACTAATACCGTGACGATTACGGCTACAGGGAAGGATGGAAAATCAATCTCTAAAACTGTAACTGTCAATCAAGTTATCCGTTTGGTCGATCCGATAGCTTTCTATAAGAAATGGGACAACAGGGAGCTTGTCAAAGTTAAGGTGCGAGAATTTAATAAGGAGAAGAGAAAGTATGAGATATTGAATTCTATTGGCCCTTGGACAGCTACTATTACCGCTGGAGATTGGTTTACGCTATCTACAGATGACGGACAGTCTGTCGTCGGAACATCGGAGTCTGTTACAGGTACTGGAGGTGATATTGTTTTTAATTATAAACCGAATTCGAGCACAGGAAGTTCTTCCACCAATCGTTATGGCGCTATCAAGGTAACCTATCATAATAACCGTTGCGAGCATATGATTTATTTGCGTCAAGGTTATGCGGATACGCAATTGTTGGATGGTGGGGCAACTTGGTCTTTATTCAATTGTACGACAAAAGGCTCTATCACCAACGCTCCGACCCAATCTGGATATTTTTATCAAGGAGGGGCTTCAGATTCCTATTATACACCATGGGATGTGACTTATGGTAATAAGCATTTGAATTGGAAAGAAAAAACATCGGAGGACATGCGCAATGAAAAATACAAATGGGAGTATGGGCAAGGTCCATGTCCGAGTGGTTATAAAGTTCCTGCGGCTAGCCATTACAGTGCTATTAAGAGTGCTACGGAGAAAAATACATTATTTACATATGGAGGATATGTGTATGATGATAGTTGTCCGGTTGAGAATACTCCTTTTGGTTGGCAGTGGGATTCAGAAGGCAATGCGGTTATAGATGAAACTATAGATTGCAATCCGGCTAAAGGGACATTAATGGTTCGTTCTACTGGAGAACCTGTCAATTTGTTCTTCTCTTATGGAAAGGCTGTTATGACTGAGCATGGGAGTGCTGCAGAGGATACAGGGATTGATGAGATTGGTATTGGGTATTTGGGTGGAGGTCGACTTCTCTATAATACAGCCCATCGATATGGGGCTTTTTATTGGTCTGGATCTGGTGACTCTCATGCTGATACGAATATGCTTTTTATAGATTTTTGGTATTCTCTGAATACCAATGTTCCTATTAATGTCGGAACATTAAATACGAATAACGGCATGTTTGTTCGTTGTGTGAGGAGTGAAAAATAAATTGATATATCTAGTTGTAGAGACGCAGCATGCTGCGTCTCTCTCTATTTAACAGAAATCAATCTGACACTTTGTATTCTTAACTCCCGGAGAATCCCTTTTTCCGTCCCGACCTACGACTTGCCTCCAAATACGCAAGAAAAAAACAGTAATTGCTTAGCATATACGTAGATGTTGAAAAATGCCCTTTCATTCTAGCTAAATTAATTCATCGTAATTCATATCAAGTAGGGTGAAAAGGGGAAAAACAGGCTTACGACTGGGGTGTAACGGTACAAGAATGCCCATTCACGACCGCTTATAACCCTATTAGCGACCGCTTACGATGCCCAACGCCACCGTATGTGTAGGCTTTTGCCTCCTAATGTGCGTTGAAAACCGTCCTTTTTTATCCTAAAACATGAATAAAGCGGCGCTCCATGTCTTTATTGTGTGGCTTTCGTTAAAAGGGAATGCCACGATATGCGTCTTATATTGATCAAAAGGATCAGATAATGTTCGTTTGGCTAACAGGTTGATCTTTGATACTAAAGTGATATGAATGGCTTATTTTATCTAGACGAGATTTTTTATTCGGAAAATAGTCCTTACCTTTACGACATAGATACGTTTTCTGAACTTCAGCCTTCCCGAGTTCCCTTCATGGCGAACGGACGTGGTTCTGGCAAACGAGCAAACAGGTAAGACTTTTGGGCGGATCCGGCTGTGATCGCCCAATCTACGGGGTTTTCCTTGGAGGAAGTGAATGACCTTGAGAACCTTATCCGCAAGGAGGAGATTAAGAATTAGAAGTGGATGATGCGGATTGATGGTGTTAATAGAATCCGAGTCTGATAAATACAGTATGACTGATAAGGGGCAGGCTTACACAAGTCTGCCCCTTGCTGTCTTTATAAAGTGTCGGTGTTCCTATCACCTTCTTTGAAATGAATAGGTGTTCTTATCAATCAAGGATAGTTGGTAGGTTTACCCTTTAAAGTTGAAACTCACACCTATCGTGCTAAGAAATGTTATAATCTATTTTTGTGATGCAAATTAAAAGTGAAAGGGATGAATAGGAGAGAACTCGTGAAAACATTGGCTGATAAATTGTCGGTTACGCAAGCGGAGGCGATGCGCTTTGTTCAAGCTTGGGAAGAGACTACAACAGAGGCTTTGGAAAGTGATGGTTCTTTGATGCTATTGGGCTTTGGGACGTTCTCCGCTTGGGAACAAACCGAACGGATCGGCAGAAATCCTAGGAATGGAGTGGCTTATATGATAAGAGCTCGTAGAAGCGTGAAGTTTAAGCCTGGTAAGTTATTACTTAAACGGTTGAATGCGAGCTTGTCGAAGTGAAGGCATTCATGAATGTATAATAAAAACGAAAAAATATTCGATATGAAGAGAATTCTTTTCCTAGTCCTGCTCTTGGTAGCTACGACAGGCGTTTACGGCCAGAAGTTCGCGGTGAAGTCGAACTTGCTCTATGATGCGACTGCTACGATCAACTTGGGCGTAGAGGTTGGCTTGGCGAAAAAGTGGTCGCTAGATCTATCCGGCAACTATAATGGATGGAAGTTTGGCGATGAGGCTCGTATGAAACATTGGCTGGTACAACCAGAAGCTCGTTATTGGTTGTGCGAGAAGTTCAACGGACATTTCTTCGGCTTGCATGCGCACTATGCGGATTACAATGTTGGAGGTCTGAAGTTCTTGAGCAAGAATATGGAGAATCATCGGTATCAAGGTAATTTGTATGGAGCCGGACTTTCTTATGGCTATCAGTGGTTGTTGAGCGACCGGTGGAGCATGGAAGCCGTGCTGGGTATTGGTTGGGCGCATCTGGATTATGATAAATATCCTTGTGCCACTTGCGGAACCGTATTGAAAAGCGATACGAAAGATTATTTCGGGGTTACGAAAGCCGCTATTTCTATTATTTATTTTATTAAATGACCCAAGCGATGAACAAGAAGATAAATACATATATGATGGCGGCTATGATGGCCGTCGTGTCTCCGGCAATCATGGGACAGACTGCCTCGGATGGGGTTAAAGTGATTTGTAACGACGTGGTACAGAAGGGCGACTCGGTGTATATCGATGCCGTGGTGACGGTAAGTGGCGATGCGGTGAAATCCCGTAGCTATTTGGAACTGACCCCCGTCTTGGAGTCGGCTTCGCAAAAAGAGGGGCTTCCTTCTATTTTGGTGAACGGACGTATCCGCCAGAAAGTATATAACCGTGAGGTCGCTTTAGATAATTTGAACGACGTACCTCATTATACTATCTTGAAAGCCGATAAGGAAGATCAAGTGGTAAGTTATAAAACCGCCGTGCCTTTTGAGGATTGGATGAAAGACGCACGTGTCGTGTTAGACCCGAATCTATGCGGTTGCGGTAAGGAAGAGGCCGGTAGTCCGTTATTGATCGCGGACAAGATTCGTCGTCGTCCGGATAAGCGCTATGAGGTTCAGCCTACATTCTCTTATATCACGCCGATGGCAGAGACGGAGAAGCATCGTGCGGAAGTTGGTACGGCTTTCTTGGACTTCCAAGTGGGTAAATATCAGATTCTTCCTGATTTCCGTAATAATGCGGTGGAGTTGGCGAAGATCAATAATACGATCCGTACCGTTACAGAGGATAAGAACGTGAAACCGACAGGTATCGTACTGAAAGGATATGCCTCACCGGAAGGCTCTTACGCTAGTAATAAGAAATTGGCGGATAATCGTGTCAAAGCGTTACGTGACTATATCCGCCAGAAGAATGACTTCAAGGCTGATTTTTTCACGATGAGCTCGGAACCGGAAGATTGGGTCGGTTTTAAGGAAAAGGTAGAGGCCGATCCGAATGTGCCGAATCGTAGCGAGGTATTGGCGATTATCGATAGCTCGGATGATCCGGATCGCAAGGAGGCTAAGTTACGTGCCTTGGGTGGTGGCGCCGCTTTCCGTTATGTGTTGAAAGATATTTTCCCTTCGTTACGTCGTTCGGAATATAAGATTGATTATACGGTGCGTGAGTTTACGGTGGATGAGGGGCGTGAGATCATCAAGACTCGTCCGCAACAGCTAAGTTTAGGGGAGATGTTCGCGGTGGCTAACAGCTATGAGATCGGTAGTGACGAATATGATAATGTATTTGATATTGCTGTCCGTATGTTCCCGAAAGATCCGGTAGCGAATCTTAACGCTGCGAATATCGCTATGGGCAAGGGTGATTATGCTTCCGCTAAGAACTATTTGGCGAAGGCGGGGAACGCTCCGGAGGCGGTTCACGCAAAAGGAGTGTTAAGTATGTTGACCGGTGATTTGACAGAAGCGGAGACCCTATTGAAGCAGGCTCAGGATATGGGTGTAAAGGCCGCGGCGATAAATTTAGAGGAATTGCGCAAGAAAATAGAGGATAATGCGGTATTTGATAGTTTCAACGCTGTAAAATGATAGCTATTCCTCCCTAGGTATAGGGCAGAAGGCACTTAATTTGTAAATGTCATGAAGACAAATATTAATAATAATTTCTTTTATATGGAACAAGCATCAGATGTAGTAGAGTTGGTTCTGCCTCATGAGGTAGATAATCCAAACAGTGTCTATCTGTATCTGGAAGGAGATGCTTGGTGCGCATACGAACGTTCAGCCTATTATCTGACTCAGATGGAGGTACCGGTTGTATTAAAGAAAGAAGTGATCCGCAGCGACTATGATGTGGTCTTACTGAAGGCTTTTTTCGCCGTGAATGATATGTATTTGCCGCTTTCTCCCACGGCTGTGCTGAAGTTGGTTGCCGACGATAAGCTACAGTTCCAGATAAGGGATAGGGTAGAAGGTTTTTCCGAATGGAAAGAGAATGAGTTAAAAAAATTATCTGCTTGATAAGGAAGCGAACGCTTCTTATTTAAGCATGTAAAGTTGAGGGGTGTAAGGGTCCTGGAAAGTAGTGATACTTTTCAGGACTATTCTTTTGTATGGGATGCCTCCCTGTAAATGATTACCCGGCAATCCGGGGAGAGAGTGACGGTGAATTGGTCTCCCAAAGCCTCGTTGAGAGTTCCTTGCCACCATGAGGTGAGCTTTCGCCGGCGAATGGGCCAACGGAGTCCTTCCGTACTAATCTCTCCTTCGGGATAAAGAACGAAAATGGAGATTTGTTGTCCCGGATAAGAAGCGAAGGTTGTTGTTTTTAAGATAGGAGTGAAAAGGCCATAGTCGGATAACATCTCCACCTGCGTGAATAAGTGGGCATAGTCCATAAGAAGGGATATATTTCCCAATGTATGATCCTCACGCAATCCGGTAGCTCCTAATATGAGAACTTCTCGATAGCCTTGGGTATGGGCGAAACGGACGGATTTGGTGAGGTCGTTGATCTCTTGGTCCTCTACATGATGGATTCGGTCTGCGTAGCGTTCGCGCAGGCCGGCGGGTATGCTGTCCAAGTCTCCTACGATAGCGTCCGGATGAATACCCTTTTCATAAAGTGTCTTTACGGCTCCATCACAAGCGATAATCGTTTTCGCTTCCTTTAATAATCTCAAGGGTAACTCAGCGGAAGGAAATCTCCCATTCGCTACGATCACACATCCTCCTTCCAGACTTTCCATATTATCTCCCATAATTCAAAATTCATAATTCAAAACTCTTCCCCTTTCTTCCGCCAATTGTAATAGCCTACTATGGCTAGTGTCGCATAGCAAAAATAGAGTAGCATCGTCGGATACAAGCCCCGAAGGTAATAAAGATATACGGAAACGAGGTTTACGATTACCCAAAAAATCCAATGCTCGATAATTCGCCTTGCCAGCATCCAAGTAGCGACAATGCCTACCGACGTGGTGAACGCATCGCCTACGGGGATGGGAGAGTCCGTGAATTGATGAAGGAGATACCATAAGATGGCGAATACAACGGCCAATGTTCCGATAATCCCCACGAAAAGCGGAAGGCTCAGATGGGTGTATAGGATACGGTCGGAGGGAAGACTGTCGTTTTCCTTGTGTGTCTCATGTTTCTTCCGGGTCCATTGATAGAAACCGTATATGCTGATTCCTACGTAATAGGTTTGCAATCCCATGTCCGCATAGATCTTAGCGGACAGGAAGACAAATACATACACGAGGGAGGTGAGGAATCCCACCACCCACATGGCCTTATGTTGTTTAATCTCTAGAAAGAGATAGAGTAGACCGGTTATTACTCCGAAGTATTCTAGCCAAACCATTTTAGTAATTGAAAATTAAGTTAGAATTTGAAGGTGATCCTGGCCATGGCGTTCGTGCCAGCTTGGGTGAAATAACCGTCATCCTTTTTACGTGTGCCGTTTTCGATATACGAGTATACCCATGCGTTGGTCTCGTACTTCTCGTTGAAGAGGTTGTTGATAGTCACGTCTAGGGTTATTTCTTTCATGAACTTAGGCTGGAAGGCGTAACCGATACGTAGGCTATTGATAAAGTAGGGATCGATGGAACGATCCTTGCTGCTTGAATTGTCTATGTATTGGCGGCCTACTACTTGCGAGTTGAAACTAGCGATAAATCCTTTGTAAGCGAAATCGAACATGCTGTTTGCGATTAGGTCTGGGGAGAAAGCGATATTCGTTGTACCTAGATCGTTGATCTCTTGTACTCCGGTATCCCAGTTATCCACGTATTCCACGAAATGCTTGATTTTATTTTGGCTGAGGGTTACGTTTGCGTTCCAATTCAGCCAAGAGGTGATTTGTACACCTCCGGTAAGCTCGATGCCCATTCGGTAGCTATCCTTTATATTGGAAGTGAGGGCCTCGCCGATCTCGCTGATCTTGCCGGTCAGGATCAATTGGTTGTTGTAATCCATGAAATAGAGATTGGCTCCAACCCGGAAACGGTTGTTACCAAAACTATAACCGGCCTCGTAATCATATAAGGTCTCGTGGGTAGGACGTTCTTCGGGGCCTGCCTCCGTGAAATTGTCACGGTTCGGTTCCCGATTTGCGACGGAGAAAGAGACGAATGCGTTATGGCCGTTATTATGGAAGTTTATACCGGCTTTCGGGTTGAAGAAGTTCCAGTTCTTATGAATGTCCAGCTCTTCCTCGGCTTTGTCATCGTTTCCCTTAATGGTGTAATGGATCCCACGGTATTGTAAGTCCAGATAGCCGGTGAAAAGAGGGGAAAGACGTTGGGTCAATTTCGCGTATGCGTTGTAGTCTAATTTCTTACCGGTATTGCGGTAATATTCGTAATCCGGTTGTGGCAAGACGTTTGCGCTTTTGGTCCACATTACCCGGCCAAAATGGTCGCCTACATAGTTGTTGACGGCGGTTCCCAGCGTAAGGCGGGTGTTGTCATGTTGATAGTTCGCGCTATAAACGGCTCCATAGAAATAATTGTCGAGCCATTTACGGCGCACAAGGTCCGTCTTTTTTACGGTATTACCCTCCGGATCGATATATTCCGGTAGCTTATAACTGCTGAATTTGGCTTTCGATTTATAATCCTCGTAATATCCGTTACCATCGGTGTAATGAAGGGTCAGGTTCATATTCCAGAAATCTCCGATACGCTGGCTGGCCATTAAATGGTAGTTGTGTTGCCAATAATTATCCGTCTGATTGTTATAAAACTTCTTCACTCCATCTTCCTCATATTCTCCGCATGGATTATAGCTACGATCTGTGTCAAGTAAATAAGACGGAACACCGTTCCATGCTTGATAGGTCTTCTCGCTGTTTCCGAAGGCTTGGAATTTAATCAATGTATTATCGGCATAGAAAGCGGCGGAGGCATAGTAAGAGCTCATACGGGCGGAGGCACGATCGATAAAGCCGTCGCTACGGATATTGGAGTAGCGGGCGTCGAAAGCGAAATGATCGTAAAGTAATCCGGTACCGCCTTTTACCGTATGCTTCAGCGTACCGAAAGAACCTGCTGATACGGAATATTCGCCGTAAGGCTTTAAGGACGGTTTCTCGGTCTGCATGGCGACTGTAGCGCCAAAAGCTGCGGCTCCGTTCGTAGAGGTTCCGGCGCCTCGTTGGATCTGGATCGATTCTACCGAGGAGGCTATATCGGCCATATTAGCCCAGAATACGGTATGAGACTCGGAGTCATTAACCGGTACGCCATTGATCGTGATATTGATACGGTTTGCGTCTGTACCCCGGATACGAAAACCGGAGTAACCTATACCTGTTCCGGCATCCGAGGTCATGATAACAGACGGGGATTGGGAGATAAGGAATGGGATACCTTGCCCGTTGTTCCGGCTGCTTAGCTCTTGTTTGGAGATGTCGCTATAAGCTACCGGGGTTTCTTTCCCGACTTTGGTAGCGGTAATAACCACTTCATCCAAAGATACGTCTTTTGAGATTTTCAAGGAGTCGACCGGACTGGGCATTTGCGCCTTGACGGTTGTAGCTAGCAAGGAGCCGGCCAAGATAACCAATACATTTTTCATCTTTTCATCTTTTTGCTTTAAAACTAAATAGATGAATAGAAAGGATGGGAGAAGCATGAATCCCTACGACAGCATTACCTGTACAGGTTCTATGGGTATGATCTCAGCCCGCTCCTTTCGTGAAGGATTTTGCGAGCACCCCTTCGTATTCGGCAGCAAAGATAGGCATAAAAGTGTTAATAAATATTACTATCAATAGTAAATCAGATTTCTATAGATATTAATTCTGATTACTATGGATAGTAATCCGGTTTGTGTCGTATTAATTTTTTCTGTAAAAAGATGAGGATATTTTGAGAACTCATTGATTTTTTGTATATTTGCGGGCGATTAAGTGAAGTTGAGGAGGGGGCGGGTAGTCCCCTTCTTTTGTTCTTAACAGATATGTGTATGATAGAAAAGAAAGTGGTAAGCCAATTAATAGAGGAAAAACTAGCCTCTTCAAGCAATTATTTAGTAGACGTGGTGATTAAACCGGGAAACCTGATAGTCGTTGAAATTGATAACGATGAAGCGGTAAGCATTGATGATTGCGCCGAGTTGAGCCGGTATTTGGAGGAGCATCTGGATCGTGACGTCGAGGATTATGAGCTGGAGGTTGGCTCCGCCGGCATTACTTCTCCTTTCAAGGTACTTCGCCAATACGTCAAGAACATCGGAAACGAGGTGGAGATGCTGTTGAAAAACGGCTCGAAGCTGACCGGTGTGTTGAAATCTGCCGACGAGAACGGTGTGGTTGTCTCTGTCGAGAAGAAGGTGAAACCGGAAGGCGCTAAGCGGAAGGTGACTGTGGTGGAGGATGAGTCGTATACATTTGATGAAATAAAATATACAAAATACTTAATAAGATTCAAGTAAGATTATGGCCAAGAAAGAGGAAACAATCAGTATGATTGACACCCTTGCGGAGTTCAAGGAGTTGAAGAATATCGATAAAGATACGATGATTAGCGTTTTGGAAGATTCGTTCCGTAACGTGATCGCCAAGATGTTTGGCACGGATGAGAACTATGACGTGATTATCAACCCTGAGAAAGGTGATTTCGAGATCTGGAGAAACCGTACGGTTGTGGCTGATGATGAACTGGAGGATGAGAACTTGCAGCTTACGTTGACGGAGGCCCGTAAAATCGATGCCGACTGTGAGGTGGGCGAGGAAGTGACCGACGAGGTGCATTTCGCAGACTTCGGACGCCGTGCGATCTTAAACTTGCGCCAAACTTTGGCTTCAAAGATACTTGAATTGCAGAAAGACAGCTTGTACGCTAAGTATAAGGATAAAATCGGCCACATCATCGCCGCTGAGGTTTATCAGGTGTGGAAGAAAGAAATCCTGTTGCTGGATGACGATGGTAATGAGTTGCTACTGCCGAAATCCGAGCAAATCCCGACCGATTTCTATCGTAAGGGAGAGACCGTACGTGCGATCGTTCAACGTGTGGATAACTATAATAACAACCCGAAGATCCTTCTTTCCCGTACGGATAAGGTCTTCTTGCAACGGTTGTTTGAGTTGGAGGTTCCGGAGATTAATGACGGCTTGATTACGATTAAGGCTATCGCCCGCATCCCGGGAGAGCGTGCCAAGGTGGCTGTCGAGTCATACGATGACCGTATTGATCCGGTAGGCGCTTGCGTAGGTATGAAAGGCTCTCGTATCCACGGAATCGTTCGCGAGTTGAGAAACGAGAACATTGATGTGATTAATTACACCTCAAATCTCTCTTTGTTTATCCAGCGTGCCTTAAGCCCGGCTAAGATCTCTTCTATCCGTGTGAATGAGGAGGAAAAGAAAGCTGAGGTTTATCTACGTCCGGAGGAGGTTTCTTTAGCGATCGGTAAGGGCGGTCTGAATATTAAGTTGGCTTGTATGTTGACTGAGTATACGATTGACGTATTCCGTGATATCGAAGGAGCGGACGAGGAGGATATCTACTTGGATGAGTTCTCCGACGAGATCGACAGCTGGGTGATCGACGCACTGAAGAATATAGGATGCTATACGGCGAAGAGCGTCCTTGCTATGGACCGCAATGAGATTATTGAACGTGCCGATCTGGAAGAACAGACCGTGGACGATCTTTTAGCTATCTTATCTGCGGAATTTGAAGATGAAGGTAACGAATAAGTATTACGACAAAGTTAGATATGCCTATAAAATTAATTCAAGTACAGAGAAAATTGAACGTGGGAATCAACACGGTGGTTGAGTTCCTGCACCGGAATGGGTTCTCGGTTGAGGATAATCCCAACACGAGGATCAGTGATGAACAGTATGCTTTGCTCGTAAAAGAGTTTGGAAAGGATCTGCCAGAGAAAGATCGTAATTTTGCGGCGGATCGTATGCGGAAAGAGGTTCCTTCTGTGAAAGAAGAGAAGACCGCGGAAATAAAGACAGTGATACCGGAAGAATTCAGACCTAAGATCGTAATGAAGGGTCATATCGATTTGGATGGTGGACAACATAAAAAACAGCAGGAAGAGCCGAAGGCTAAAGAGGAGCCGAAGGTGAAAGAAGAGCCTAAGGTAAAGGAAGAGCCGAAAGTGAAGGAAGCGCCTGCCGCTCCCGCTGCTCAAGCTCCTGTTAAACCCGCGCAGCCTGCGCAGGCTCCCACGGAGAAAAAAGAAGAAAAAGTTATAGTAGTGGAAGTGGAAAAAGAAAAAACCGTAGAGAAGCAACCGGTTGTTGCGGAACCTAAGGTGGAAAGTGTGAAACCGGAACAGGAAGTAGAGAAGACCGAGGAAAAGGATGATAATCTTTTCCGTTTGAACTCGGTTAAATTGGAGTCAAAGATCAAGGTAACCGGTAAGATTGACTTGGATGCGCTTAACCAATCGACTCGTCCGAAAAAGAAAACGAAGGAGGAGAAGCGGAAAGAGCGTGATGAGAAGCAAAAGTTTAATAACAATCGGCCGGGTAATAATAGCAACGGTCCGGGCGCTCCTCATAAGAGTCCGAATTCGCCGACTTTGATTAAACCGAACGCTCCTGCTAAACCGGGTGAGGAAGGTGACGCTAAGAAGAAGCGTAAACGTATCAAGAAAGATCGGGTAGACGTGAATAATACGCCGGGTACGAATTATCCGCGCCCGAATCGTGACGATCGTCCGAATAACGACCGTAAGCCTCGCTTGAAGAAGCCGGTGAAAGCGGAAGTTAGTGAAGAGGATGTTCAAAAGCAGATCAAGGAGACTTTGGCTCGCTTGACCAACAAGAATAATAAGAATAATAAGGGGGCTAAATACCGTCGTGATAAACGTGACGCCGCTGTGAAACGTGAGCACGAGTTGATGGAACAGGAAGAACTGGAAAGCAAGGTATTGAAGCTGACCGAGTTCGTTACGGCCAACGACTTGGCGAACATGATGGACGTATCTGTAACGGAGGTTATCGGTACTTGCATGAGCATCGGCCTTATGGTTTCGATCAATCAGCGCCTGGATGCGGAGACGATCAATATCGTGGCTGAGGAGTTCGGTTATAAGACTGAATATGTAAGCGCGGATGTTGTCGAGGCGATCAACGCTGATGAGGAAGATGATAACGAGGAGGATTGGGTAGCCCGTCCGCCTATCGTAACGGTGATGGGACACGTTGACCATGGTAAGACTTCTTTATTGGATAATATCCGTAGCGCGAACGTAATCGCTGGTGAGGCTGGTGGTATCACGCAGCATATCGGAGCCTACAACGTGAAGTTGCAGAATGGCCGCCGTATCACGTTCTTGGATACTCCGGGTCATGAGGCGTTTACCGCTATGCGTGCCCGTGGCGCGAAGGTGACGGATATCGCGATTATTATCGTGGCCGCTGATGATAATGTGATGCCTCAGACGATTGAGGCGATTAATCACGCTTCGGCTGCCGGTGTTCCTATTGTTTTCGCTATTAATAAAATCGATAAGCCACATGCTAATCCTGAGAAGATCAAGGAGGAGTTGGCGAATATGAATTACTTGGTGGAAGACTGGGGGGGTAAGTACCAGAGTCAAGAGATCTCCGCTAAGAAAGGTATCGGTGTCGAGGAGTTGTTGGAGAAGGTACTGTTGGAGGCCGACCTGTTGGATTTGAAAGCGAATCCGAAAAAACGTGCGGTTGGTTCTATCATCGAGTCTTCTTTGGACAAGGGACGTGGCTATGTATCTACCATATTGGTGGAGAACGGTACGTTGAAGATGGGAGATATCGTTTTGGCGGGAACTCATCAAGGACGTATCAAAGCGATGTTCAACGAGCGTAATCAACGGGTGGAGAAGGCTGGTCCTTCCGAGCCGGTATTGATCCTCGGTTTGAACGGTGCTCCTCAGGCCGGTGATACATTTAATGTATTGGAGACTGAGCAAGAGGCGCGTGAGATCGCTAACCGTCGTGAGCAATTGCAGCGTGAGTTAGGTCTTCGTACGCAGAAGATGCTTACCTTGGATGATATCGGACGTCGTATCGCCGTGGGTAACTTCCAAGAGTTGAACGTGATCGTGAAGGGTGACGTGGATGGCTCCGTAGAGGCTTTGTCCGACTCCTTGATCCGTTTGTCTACCGAGGAGATTCAGGTGAATGTAATTCATAAGGCGGTTGGTCAGATTTCCGAGTCGGATGTGGTTTTGGCAGCGGCTTCGAACGCTATCATTATCGGATTCCAAGTTCGTCCGTCTTTGCAAGCACGTAGAAACGCCGAGAAGGAAGGTGTAGAGATCCGTTTGTACTCTATCATCTACGATGCGATCGAGGAGGTGAAGAGCGCTATGGAAGGCATGCTTTCTCCGGAGATCAAGGAGGAGATTACCGCTTATGTGGAAGTTCGGCAGGTATTCAAGATCACCAAGGTCGGTACGGTTGCCGGATGTATGGTTAAGGAAGGCAAGATCAAGCGTACGAACAAGATCCGCTTGATACGTGACGGTATCGTGATTTATGCCGGCGAGCTAGGCTCTTTGAAACGTTTCAAGGACGATGCGAAAGAGGTCGTGGCTGGCTTGGATTGCGGTTTGAATATTACGAACTTCAACGATATCCAAGTGGGCGATATGATCGAGGCTTACGAAGAGACAGAAATTAAGAAGACGTTATAACGATGAACTGGTTGGACATTACATTGCTATGTCTGGCAGGGATAGGATTTGTGAAAGGCCTGTTTGATGGAATCATCAAACAGGTTGTTTCGCTTATAGCCCTAGTGATCGCGATCTTTTTCTGCGGAAAAGCGGCGGCTTGGCTGAAAGGATATATCTTGGCGTTGGGTTGGTTTCCGGAAGAAGGGGTTACGATCTTGAGTTATATAGCGGGTTTTATCTTGATTATGGGGGTATTTATCCTAGCGGGTGAACTGGTTACCAAGGTGGTAGGGGCGACACCGTTGAGCGTTATCAACCATTTGTTTGGTGGTTTTTTCGGGTTGCTGGTCGTTTTGGTCTTTACCAGTTTGCTGTTGAACGCGCTGGAGTTCGTGGATCGCGGATCGGTCTTGATTCATCGCCAATCAAAGATAGAATCTCGTTTTTATTATAGCGTGAAGCAAATAGTACCAACAATTTTCCCACATAATTTGTTTTCATTAGGAGAATGAAGGGCTTTTATCAATGGTTAATTTTTAATTATGCAGGATTCAAATCATATAATTAATGAGGTAACGAGCGGAGATTATAAATACGGCTTCGTTACCGATATTGATACGGAGGTGATCCATCGTGGATTAGACGAGGAGACGGTCCGTATTATCTCTGCCAAGAAGAACGAGCCGGAATGGTTACTCGAGTTCCGTTTGAAGGCTTTTCGCCATTGGCAGACGTTGGAGATGCCTACATGGCCTCACTTGAATATCCCGCCGATCGATTATCAGGACATTATCTATTATGCCGCCCCTAAGAAAAAAGAGGGACCAAAGAGCTTGGATGAGGTAGATCCTGAGTTGTTGAAAACATTCGATAAACTGGGTATTCCTTTGGAAGAACAGAAGCATTTAAGCGGAATGGCGGTAGACGCCGTGATGGATAGTGTTTCCGTGAAGACTACTTTCAAGGAGAATCTCGCGGAGAAGGGGATTATTTTCTGTTCGTTCAGCGAGGCTGTACAACATCATCCGGACTTGGTGCAGAAGTATTTGGGCAGCGTGGTTGGTTATCGTGATAATTTCTTCGCCGCCTTGAATTCGGCCGTGTTCTCGGACGGTTCGTTTGTTTATATACCGAAGGGCGTACGTTGCCCGATGGAGCTGAGTACGTATTTCCGTATCAATGCCGCTAATACCGGACAGTTCGAGCGTACCTTGATTGTCGCTGACGATGAGGCGTATGTAAGTTATCTGGAAGGATGTACGGCGCCGATGCGTGACGAGAACCAATTGCATGCCGCTATCGTGGAGATCGTGGCGAACGAGCGTGCTGAGGTGAAGTATTCTACCGTACAGAACTGGTATCCGGGTGATAAGGAAGGTAAAGGCGGTATCTATAACTTCGTGACGAAACGAGGTTTGTGCAAAGGTGAGGGTAGCAAGATCTCTTGGACGCAAGTAGAGACCGGTTCGGCGATCACTTGGAAATATCCGAGCTGTATCTTGGCGGGTGATAACTCGGTAGGTGAGTTTTACTCGGTTGCCGTGACCAATAATTACCAACAGGCCGATACGGGTACGAAGATGATCCATCTGGGTAAGAATACGAAAAGTACGATCGTATCCAAGGGTATCTCTGCCGGTCATAGCCAGAATAGCTATCGGGGATTGGTAAAGGTGTCCGCCCGTGCGGAAGGCGCCCGTAACCATAGCCAATGCGATAGTTTGTTACTAAGCTCTACTTGTGGAGCTCATACGTTCCCTTACGCTGATATTCAGAATGAGACGGCGATCGTGGAGCATGAGGCTACGACGAGTAAGATCAGCGAGGAGCAATTGTTCTACTGCCAGCAACGGGGTATCTCGGTAGAAGAGGCTGTCGGTTTGATCGTGAATGGATATGCCCGTGAGGTAATGAATAAGTTACCGATGGAGTTCGCCGTCGAGGCTCAGAAATTACTAACGATCTCGCTGGAAGGCAGCGTAGGATAGAATAATTTTCAATTTTCAACTTTCAATTTTCAATTAGAAAAGATGTTAGAGGTTAAGAATTTACATGCCAACGTAAATGGCAAAGAGATATTGAAAGGTATCAACCTGTCGGTGAAAGCGGGTGAGGTACATGCTATCATGGGACCGAACGGTTCCGGAAAAGGTACG
>ERZ779875.818-NODE-818-length-24427-cov-6.177088_pt1 | contig 24427 bp, 17 predicted proteins | sample MGYA00511246_ERZ779875 | MGnify/ENA primary metagenome ERZ779875 (study PRJEB29588, sample SAMEA2155093) | human gut metagenome | biome: human gut; feature: human-associated habitat; material: faeces | place: Denmark | collected 2008/2010 ... | reverse complement strand
CCGCCGTTTTTCGCGTGCTGTTTTAAGTTGTTCAGCTGAGATAGGAATAATTTAATGAATGGAAAAATATTGACTTAATCGACTTATATTGTAACTTATGGGGTGGTAAGGGTTTAAAATATGTTTTATGATATGGGGCGACGGGGTGAGTGGCGACTGGGTTGGGTGGTGATGGGTTGAGGTGCGGAGATGAGTTTTTAGCTGCTCTTATCGGGGGTTGTTGTGATTTCCGACCAGACCGGTAGTTCGGGAGCGGTGAATAAGCGTTTTCTGAAGTGCGACGGAGTTACCCCGTAACGCTGTTTGAATATTTTGTTGAAATACGAAAGAGAGCTTACTCCGCATTCCATGGATATTTCAAGAATGCTCTTTTGCGTGTAGGCGAGCTGATCTGCGGAATGGTCGAGTCGTTTAAGATTGAGATAGTCGGTAAGGGTCATGCCCGTTCTGTCTTTAAAAACGCGGCAGATATGTTCGTGCGAGTAAAAGAACGGTTTGAGAACGTAATCAAGCCCCGAAACAAGACATTCGGCGTCGTTGAAACGATTTAAAAGCGAATTAAACCATTCCGATTGAACGGTTTGCGCGTTTTCCCTCGAATCTACCTGAAGCATAAGAAGTGGCAGGCATACGGCTTTGGCGTGAGCCATGATAAGATTTTCGTTCTTTCTTTCCGTTGCGAGAAGCTGCGATATTTTCCCGAGCCGCTCTTCGAAAATCTCGAGTTCCTTTTCCGAAAGGGAGAATTTATAACGTAATTTTCCGCCCATGAAATCCGTGTATAAATTAGGGTCTATAAAATCGCAGAGCTGGCGAAAGAAAACGGCTCGGATGATGACATCTCTGTGTCTTGAGCGATTGTTTGCGTCCCTCAGAAAACAGTGGGTGTCGCTCGGCTTCAAAAAATAAATTTCACCTTTCGAAAGCGTTTCGCACTTGCCGTTTATTATATGCCCGATCGACCCTTCGATCATATAAAATATCTCGAAAAATGTGTGGTCGTGCATGGCGTCGTCCTGATTGTCGGTGGTTTTTGTGAAAAACGGAACGGACGGCGACGTGAGCCAGTCGTTTAAATGCCAGATAGTGTTTGTCATGTTTCAATTTTAACATGGGGAAACGTCGATGTCAATCAAAAATATCAAAATAGAGCAAAAATATTATCAATATCAATAAGGAAAAGAACGATTTTGAGGTTTATAATTTAAATGTAATTATGGAAATCGTGATAAAATGCGACAATCAGATAAATCCTGCGGCAGCAGATTGCAATAACGTGTGGTTTTCCGCGAGCATAAGCGGCGGAATTGCGGACGGATTTGTTTTTTCGATAAGCAAAGCAGGCAGGATTATATATAAAAAGGAGATAAAAAGCGGATATTTCCCCGTTTTACGCCCGAATATCGGATTTTCCGGGAATACGAAATATCATTATGAAGCGATCGCTTATCTCGGAGAGAACGAAGTTGCGCGAAGCTCGGGAGAGTTCGTCACCGCGTTCACGCCCCGAAAGGCGAAGTGGGTTAAAGCTAAAACCGACGATGAGTTCGTACTTGTATTTTCGAAAACCTTTGAAGTGAAGAAAAAAGATGAAAACTATCGCGCGTTTATATGCGGACTCGGTTTTTACGACGCATACTTAAACGGGGAGAAGATAACGGACGGATATTTTCTTCCGCTTGTTTCCGATTATTCGGAAAGAAAAAACACCGATAATCCGCTTGTTTATAAATCGGAAGGTTACAGGGTCTGCGCGAACGTGTACGACGTGGGCAATCTTATAAAGGACGGCTCGAACACTCTTGAAATAGTCGTCGGCGACGGATATTACAGAAATCTCGATAAAGTCGAAGAGCCGTTCGTTTCTTACGGCGAAAAGAAAGCAATTTTCGAGATAATTTGCGGCGAAGGTGAAAACGCGGAGATAATCGCGGCGAGCGACGAATTTACCTCGGTGAGAAAGAAAAACGAAAAATCTTCGCTTTTTAACGGCGATTTTATAGATTTTACGGTCGGCAAAGACGAAAAAGAAGAAAGATGCGTTTTATCCGAGAGGGAAATGGGGCGGTTTGTTTTCCCCGCGCTCGGCTCGGATAAAATCGTAAAAGAAATAACTCCTTTAAAAGAAACCGTTAAAGACGGCAAAACTATTTACGACTTCGGCTATAATCACTCGGGCGCACCGCGGTTTAAGGTCAAAGGAGAGAAAGGAAAAAAACTCGTTTTGTATTTTGCCGAGTGTTTAAGCGAGGACGGCGAATTGAACTTAAATACGTCGCTATGGTCTGATTATAATGAAAAGCTGAAAACCAAGCACGTGATAGTTCAGAAATCCGAATATATACTAAGCGGCGGAATCGACGAGATAAAACCGATGTTTTCCTGGCGGTGTTATCGTTATTTGTCTGCCGAAAGCGACGGAAATTTCGAAATAAGCGACATGAAGTCGCTGTTCATAAGCGGCGATATCCGCGAAGATATGAAATTCGCGTGTTCGGAAAAGATATTCGAAGAGATTAACGAAAAAAGCGTTTTAACTCTTAAAGACAATTTCAGAAGCGGGCTTTTAACCGACTGCCCGCACAGAGAAAAGCGTGCGTATACGGGCGACGGGCAAATCGTCTGCGAATCGGTGCTGTACCTTTTCGACGGAATAAATTTTTATTCGAAATGGCTCGACGATATTCTTCTTTCGCAAAGAGAAGACGGGTTTATACCTTACACCGTGCCGTGCATAAACGGCGGAGGGGGATATGCCTGGAGCTTTGCCGTTGCGGAAGTGCCGAACGAGCTTTACAAAATCACGGGAGATAAGGAATATATCGGAAAAGCCTTTTCGGCAATCGAAAGATGGATAAATTATCTCTGTCCCGAAATTATCGGCGAAAAGACGAAAAGAGAAAGCGGCTGGCTTCTGGGCGATTGGCTGTCTCCCGAAATGTCTGTTTTCGACGCGCGTTACATGGGTGCGTTGTGCCTTTATAAGGCGTGCGATACGCTGGAATTTTTCGCCCGCGAACTCGGAATTGCCGAAAAGGGAAAATTGTATTCCGACCTTAAGCGTAGTGTAAAAAGCTTTATCAACGAAAAATTTTTCGATAAAAAGCGTGCGATTTATTCGCAGGGCGTTCAGGGCGAAAACGTTATTCCGTTGCTTTTCGAAATTGTCCCCGAAGAGCATAAGGAGCGAGTGAAAAAGAAAATACGCGAAACATACGAAAAAAACGGTTACAAATTCGATACGGGTATAATATCCACGCCGCTTTTAATCGATTGTCTTTGCGAAAACGGAATGGAAGATATCGCGTATAAACTGCTTACGGCAAAAGGTTTTCCGTCTTTCGGGCAGATGCTTACGGGGGAAACGACCCTTTCCGAGCATTGGTCTAAAAAATGGCCCGATTACAGAACGGGCAGGGGCGACGAAGTTGTTAAAGGCGGAGGAGACCTTTCCCATTGTCATCCGATGTTTTCCAGCGTCGTTTCGAGAATAATAAAATACGGCGCGGGACTTAACCTTTCCGAACTTTATAAAGGAAACGTAATAATCGCTCCGAAATTTTCGGAAATCCAAAAGACGTCGGTTGAAAAGGAAACTTTGTTCGGGAAAATACGCGCAGAGATAACCCGCGACGGCAAAGAGACGGAAATAATCGCGGAGATTCCGAGCGGACTTACCGCAGACGTAAGGCTTAAAAACGCGGACGATATTTCCGTCAACGGCGTTGCGGTTTCGGTTGTTGGCGGCGAGATGAAAAATCTGAAATTACCCGCGGGAAATTATGTTTTCAGATACGCCGAAAAAAACGCGAAGTGAAATAAAAACAAGACGCCCGTCTTTTGCGGGCGTCTTGTTTTTTATTGCGTAAATTTAATCAAATAGTAGGCTATAAGTCGATTAACGGGCGGGTTTATCGGTCATTGAACGACGGGCTTTGTGTTGGGATTTGATTTCTTGAAGATGCTTTTTCGGCGATACGTTCATAACCGATGTGAACGACTTGGAAAAATACAGGGCGTCGGTAAAACCCGATAAGTACGCTATGTCCTGTATGCTCTCAAAACCTTTTTCCATCAAAGAACAGGCGTTTTGCACTCGGATATTGCGTAAATAGGTCGAAAATGTAATGTTGAATTCCTGACTGAAAATTCTCGAAATGTATTTTTTACTGTACGAAAAATGCGAGGCTATCGACTCCAACGAAAGAAGCGGGTTGCCGAGATTGGCGTCGATATAACTTTTTATTTCTTTTACCAAATCGTTGAAATGCGTCGCGGGCAGTATGTTCCGTCGGTCGGCTATCTTTGCGAAAAAACAGAGAAGCAGCCCTTCCGAATACATCGACAACGCGTCGGAAGAAAACCCCGACGGGTCTATCCACATATTTTTTTCGTTCTCGAACTCGTGAAAAACGCAGTTGCTTTCGTCGATGCTCAGTTTATTCATTATCTGAATCGCTTTCGTTCCCGTATAACCTATATAATAATAGGTGAAGTCGCGTGACGACTCCAAGCCGTAGGGGACGGATATGAGCGTGAAAAACACGTCTCCCTTTTTCAGATTGATATCCCCGCGCTGTGTGTGCAGTACGGCGGTTCCCGTCAACGCGTAATGTATTCGATAGTTCGCGGGCGTTATCCATTTGTCGAATTTCTGTTCGAGGGTTTCAAAAACGTAGTGAAGTATACACAGGTCGTTTTCGTTGCTTTTTTGTAATATAAACTTGCAGATATTGTTGTCATTCATAAATTCTTGCCCTATTCATAAAGATAAAAATAGAAATAAAAACGCGATATTTACTACTTGCATTATATCATAAAAATTTTTAAATTTCAACAGGAAGTGGAATATTTACATATTCTCTTTCCCTTTGTCTATTTACTTCGGCGATTTATGTATTAAAATAAAAGGGTAGGACGAAATATTCGTCGTCCGATTAAGTCTCATAAAAAACGGAGGGAAATTATGAGTAAACTTTTGAGAATCATTTTAATTGCATTTTCATGCTTAACGCTGACGATTTGTCTTATCGGCTGCGGCTTCGGCGGCGACGAGTCGGAAACGACAGGATCGGTTGCTTCGGCGACGGAATCGTCCGAGCCCGAATCGAAATCGGGTTCCGAATCTACGCCCGAATCGAAATCCGAATCTGCCGAGCCGAAAACTTACGTAGTATCGTTTGTGGACGAAAACGACGAGAGTATAGGCAAACCGCAGACCTTAAAAAAGGGCGAGTCTCCGACCGCTCCCGACCTTTCGGCTTACGAAAGCAAGCATCTCGTCGGCTATAAAGCCGAAATTTCCGACGGACAATCCGAGTGGGGAGAACTTATCAAAACTCTTCCGTCCGAGGTGAATTCCGACGTCAAATATCTCGCCGTTATGGAAGACCATAACTTTACCGTAAAATATGACGACGACGGGCATTATACCGAGTGTTTGTGCGGAAAGAAAACGGAAGTTATATCGCATACTCTGACGGTTAAGTCCGAGACCGAGGCGGGTTGCGAAACGGACGGCGTAAAAGTCCTCGCCTGCGAGTGCGGTTACGAAAAGTCGGAAACTTTAAAGGCTCTCGGGCATAAGCCGAGCGAATGGACTCCCTGCGACGAAGGACACCGCAAAACCTGTTTGCGTTGCAACGCGACGATTGAAAGCGGCGACTGCGAGTTCGCGTGGGCGTTCGGCGAAAACGCCTATGAAAATAAGTGCGGGATATGCTCCAAAGTCGAAAAAAGTTTAGCGAAAAACACGCTCGATACCACGGCGGCGACTAATCGTTTCGAGGTCAAGGAGGGCGAAGAGGGAGCGGTATCGCTTGCGGACGACAAAATCACGGTCAATCTGTCTACCGAAACCGCTCAGGGCGTGACTTCTCTTCTTCTCGATAAAAAATACGGGGAATTCGCGTTGACCTTTAAGTTTAAGTATACTTCTACGGGTCATACGGGCGAAAGGTACGCGACCGTAAAAATAGGCGATTATTCCGTAAAATATTACCCGTACAACGGTAATCTGCAAGTCGTTTTCGGTACGGAAACGCAGCCCGTCGCAATGGCGTTCGACGGTTCGTTACCCGAAGAAATCGCCTTTGAAATCAAAGTTATAGACAGAAAACTTTACGTTTCGGCAAACGATACGCCGCTTCTTCGGGGCGAGGAGAACGATTATATCGCGAGCGATCTGACCGAGTCGCAGACAATCGGCGTTTACGCTTACCGCGTCGGCTTTATCATGAGCGATATAAACCTTTATTGCGGAGAGGACGGCGTAGACCGTATCCGTAAAGACGTTTACGACTCCGAAGCGTTGAAGAAATCGACGGTCGTCCTTCCCAAATACGACGGAAACGCGGTGACTTTCGACGACGATAAAATCATATTCGCATTGTCGAAAGATACTCCCGAGAGTTCGGCAGACTACGACACTTCCGTCACGCTCGGCAAAACCTATCGCGGCGACTTCCGAATCGACTTCGACTTGACCTACGGCGATTTGACGGGGTATACTCAGACAAGATTCCTCGAAATTCAACTCGGCGGCGTTTCGTTCGCGGTAAAACCCTCGGAAGAGAAAGTGCTTGCCATGAGGGGAACTCACAACGCTCCCGCGAGCGGGGTTTATGCGACGGAACAGAAAGTCGAATATATGACGGGAAGAATGACCGTAAAACTCGAAAACGGCAACGTATATTTCTATCACAACGGAAACAGACTTGCGTTTAACGGCGACGAAAATTTCTATTTCAGCGGTATAGACAGTTCCGAGGGACTCAGCGTTACGTTCAACGCAAGAAGATTGAACGCGGTAATCTCGAATCTGACCGTAACGGAACTTTAAAAGTCGATAAATTCCGTCGGCGTTTTCTCGGTTGGCATAGGCGACGGAACTTAAACGGACAATAATCGATCGCGGCGAACGCGGTCGGGAGGTAAAAGTAGTGAAAAAAGTCAGGATAGGAGTCCTCGGGGCGTTCAGAGGCACGAGCATGATAAACTATTGCAAGATAGCCGATAACGCCGAAGTGGTCGCCATTTGCGACAAATGGAAAGAAGGACTCGAAATTCAGAAGAAGGAAAACGAGGGGCTGAACATCGCGTATTTCGACAATTTCGACGATTTTATCGAATACGATATGGACGCGGTAGTCCTTGCGAATTACGCGACGGAACACGCCCCGTTCGCCATAAGGGCTATGAAAAAGGGCATGCACGTTTTTTCGGAGGTGCTTCCCGTTCAGACTATGAAAGAAGCGGTAGAACTTATCGAATGCGTGGAAAAAACGGGCAAAATTTACGCTTACGGCGAAAATTACTGCTATATGCCCGCTCCCTACGAAATGAAAAAGTTATATCGCGAGGGCAAAATAGGCGAGTTGGAGTACGCCGAAGCCGAATATCTGCACAACTGCGAGAACATTTGGCCGAGCATCACTTACGGCGACAAAAACCATTGGCGAAACAATATGTACGCGACTTATTACTGCACCCACTCGATAGGACCCATAATACATATAACGGGTTTACGACCCGTCTCGGTTATAGGAATAGAGGGTAAACTGAACGAGAGAAGCCTGCGGACGGGCAGAAAAGGCTCGACTTGGGGTATCGAAATGATAACTCTCGAAAACGGGGCGATAGTAAAAAGCATACACGGCGGACTTTATAAGTACTCGAATTACTATTCCCTCTACGGGAATAAAGGTCGGCTCGAAACGGGTCGCGAGGACGCGGGACTCGGCGGCATAGACAGAATATACGTAAACGCCGACGAATACCCCGGCGGCTACGAAACGGCGAAGTTGGAAACGTACAGAATGAGCGAGAGGAACGAAAAAGAAAAGACTTTCGGTCACGGCGGCTCCGATTTTTGGTCGATGTATTATTTCATAAGAAAAATACGCGGCGAAAAAGACGCGGATATAATCGACGTTTACGAGGCTATGGATATGTTTTTGCCGGGGCTTTTCGCTTACAGGTCTATTCTGAAAGGCGGCGTTCCTCAGCCGATACCCAATCTTCGCAACAAAGAGGAGAGGGAAGCGTTCAGAAACGACACGGCGTGTACCGACCCGAAAGTCGCGGGAAATCAACTTATACCCGCGTATTCCAAGGGCAACCCCGACATTCCCGACGAGATTTACGACTATCTCAAAATGAAATGGAACGAGGATTTACATTCCGACACGGGGTATACGCATATGGCGTTTCATCAGGGCGAGACCCCGAAAAAAGACGAGGATAAGTAGTTCGTATGTTGTATATATGTATCGCCTCGATACTGTTCAGCATACAGCCCGCCTTTACCAAGCAATATCAGAAAAACGCGGGCGAAGGTTTGAAATCTTCCTTCATATACAACGCGACTTCGCCCCTTCTTTTCATAGCGATAATGTTCTTTTACGAGGGAATGAAACTCGATTTTACCCTTTATTCCTTCGTAATGGCAATGATTTGGGCGGTTATCTGCAACGCTATGTCCTTTTTTCAAATAAAGGCTTTGTCCTCGGGCAACGTTGCGAATTATTCCCTTTTCCTGCTCGGCGGGGGAATGATTATCCCCGTCGTTTACGGGGCGATTTTCGGCGACGATTTCGGGGCGTTCAAGATAACAGGAGTAATTCTCGTATGTATCGCCGTTCTGATAAAGATAAACCCTAAGGAAAAGGGCGAAAAGGGTTCGCTTTTCAGCCTGATTGCGATATTTCTTCTCAACGGACTCGCGGGCGTTCTCTCTTCCGTTTATCAGAGCGAACTCATTAAGTTCGACAAAATTTCGTCCGAACAGTTCTCGATTTTAAGGTCGTTTACGACGGTCGGCGTGGGGGCGGTTATGCTCGGCGTACTGTCGGTAACGGAAAAGGGCGAAGAGGACGAAAACGCACGACTGATAAGAAAAGGATATTTAAAGGCTATGCCGTGGTCGCTTACGGGTGGCGGGATAAACGGCGTTGCTAACCTGCTTCTGCTGTTTGCGTTGCAGACGGTTCAGCCGTCTTTGCAATATCCGATAATAACGGGCGGCGGAATACTGCTTTCGGCGATCGTGGGGCTTATTTTCAAGGAAATTCCCGACAAAAAAACGTGGATTTCGGTAGGTTTCGCGACGGCGGGTACTATAATAATGATTTTTTAAAATATTATAAGGAGTAAAAATGACAAAAAAAATTATGGCGACGATTTTAACGGCGATAACGATTTCAGGAATGGTCGGTTGTTCTCCCGACGTGGAGGCTTCGGCGAGCGGCGTTTTGCAGACTCCCGAAATAAACTTCTCGAATTACGAGACGAACGAAAAGTTCATATCTTTCGTAGATTTGCCGCCCGACCCGAACAGGTCGTTGGACGACTACAAAGGACTCGGTTTTTCGGGTTTTATTCTGACGGAAGACTACCTTTTATTGACTCAGAACGGCGCTATGACGGGTTCTTATAAAGACGCCGTCAGAAGACTGAACGACAACGGTCTCGGCGTTTACGTAAGAAATCAGTACAACGACCCCTATTATTTCGATACGACCGCGGAGGGGTCTGCGGAATACGAGAGAAATTACACGCTCGACAGCCGCAGTCTCACGGACGAATTCAGAGAAAACGGGGGAGTCGCGGGCTTTTATATGGCGGACGAACCGACTTTCAATAAAATTTCCGCGTTCGACCCGCTTATAGATTGGTATAACGCGAACTACGCGGACTCCTATTTTCACATGAATTTGTTTCCGAGTTACGTCGGTCAGGCGGGGCTTAACGGTCATACTTACGAACAATACGTTCAGGAATACGTGGATAAAATCGCCTCGAAAGTAAAGGGCAGAAAGAGCGTTTGTCTCGACAATTACCCGTTTAACAGGAACGATTCCATAAGGGCTTCGTATCTGTCAGACCTACTCATAGCCGCGACCAAGACGAAAGCGTACAACGATACGGCGAAAGCCGCCGACAAGGCGAATATGGGACTTTGCATACAGACTTTTTACGACGGCGGTCTCGTAGATATAAGGGGTTCGTCGGACGTCTCTTTCCAACTTCTGTGCGGTATGGCTATGGGAGCGAGGACTTTCGAGTATTTCTGTTACAGGTCGTATATCGACGGGGCTATTCAGTTACACGGAATTTTCGATTCAAATATGCAGAAGAGAGTTTACGATTACGTTAAAGAGGCGAACGAAAAATATCTCGGCTTCGAGAAAGTCGTCAACGCGTTCGAGTGGCAGGGCGTGAATACCCTTTACGCGAGCGACGAGACAAAAATCGAAAACGAAGAAGCCTTTTCGGCGATTTCGGGACTCGTTCTCGGGAATACGGGAAAACTAAATCTCGGCGGTTGCAGAAGCAAACTCGACACGCTCATAGGCGCGTTCAAAAAGGGCGACGACTACGGTTATATGGTCGTAAATTACAGTCTCCCGTCGGCGGGGAAGAGCAACGTGGTCGAACTCGCGTTTAACAATGCTACCCATGCGGCGGTGTATTCGGCGACCGAAAACGGTGTTCAATCGTCCGTCGTCACGCTCGCGGACGGCAAGGCGAGAATTACTCTCGGAGCGGGAGACGGAGTTTTCGTTATTCCCGTCTGACAGGTTGAGACAAAATGAAGAAAAACAGAAATAAAATTCAGGGCGGTTGCGAAATACCGAGGGGAATGAGAAAAAAGGCGTACGTTTTTTGTTACGTTATGCTCGTTCCGTGCTTTTGGGGATTGTTTTCCTTCTTTTTCGTGAACGCCTATTCGATTCTGATCGCATTCACGGACGGAACGCCCTTTAAAGACCCGTTCACCCTCGGCAATTTCAGACTGCTGTTTTACGAATTGTCGTTAAAGGACAGCACGCTGTATGCTTCGATGGGCAATACCTTTAAATATTTCGCCCTCGGGCTTATAAAGTTGTTCCTGTCCTACGTTATCGCCTATTTTCTGTATAAGAAGATACCTTGGTACGGAGCGTTCTCGATTTTATTTTTCCTGCCGAGCATTATCGCTCCCGTTATAACCGTAAATATTTTCAAGAATATTATCGGCGAATTCGGTCCGCTTTGGCTTATCGTCAAAAAACTGTTCGGAGTGGAATATTCGGAATTGTTGGCAAACCCCGACACGGCGACGAACGTTATTTTAATTTATTGCTTCATAAGCGGTTTCGGTTCTACGTTCCTGATTTTGCTCGGAACAATGAACAGAATTCCCGAAGAGTATTTCGAGGCGGCTCAGATCGACGGGTGCGGCAGGTGGAAAGAGTTTTGGGAAATAATCACGCCCCTGTGTTGGGACACCCTTTCGACTTACGTCGTACTCAGTCTGACGGGAATATTCATGTCGAGCGGACCTATCCTTTACTTTACGGGCGGCGAATACAAGACTTATACGCTCGCCTATTGGATATTCGACCGCGTTAAATTCGGCGGCGATTATTCTTACGCTTCGGCGGTCGGAATATTCTTCACCTTGTTGTCCGTTCCTATCGTGTTCGGCGTGAGGTGGCTGATGAAAAAGGTAGATCCGGAGGTGAGTTACTGATGAGACCCGCGACCAAACTAAAAAGTAAAACGAGGTTTACCGTAACTACCGCCGTCGTGTTCGCGATTTTTTGTCTGTATACCGTCATTCTTGCGATACCGTATATATGGGGCGTTATCGTTTCGCTGAAAACGAGGTACGAGTATATGGAAATGCCCGTTTTCTCGTTGCCCGAAAAAATGCAGTTTTCCAACTACGTCAAAGCGTGGAAAGAACTGTCGGTCGAGGGAACGAGCGTTCCAATGATGTTCGTAAACAGTATATGGTACGCGGGCGGTATGTCCGTTACTTCCATTCTGTTTTCGACCATGACGGCGTACGTCATAGCGAAATACCGCTTTCCGGGGAGAACGGCGATATATACGACCGCTCTCGTAATTATGATGATTCCGATAATGGGTTCCATGGCGAGTTCTCTCAAATTCACGCAAATGATAGGGGCTTACGATTCGAGACTGTATATCTTCCTCAACGCTTCGGCGGTAGGGGCGATATTCATTATAATGTACGCGACTTTCAAAGGAGTGAGTTGGGGCTACGCCGAAGCGGCGTTTATCGACGGAGCGGGGCATTTTACGGTATTTTTCAAAATAATGCTGCCGCAGGTAATATCGCCGATATCGGCTCTGTTTATGACTCAGTTTATCACGCTGTGGTCGGACGACGCGACTCCGCTCGTGTATTTCCCGAACCTGCCCACTTTGTCTACGGGACTGTATATGTATCAGTCGGTAGTTAAAAAGACGGAGCAGTACCCGATATATTTCGCGGGGCTTATAACGTGCATGATACCCACGCTGACGCTCTTTCTGATTTTTCAGAAAAACCTTATGAACGTTCAGATGGGCGGCGGGCTTAAAGGATAAAAGCGTTATTACAATAAAAACAAAGAGGAGAAATCAGGTGAAAAAATTTATAGCAATGTTGCTCAGTATCGCAACCGTTTTCGCGGTCGCCGCGTGCGGTAACGATAAACAGAATTCTTCGTCGTCGGACGGCGGGAACGACCCCGACTACGCAAAAAGAAGCAAAAAGATAACGTTCAGTTATTACGCGGGCGGCTACGGCTCGGATTGGGTGAAAGCCGTCGCAAAGGACTATATGTACAACGTAAATACCGAAGTTTACGTCGAATTGAAGAAAAGTTCGGATAACTCCACGGCGAAAAGCAATATCGAATCGAACGTAGGCATAGCCGATTTGTATCAGATAGAAGCGGATATGTTCGGACTCGGCGATTGTCTCGAAAATCTGACTTCGTTCTATAACGATACCGCCGTTTACGGAGAGAACGTAAAAATAAAGGACAAAATGCCGAAGTATTCGCTCGATTACTACAACGAAAAAGGCGAATACTATCAGGTTCCGCAAACGGCTATGACGGGCTTTAATTGGGTGTACAACAAAACGCTTTTAGACGGAACTTTCGGCAAGGATAATTACGTTTTGCCGAGAACTACGAACGAAATGCTCGCGTTCGGCAACAAACTTTACGAAAAGGGAGTGTTCCTGACCGCCGCCGCGCTTGCGGACACAGCGGGTGGTAACTACGCTCAGTATGCCACAATGAACTTTTTTGCTCAGATGACGGGGCTTGACGGGTGGAATAAATTTAACTCGGGTCTCGTGAAGAGAGACGGCGAATGGGTACTCAGCGAAGAGGCTCCCTACGTTATTTCCGACAATAAAACGGCTATCGAATCGGCGTATAAATTCGCGGAAAAACTCTACAAAAAGGCTTCGGGTTCGGAAGTTCAGTACCTGCATAAAAACAGTCCGTCTTTCGAGTATAAAGACTTGGATAAGGTGTTCTACGGCGGGAAATTCAAGGCTCAGACTTTGCCCGCGTTCGCTTTCGCCTACGTCGGCGGTTGGCTCGAAACGGAAGTTTCCGAGTATCTGAAAGAAGGGGCGATAACGCCTAAGGAAGTCTACGCAATGCGTACTCCCGTTTTGAGCGATATAGTAAAAACGCTCGAAAATACGGCTATGACCGATTCCGAATTGTCGGCTATAATCGCCGAGATAGATAACGGGGCGACTTCGAGTACCCGTTGTTCTCAGAGCGATTTCGACAGAATAAGCGAAGCGAGACACATGGTCACGGAAAATATCTGCCGTTGTTTCGTCATTCCGAAAGGGTCCCGAAACAAAGCGGAAGCGAAAGAGTTTCTCGCCTATCTCGCCTCCGACAGGGCTCAGAAAATCGCCGCTAAAAACTCGAACGGAATAAACGTGCTCCCGTTCGGATATACTCCCACGGACGAAGATATGGGCTTTGAAATTTCCGCGTTCACGAAGAGCGTTGCGGCGATTACCGATTCCGATACGGTGAAAATAGTCGACAGCGCTCAGTTGGATAAAACCTTCAAAAAAGAGGTCAACATACTGTGGTTTTACGACATAAAAAATACGTCGGCTCTCGCAAACAACGTTTATTCGGGAACGGCGACCCCGAGCGATCAGATTTTCGATATGACCTACAAATACTATAACGGTATGTGGAGTACGCTCATAAGCAAATACAAAAAGAGCGTCGGGTTAGCGTAAAGGAGCGAATAGCGGATATGAAAAAAATATTTGTCTGCATATTGGCGGTCGCGGCTATTCTCGCGTGTTTCGGCTGTTCGTCCGAACGGGATAAAAGGACTTACAAAATAGTTATAGACGGCGATTTTAAAAACGGCGCTAAAATCGCGTATAAAGAGGAAGTCGATTTGCCGCTCGCTTCGGTAAAAGACGATAAAGGCAACGTCGTTTCGTTCGACGTGGTTTATACCGTCGTTTTGCCGAACGGCAAGAGGCTTACGAGCGATTTCCCGTCCTTTTCTCTGTCGCCCGACGACTATACGATAGAGTATTCTTACGCGGAGAAAAATCTGCTCGAAACCCGAACTTTCTCCGTCGCGGACGAGGTCGCCCCGATAATTTCGTTCGACAACGTTCCGAGAGATTTGTTCGTCGGCGAACAGACCTTCGGAAGTTTGCCGGGGGTAAGCATAGAAGAGGCTTCGGAACTCAAAGACATTACGCGTAATCTGTACTTTACGGGTTCGGACGGCAACAGAAAAGCCGTCGAATACAACGTTATGAACGAAACCTACCCGATAACCGAGGGCGGCGAGTTCGAGTTCGTCGTGAAAGCGGAAGATACGAGCGGCAACAAAGCCGAAGAAAAAATATCGTGGGTAGTGAAAGACTCGCAGTGGCAGGATCCCGATTTGGGCGAAAATTATCTCGTCGATTTCGACGAAAAGGGCTATATAAATTATATCAGGTCGGGAGATTTGAGTCCGTGGTGGAATATCAACGGCAGATATAACGACGAATGGCTCGAATCTTTCGAGGGAGCGACGGGCGTAGGCAAAATACGGCTCGGATTTACCGCCTCGGGGCATACCTGTATCAACGTTAAGTTGGCAAAACCGCTGACTTTTACGGCTCTTTCGGGGAAATGCCTTGCGGTGAGGGCGTACGTTACGGGCGACGGACTTTACGACAGTTTCGGGTTTGCGGGAATACAAAAGCAGAATTTCGGCGGCGAAATATCCGCGGCGACCATTAACAAGGATATGAAACGGGGCGAGTGGCAGACTTATTATCTCACCGAGCAGGAACTCAAAGATATAAGAATGTACAGCGTCGACGGCAAGAGAGACAGCGATATAACGAACGTTCAGTTCTGTTTCTCGAAAGACGGCTCGGGCGGTTTTATGACCCTTTATATAGACAGTATCACGCTTGCCGCGGAACTTGCGAAGCCGACGGGTTTAGCGGTCGAGGGCAAGACCGTCAAGTGGAGCGAAGTAGAGGGCGCGACGGGCTACGAAGTCGAAACGATAGGCAAAAAAGAAATCGTAAAGGAGACCTCATACAATCTTACGAACGGAAAGGGTCTCGTTTCCGTAAGGGCGATCGGCGACGGTAAATTCGCACTGAATTCGGTGAGCGAAAAGGTCGTTTACGGGTTAAAGGCGAAAGACGGGTACCTTAGTTCTTTCGACGAAGATTTGTACGCCTATCTCGTAAACAACGACGTGAATTTAGGCGGCGAAACGTCGGGTTATAAAGTTAAAAGTCTGACCTCAGAGTTTAAAAACGGCAAACTCGAAGTGAATTTCGGCAAGGGCGGTTGGGGAATTTGCAGCGCGATTAACGTTATGATTCCCGAAGTCGCCGAACTGAAAGCGGGCGACAAACTCGTCGTTAAAATGAAGATTGAGACGGAGAACGATATTATCGACTTCCGAGTCGGAAACGCCGCAGACGATACGTTTTTCGGTTGGGAAAATATAAGAGAGGGGTTTTACGAGTATTCGTTCGACGTTTCCGGCGATACGACCTTAGGCGGTATAAAGTTGGCGTTTATCACCAAACAAAGCGATATAATAGACAACGTTAAAATTACGTTCGAGTATATCAAGGTAGCGAGAGAAAATTAAAACGTAGCCGATAAGAATCTCGACGAACCTCGATTTTCAAACAAAAAATCGCTTCGACTACCCCAAAAGTAAGTCTATAAGTCGATTATCGGCATCTTTTGGACTACAATAAAAGGTGCTGTAAAAAACGGCAAAAAAAAGAAAGACTGCGTTTCCAAAAAGATAGAAACGCAGTTTTTTTCTTTTAAAAACTTCTTCTCTCGTTTTCCCCTGAGGGGTATGCTCACGCTATGAGACGAGAGAAGCGGCAGACAATGCCTTTTAACTATTCTTGCTTTCCCCTTTGGGGTAAACAAGAATGATAGATTTTTGCAAGGCTTTGTTTGCCGCTTCTTCTGTACTATAATCGTAGGGGACGGCGCCCTCGACGTCCCGAAAACGGGAGTGATATTTTGCTTGATTACGAATTGTATTCGTTGTCTGTGACGGGTACGAAAGATAAAAATAAGATATCCTACATGATAAACAATCTGTTCAAGCCCACGATAGATTATATAAAAGGTTTCGGCGACGGTTCGTTGCAATCGGGTTGCGAAAACTTCCTGATGTCTTGCGGGCTTACAAAAGCCGAAATAAACAAAATAATCGAAATTATGGTTGTCTGACCTTTTTCGGGTATGACATTGCTCCATGAAAACGTCAAAAAACCATACAAAACCTGTTTCAGCCCGTTCATGCTTTTTTTGAAAGGGTATGAAAAAGCTATAAAACAAAAAAGCACAAGACCCGATAAGTCATGTGCTTTTTTGCCGTAATATTCAATATTTCGCGCGCTTCGCGGAATATTTGAAATATAGTTACTCGTTATCGCTGCTGGTCCGGCGGTAGTTTTCGGGGGAGGATAAGCGGTATTTTTTGAAGATTTTACTGAAATATAACGCGTCTTTATAGCCGACATTGTTTGCTATTATTTTTACGGGTAAATCGGTTGTAACGAGCAGAGTCGTGGCTTTTTTGATTCTTTCGTAGTTGACGTATTTGGGGAACGATGTGTTCAGATTTTTCCTGAACAGCCGCGAAAAATAACTTTCGCTTATAACAAAAGCATTCGACACCTTGAATGCGGAAAGTTCGGTGTCGGAAAGATGACTTTGAATATACTTAAAAATATCGTCGAAAGATTTGCTCTTTTTCGGCTCGTGTTCGTCAAGCTTCGGGCTTAGTTCGGAGAAAATCGCAAAAAGTGCGGACGTGGCGGCGTAAGCCGTTTCTATATTCGAGCGGGGACGATCGAATATAATTTTAAAATACTTCTCAAACCCCTCGAATTTCTCGTCAAAATAGTATTTTTCGTCCGAAATGCCGATGGTTTTCAATATCTTTTTCGTTTCCAGTCCGTTAAAATTTATCCAATAATAAGTCCACCCTTGCAATTTTGCGAGGGGTTCTTTTTATAAGTAACGTTCGGATGATACGTTATTTCTTTATTAGGCGGCAGAATAAAAATCGAGTTTTTCCCGAAAACATGGAATTCTCCGTCGATTTCGATCGCTCCGTCGCCGTCCGTTACATAATGCAATAAATAATAAGGATACTTGTATAAAAAACTGTAACATATTTTTATGGACACTTTTTAATGCCGTCCGATTTTTCGCCTTTCGGGTTTATGTTGTAGCACAGTGAAAAGCAAAAGTCAACGGCAAAAAATTGTCGCCGAAAATTTAGATATATATTGAGAGTTAAACTTTACATTGGTTTGACTATTTTTATTTACGCAACAATTTTTGTGTTTTTTCGTTGACTTCTGTGCAACCGACCACAAAGTAAAAAACTATTTATCTTTTCCCGGTACTACCCCGTTTTTGCCGAAAGGCGAAAAAAATTTCGTTGCGTTGCAACGAAGAAGGCGGAGGTAAACTCAAATGAAAAGAAAAATATTAGATTTCAGCGTTATGAAAGAAGAAATCTCGCAAAACAACGTGCTTGAAATGGCAGAACTTATTGCCTTTATGGAACTACGATTTCAAATAGGCTATCAAGGGAGTCGTGTGCAAAAAATGTATGCCGACCTATATGCCGATATTAAGCACAAAAACGAACTAGGACATACTTTAAGCGATTCATACGATTTAGTTCAAGAAGGCGCGCTGTATCTTTGCGAGCATTACGGTAAACACTTGAACGACGTTATCGGTTACAGCAAAAAAGGCAAACCGATTACAATCGAGATTGCCTGTATTCGTAAAATGATGAAGTTGATAAATCTGAAAACGAGAGATCATTATCGTTCAGTCAGTCTTGAGGCTTTAACGCTCGTAAGCGAACCGTCATACGAAATAAAAGAAGAAATCACACAAGATTATACTTTATTGGAGAGCAATTCTATACAGACTCAAGATTCAGTTAAACATTTCATAAGTCTATTAAAACTTAAATCAAGCGGATTAAAAGCCTTTGATATATATCGTGAGGCTATTGCGCAGGAATATTTCAATAACGAAACAAAAGAAGCAAATCGTGAAACCAAAGAGTGCAACAACAAAGCAAAAGGCTTCATATTGACAGGAGGAATGCTTTATCAAGAAATAAAATCTTATTTGTTAGGGGATATAAAGCATAGGAATACAATAAATGAATTTCAAAAGTTCCTTTGTGAGCATTTCTTTCCTGAAAGCGGGGAGGTTCAATTAACTCCTAATGAAGAAAAAGGCGTATTGTATGTTAAAATCGGTGATGATGAGCGAGAAATATATAATTGGGGTGACGGAACGCAGCAACTTATAACTATGTTGTTCTCGATATTTAAGCATAAGGATGAAGATGCGGTATTCTTCATAGAAGAGCCTGAATTGTATTTACACCCAGGATTACTGAGAAAATTTATTGAAGTAATCAATTTGGATATGTTTAACAAGACTCAATATTTTATTACAACTCATTCAAACATTGTGCTTGATGCATCGGCTGATACTAATATACATATGTCAATTTTTAAGTTTAAAAAATTGAAAGATCAACCAAAGAGCGGACAGGAAAAATTTACGGTTGAGCAATGCAATAATGGAGATGTTTCTCTTTTGAATGAGTTGGGGGTACGAAATTCAAGCGTTTTCTTATCAAATTGCAGTGTTTGGGTGGAAGGAATAACAGATCGTTTGTATCTTAAACATTATCTAAAATTATATACGGATAAATACCCAGAGAAAAAACAATTTAGAGAAAATCTTGATTACACTTTTATTGAATACGGTGGAGGAAATCTCGTTCATTTTAACTTTGATCCGAATGACTCCCCGGACACAATCAATGCTAAGTACATAAATAACAAAATCTTTCTAATTGCCGATAATGACAATTCTCAACCAGGCTCAAAAAAGGGACAGCGAAAAGTACATTTGAAAAAAGTTTTGAATGATAATTTCTATGAATTACCCGTTGTGGAGGTCGAAAATTTAATTACTCAAGAGATACTCAAAGAGGTGTTGATTATTCAAAATAAGGGTAAAGAAGATGTTATTCGTCAAAAATTGAATAAGGAAAGAAAATTTCAAAACAAAAAGTTGGGCAGATTTATTGATGAATGTTTTGGCGATGAATTGCGGAAGTATTCTGCTGAGAGTGGAACAATAAATGACAAATTGGAGTTTTGTAAAAAAGTAATTGAAAAAACAACAGAATATGAAAAGTTAAGTCCAGAGGCAAAAGAATTGACAGAAAAAGTCTATAATTTTATTAAAAAGAACAACTAAATATTATGGGTGAGCTAGAAAATGCTGTATCCAACAACTTTATGAAACTGTAATAAACTGCTACGAAAAATCTAATACAGAATGCAGAATTTTTGCAAAATATTAAATAAAACGCATTAAATATCATTATCGATTTTTGGTAAAATAAAACTACTGCAAAAATAAAAATCGACGATGAACGCTTAAATTTTGAGCAATTTTATTGAGCGTTTTGCATTTATAAAAAGGTAAAAAAGTTGTAATTCTCATGTTTTTAAACTCGCTACGGAACCAAAGGTTAGGGATTCGAGTTCCTTATGGCGCACCAAGAAGTTATAATCCGAATTGTTGGCTCGTAACGAGCGAATGGTTCGGATTTACTTTTTATTTAAAATAGGCAATGGTGACGCGATTGGCTACGCGGCAATCGCTATTCCGTCGCTTCGCTCCTTACGGATTTACTTTTTATATCGGCAATTCAGACTGATTTAGGCATAAAAAAGGGCTTGCGAACAAATCGCAAGCCCTTTGCTTATTTATATACAGAAAGCCTTCTTGTTATGTCCGATGCCAGATTCTTTCCGCCGCGTTTATCACTCGGCGTTTTTGAAGCCGTAAACCAATATTTGCTGTTTTTGTACACAAGCTTATAGTGGTTTTTTTCGCTAACGACTTCAAAGCCGATTCGTTTTAATTCTGTAATGTTTTGCGGAGACATTTCTTCACCATCCGAAAAAATCTTTTTTATAACTTCAAAGGTTTCTTCGCCGTTTCCGATTATTGCGTTTTCTTTCAACAGGGCTGAAAGCAATTCATGACGTCTAGTTTCTTCTGTTCCGCTCGTGCAAAGAGCTTTTTGTAATATTGTAACAACTAAATCGTGTTGTTCTCCTTCATAAAATTCCGATATATTTGCTTTTTTTAGAAGGGGGATCAAAGCATTGTTGCATTCCATCTTTTTTTGAAGATTTTCGTGCTTCATTTTTAGTTGTAAGTTTTCCGATGACAATTCGGCTATCCGGTCTTTTGCTTTTTTCAGACGATCTTCAAGAGTTTCGTTTTCATCGAAAAATTCATTTAGCATTGCTTCATTTTGCTTTGCGTGTTCTTTAACCTCTTCGGTATGCAACGATTCATAAGTCGGAGCGGTTTCATCCACCTTTGCAGTAATATATTTCTGAACTTCCTGGATGATCATTGTTTCAAGGGAAGTTCCATGATATACGCTATCCTTTCTGAATTGCTTTGGTTTGCCTCCTTTACAATAAATCGCAACGGCACCGTTAAACGGACCTTTACATTGTGCGCGATCTTTTATTAGTCTTGTATATTCGTTATTGCATACGATTACGTGTGCGATGCCCGCCAATTTCCTTGCAACGGTGTTCTCGTCGATTTCACATGCCATAGAATTAAAATAAGTCGTTGCCAAAACCAACGGAATATCGTCCGCGTATTTTTCTTGATAGGCATTTGCTATCCATCCTATAATACCGTCGGTCATTTCAACAGGCGAGGTTTTTACAGGAATTTCTGAATGTTTGATAAAATCGCTTTCTACAAAAAAGCGTATTACGGCTGTTCTGATTTCGGGGACATCGTCAAACCGAGTTAAATCGCGGGAGCAACTTACGTGGAAATAGACGGTTTTTAAATCGTTTGTTTCTTGCAAAATAACCTCTGTATACCAAGTTTGCTCGTGGAAAATCTGTTCCAATTTAAACACGGTATACATTATATTCGGTTTTTTGAATACATAGTTATTTGCTTTGCAGTACTCGGTTTGAGACTGAAAATCTGCTTTGTATGAAGACTGTTCAAGTTCTTCTCCGATAGTCTTACACGGTCCGGCGTTTTTTAACCATTTTGTTATGATGGAATAAAAATCTTCCGGATTAAAGCAATTTTGCATATCTAATTTTGCGGATAAAACTCTCATTGGTTGCCTCCGTTTTCACTTTCAAGTATGGCAAGTAACAATTGGTAGGCAGCCTGTTTTTTTGCTTCTTTTTTTGATCGGCAAGTTTGATAATATGATTCGTTAAAATCTTTTATGGAACATTCGCACGTCCATCTTGGGTTTCCGTTATCGTCATACGTTTCCTCAAAATCGTAAATCGGCATAGTGAAATATCCCTTTTGTGCGAGTTCCTGAAGTTGATTGATTGCTTTTTCGGGTGAAGGTTCGGATATTTCGTCGGACATTGTATATAACAAGCCGTTGTTATCGAGATAATTATAGGCAAGTTCTGCTGCAACCATTCTCGCTTGGCTTTTTGAATATCCAAAGCCGACGAAAGGTTCTCCTTTGTCAATCCTTAATTCGCAGGCAATATTTCCTTCTCCGGCTTCGATACGCTTCCTTTGATTTAAGTTCCAACAGTTTATTATGCGATAACGGTTATAATCGTCCTTGCTTTTAAAACAATAATCGGGCAACTCTCCGATCCGTTTTTGTTGCCATTGCTGAATTAAGGAAACATAGTCTAATACTTCAGAATCGCCATTCTCAATGTAATGGTTTAAATGAAGCATCATTTCTACAACATCTTGCATGGACTGCATATCCCAATCGCTATCAATTGCAACAGCGCCGAGAATTGCTTCAAATAAATCCTCTTTTACATGAATATCGTTTTGAGCATTGATTTTTCTGTCGCCTTTACCCATTATAAGGAAGTCGGTAAAACCAAGTTCATCGATACGAGCAGAAAGCATCTTGCTTCCGACCAAACTCTTCTTTATCTCGGTAAGTTTTCCTTCGGAATATTCGCATTCATACTCGTCACGGGCGTTAACGTCTCCGTAATATTCGCTTAAAGCTTTTACAATTACCAAATCGAGCACTTTGTCGCCGATAAATTCCAATACTTCATTATTATCGCCGTCATGTGTTTCATTGGTGTAACTCTTACGAGTAAAAGCCTGTTGTAGTAGCATGCGATTGTTAAACTCATAGCCTATTTGCGCTTCGATTAAAGAGTAATCCTCATTTTGCATAAAAAAACCTCCGTGAATTCACAGAGGGCATAATGAAAGCCTAACGAAAATAGACTACATCCAATGTAGCCTCGTTAGGCATTCGCTTCATAAATGATTTTACATAAACCGCTCGTTTTTATCACAAAAAACTTTCATAATGTGTGTTAAAAACATTTCATTTTATGTCCGATTATTTACTTTGCAATGCCTTCTATGTATATTTATTTTACATTAAAAATTTCTTATTGTCAAACGATTTTGTAAATAGTGGCGGCCTTCTATACATTTCTGCTGAAGAAACAGGCTATTTGTCCAATAAATAAGGGCTTGCGAGCAAATCGCAAGCCCTTTGCCGTGTTTATAGTTTCGACAAAACTCTGCCGTTTACGTAGACTCATCAAACGGCAACCCGTTAGAAATAACGGAATTATTCATATTTTCAGATTTTTTATTAAGTTGTAACTTTTGCCTTTCGGCTTTCCAAAGTTCAAATTCGCTTTTTGCTTCCTCCGTTTCAAAATATCGACGAATTGCGGGCAATAACGCTCTCGCCAAGCCGTCGAGTGCATAATCGGGTATTCCCGTAGTGTTCTTTCGCTTTCTCGTGTTTTCTCCTCCGATAGAGTTATTCGTTAAATTTCATATTCAGTTTTCTTTTCATTTTTATGGCTCCTTTTTCTAAATTTTTCTCAGCCTCGCATGAATGCGAATTGCGAAACCGGTCGGGCTTACTTTTTCTTATTTCATTATGTTTGGCTATTAATTTCGCTCTTATAAAATGCCGACTCTTACATTTCGTTTGGTAATTTTTATCGGTTATTTACCGTTAAAATTGTTGTTTGTGTGGAATTTTTTACAATTCCGTTCTTGTTCCTGTCTTGCATTTGCGGCTTGTTTTGCGGCGGCGAGTTCTTCGGGCGCATATTCGAGCAACGTTTTTAATAATTTTACCGCACTTTCGTTTGTCGTTGCCGTTTTTTCGTGTTTTTTAAGTTCCGCATATAAATCGCCGTTATCTTTGGCAAGAACGTTATTTTGCTTTTCGAGTTCGCTGTTTTTTATTCTTAAAGCGATAATTTCCGTTTCTTTTTTCTTACCAGAAAAGGGAATCTTTTCAGATCTTGCCGATTCGTAACTTTCAAGCAATTCTTTCACGGGTTTTGCCGCGGTTTGCGCTTCTTCGGCTTCGCGGATTTTTTCTTCGGCGGCTTCCGTCATCTTTTTCGTCTTAAAAGCGACCGTATTCAAATGCTTCGCCGTGCTGCCTTCCTTGCCGCGCTTTAAGCCGTATTTTTTGCCGACGACTTCGTAAAAATCCGTTTGCAATTCTCGCAAAGCGGAGCGGTCGAAAAGTTCTTTCGCGCATAATCTGCCGCCCGTTACCGGCATTAGGTTGAAGTGCAAATGCGGCGTGCTTTCGTCTAAATGCACGACTGCGGACACGACGTTTTCTTTGCCGTAGCGTTCCGCAAAAAACTCCGTGCAATCGTCAAAGAAGCGTTTTTGTGCTTCGGGCGAGATCCCGTCGAAAAATTCTTTATCCGAACCTAAAATAAAAGAAGTTATAAGCACCGTGTCGTCTTTAATTTTACGTTTCGGGGCGAGTTCTTTAATTCGCTCGTCGATGAACGAAAGATACTTTTTTTCATAAGGCAAAGTATGATAATTCAGGTGCGTTCTCGATTTATCGATTTGCGGGTTCCTCGTGGACTTATAATTCTCGTCGCGTTCGTTTTCACGTTCGATCCCGACGATATCGCCGCGCTTATATTTTTCCATGTGGCATACTAAATACGACGTAATTCATCACCTCCGTGGGT
>ERZ779875.815-NODE-815-length-24519-cov-6.638816_pt1 | contig 24519 bp, 26 predicted proteins | sample MGYA00511246_ERZ779875 | MGnify/ENA primary metagenome ERZ779875 (study PRJEB29588, sample SAMEA2155093) | human gut metagenome | biome: human gut; feature: human-associated habitat; material: faeces | place: Denmark | collected 2008/2010 ... | reverse complement strand
CGCCGCCGCTTCGAGCGCCGCACTCTGCGAGGGTGCGCACAGCGCGATACGTGCCCGCTCCGGCGCAAGGCCGAGCCGCGCCATCGCGCGGCGGATGATCTCCGCCGCCTTTGCCATGCGCAGCGGCTTTTCGGGCGGCGGCAGGACACCACAGCGCGCAAATACCTCCGCATATGGATAATCCTTGGGAAACACGGCATAACTCACACGGCGCTTTTGCAGGTATTTTGCTGCGCGCTTGGCCGAAAGTGCAGCAAGCATTCCCTCGCCGCGCGATGCGTAGGCCGCGTCAAAGCGCACGCCGCAGAGCATGCGCGCGCCGTTTTTCTCCCCCGTGTCCCGATAGCAGACCAATCCCTGCAAAATGACCCCTCCCCGCAAAAAAGCTCCCCGCCAGTATATGGCGGGGAGCTTGTGCGTTATGCGGTTTACCAACCCTTGATATAGTCCGTGAGGTACTTGAGCGGGTTGATGATCTGTCCGTTCTCGGTGATCTCAAAGTGCAGGTGCGGGCCGCTGCTCACGCCGGTCGTACCGGTGATGCCGACGACCTGACCCTGCGCGACATACGTGCCCACGCTGACCGAACGGGATGACAAATGCTGATATGTCGTCGTGTTGCCGCTGCCGTGGCTGACGACCACATAGTTGCCGCGGTACTTATTGTAAGCCGAGATGATGACCGTGCCCGCCTTGGCGGCGACGGCCTGCGTCGTGTAGCCCACGCGGCCGATGTCAATGCCCGCGTGATTCCTCGACGCGCCCGCGATGCCCGTGTAGCGCGCGCCGAGCGGCGAGGTGACATACTTGCTCGAGCACGGCCAGATGTAGCCGCCATAGGTCACAGCGGTGTTGCCGTTCTTTTCGGCAAGCTCACGGGAAAGGCGCACGATCTCCGCCTGCTGGCGCTCCATCGCGGCGTCCTTTTCCGAAAGGACCTGCTTGTACTGCGCTTCGTTCGCCTTGAGCTCGGCAAGCACCTTTTCTGCCTCAGCGCGCTGGGTGTTCAGCTCGCTCTTTTTGGCGACGAGCGTCTCCTTGGCGCTCTGCTGCTCGGCAAGGGACGTTTCGAGCGAGGCCTTCTTCTGCTCGATCTGCTCGCGCAGGGCACGCAGATCGTCGATGACCTTCTGGTCGCTGTCCATGATCTCGCTGATGAAGTCCATGGCGCTCAGCAAGTCGGAAAAGCTCGCCGAGTCGAACAGCACCGACCAGTACGACACCGTACCGCGCTCTTCCATCGAGCGCACGCGCTCGCAGAACTTTTCGTACTGGCGCGCCTCTTCCTCTTCGTTCTCGCGGATCTCCTGCTCGGTCTGCGTGATCAGCGTCTCATACTCGCTGATGAGCGACTCAACGCCCTTGATCTCCGACTGAAGCAAGTTGATCTGCTTGTCGATGTTCTCCTTCTGCGCAAGCGCCGCGCTCTTGTCATTCTGGATGGACTTGAGCTCCTTTTCAAGCTGCGACTTTTCCGAGTTCATCCCGCTGAGTTCGTCTTTGAGCTTGTCGATATCCGCCTGCGTGACGGCGGAGGCGTCCTGTACCATGGAAAGCGGCGTCAGCTCCGTCAGCGTCAGCGACGCAACGACAGCCAGCACCAGGAGGATGCGTGCGATCTTTTTTCTGCTCATCGTCCGCCTCCCTCACACGTGCAGGAACTTGCGGATAGCCGTCAGGCTGCCACCCACACCGATCAGGATACCGGCGGCGGCAAAGATCGCAGCCACGGGCCGCCAGATCAACGTAAAGTCGACAATCGTCAACAGCTGCAGCCGGTCGGACATCGCAAGGCTCTTTGCGACCGATTCATACAGCAGCCACTGCAAGCCAAAGCCAAGCACCGCGCTGAGAAGGCCGATCATAAAGCCCTCGTACACGAACGGCCAGCGGATGAAGCCGTTCGTCGCGCCGACCATCTTCATAATGGCGATCTCGTCGCGGCGGTCGAATGTCGTGAGCTTGATGGTATTCGAGATGATGAAGACCGACACGAGCAGCAAAATGGCAATGAGCGCGATGCACACTACGCTCGCAACATTTCGCAGCGTGATAAAGCCGCCCGCGATGTCTTCGTCCACGCGGACATTGGCAACGCCTTCGACATTGTCGAGGATATCCTGCGCAGTCTTGCCGGAAATGCTCAGATCGTCAACATAGACAGCGTAGCGGTCGCGCAAAATCTCGGGGTCAAGGTTCTGGAACATGTTGTCCCCCTCGTAACGCGCCTCAAAGGACTTCATCGCCTCTTCCTTGCTGATGAAGACACATTCTTTCACATTGTCACGCTGCTCGATGGCGCGGCCCACGGCCTTGGTCTGCGCATCGTCGCAGCTCTCGTCCACGAAGGCGAGAATTTCATACTCGCTCTCGAGCTGCTGGAGCTGCACCTGCGCATTGTACGCCACGAGCGAAAATGTACCCATGACAACAAGGCAGGCGACCGTGATGCCCACGGCCGCAAAGGACATGAATCCGTGCGAGAACATGTTGCGCATGCCCTCGCCGAAAAAGTAAGAAAAATCGTGTTTGCGCATAGCTTACCTCGCATTATAGCCGACGCCGTCGCCATCGCTCGTGATGACGCCCTGTTCGAGCGTGACGACGCGTTTTTTGAACTGATTGACAAGATCTTTCTCGTGCGTGACGACGACCATCGTCGTGCCGAGCTGGTTGATGCGCTCGAGCAGGCGCATGATCTCCAGCGAGCGCGCGGGGTCCAGGTTGCCCGTCGGCTCGTCGGCGATGATGGTGCTGGGGTTGTTGATGAGCGCACGCGCAATGGCCACGCGCTGCTGTTCGCCGCCGGAGAGCTCGTTGGGATAACGGTCGGTCTTTTCCTCAAGTCCGACGAGCTCAAGCACATAGGGGATGCGCTTTTTGATCTCGCGCGGCGAAGAACCGACGGCGCGCATGGCGAAGCCCAGGTTCTCGTAGACCGTTTTCTTCTCGATCAGGCGGAAGTCCTGGAAGATGACGCCGACGGAGCGGCGCAGCAGCGGGATCTGCCGCTCGGCAATGTTCGTCAGGCTGAAGCCGTTGACGGCGATCTGACCAGACGTCGGCACGATCTCGCCGGTGAGCAGCTTGATGATCGTCGACTTGCCGCTGCCGCTCGGGCCGACCAAAAAGACGAACTCCCCATCCTCGATGCGAAGCGAAATGCCCTTTAAGGCCGTCGTGCCGCTCTCGTATTCCTTTACTACATCGCTTAGGCGTATCATGCTCTTCCCTCAGTTTCCAGCAGGTTTTGACTTGATCCCGCAAATTTTCAGTCTTTATTATAGCGCGGCAAGTCCGCGATGGCAACAGGTAATTATGTAAACTTTCAACTTTTTTGCCGCAAAATGGCGAAAAAACAAGGGCTGTCTGAAGACAGCCCTTGTCAAATTCTTTTTCTTTACGCTTCGATGCCGCGGGAGGCAAGGTACTTTTTGACCATGAGCGCGACCTTGAAGGTGATGGCGTCGTCGAACTCGCGCAGGTCGAGGCCCGTGAGCTTCTTGATCTTCTCGAGACGGTAGACGAGCGTATTTCTGTGGACGAACAGCTTTCTCGCCGTTTCGGAGAGGATGAGGTTGTTCTCGAAGAACTTGTTGATCGTAAAGAGCGTCTCCTTGTCGAGCGCGTCGATGGGGTTCTTCTTGAAGACCTCCTGCAGGAACATTTCGCACAGTGTCGTCGGCAGCTGATAAATGAGGCGGCCGATGCCGAGGTTTTCATAGCTGATGATGTACTTCTCGGTGTCGAAGACCTTGCCGACCTCGATCGCCATCTGCGCTTCCTTATAGGACTTCGCGAGGTCGCGCAGGTGCGTCGCCACCGTGCCGATACCGACGACCACGGTGCTCTCACCGTTCACGCGCAGCGTCTCTTCGATCTGCGCGGCGGTCTTTTCAAGGTCGCTCATCTCCACATTGTCGCCGAGCTGCTGCACGAGCACCACATCGTCCTCGCCCATGGAAAGGACAAAGCTCGTCTGCCGGTCGGGGAAGATGTTCTGCACGGTCTCGACGGGGATAGCGTCGGCCTTTTCGTCCGTGCGGCGGACGACGAACACGCCGCGGTTGAGCTCGGCCTCGACGTGCAGCTCCTTGGCGCGGACGTAGATATCGCTTAAAAGAATGTTATCGGAGAGGATGCTCTTGACAAACGACGTCTTGTCGTGCTTTTCCTCGTAATAGCTCTTGGCGGTGTTGAGCGCGACGGTCGCCATGCTGCAGACGGTCGAGCTGAGCGCGTCCTCGCCGCGGGTGAAGGCCGCAAAGTCGAACTGACCGCCCCAGCCCTCGAGCGCCTTGAAGGTCTTGCCCTCGAGTGCGGTGCAGGCGCCCTCGGCCTCATTGATGGGCTGCACCAGATGCGGCCAGCGCTGGCCGATCTCCGGCAGGTCGGTGCAGGCGATGACCGTGCCCTCGGAGTCGATCACGCCAATGACCGTATCGGTCGTTTCCTTAAACTGTAAAACGATGTTCTGAAAAATCCTACCGGACATATTCCGTGCCTCCTTGATTTATTAGGGAGTTTGTGCATTCTGCCAACTTGATGGGACTATTATACTTTCTCCGTCTGACGATTGCAAGAACTTTTTTCTCTTTTCAACAATTTTTTTCTTCTTTTTTAGGCATTCCGTAAAGGAAGGACAAACGCTTACTTGTCCGCGCCCGCTTTTTCTTGGGCAAATTGCCCACTTTCCCGCAGGTTTTTGATCTCTTCCGCCGTGAGCAGGCGGTATTCGCCCTTGGAAAGCCCCTCGTCAAGCGTGAGTGAGCCCATGCTCAGCCGCTTTAAGTAAACGACCGGCTTTCCGCGCGAGGCCAGCATCCGCTTGATCTGGTGGAACTTGCCCTCGCGGATGGTGATGAGCGCCTCGCTCTGCGCGTCGCTCTTTAAAATCTCAAGCTTTGCCGGAAGGCATTCGAGCCCGTCGCCGAGCGTGATGCCCTGCTCGAAGGCTTTACAGTCGGCATCGTCGAGCGCGCCGTCGGTGCGGGCGAAGTAGACCTTGTCGACATGCTTTTTCGGCGCGAGCAGGTCGTGCGCGAGCGCGCCGTCGTCGGTCAGAAGCAGCAGCCCCTCCGTGTCCTTATCGAGCCGCCCGACGGGGAAAAGGCCGATCTTGCGGTACTCCGGCGCAAGCAGGTCGAGCACGGTCTCGCCCCTGCCGTCCTCGGTCGCTGAGAGCACGCCCGCAGGCTTGTGGAGCATCACATACGTGTGCTCGCGATAAAAAAGCTCTTCGCCGTTCACGCTGATGCGCGCGGTCAAGGGGTCGCACTTGTCCTCCGCGCTGGCCGCGATGCGCCCGTCGACGAGCACGCGGCCCTCGCGCACGAGGGTCTTGACCTCGCGGCGCGAATAGCGCCCGGTCGAGGCGATGATCTTGTCGAGTCTCTGCTGTGCCATGGTGGTTCCCGCCTTTCTGCATTCTGAAGTATCAGTGTAGCATACTTTTTCTTTTGGTGGAATAGCTTTTATCGAAAGGGTGTGGTCGCTTCATGTTCATCATCACCGCCAAGTGCTCCAAACGCCGCGTTGTAAAAATTCTGCTCATCTTCGCGCTGCTGCTCTCGCTCTTTCTGGCGCTGCGCGCGTGCCGGCATTCGTCTCCGCCGCCCGTCATCGCCACCGGAACAAATGAAGAGCGCATTGCGTATCTTGCCTCCCTCGGCTGGGAGGTGAACGACCAGCCGATCGAAACGCTGAGCGTCACGCTGGGCGAAACGCTCGAAGAGCCGTATTTGAGCTACAACGACCTCCAGCTCTCGCAGGGCTTTGACCTCACACGCTATTGCGGGCAGACGCTCTCGCGTTACACCTATGTTGTGACCAACTATCCTGACGCCTCGCTCCCCTGTCAGGCCGACCTGTACGTCTGCGACGGCGTGCTCGCCGCGGGCGACATCGTCTGCACCGGCGAAAACGGCTTCATGGCGGGGCTCGCTTTCCCCGCCGGTTGACAGCGCTTTCTTCTCCCTCTCACAGCCCCGTGCGGGGCTTTTTCTTTTTGACTATTGCGCGCGGCTGTGGTATGATTTCGGTGAATTGATATAAAGGAATCATCCCATGGAATTTTACACCCTCGCCAGTTCGAGCGCCGGCAACGCCGCGCTCGTCTGTCACAACGATACGCACCTACTCATCGACGCGGGCATCTCCTGCCGCCGCATCACGCAGTCGCTCGCGGCACTGGACCTCACGCTCGACGACCTCGACGGCATTCTCATCACGCACGAGCACATCGACCATGTCCGAGGACTTGTGACGCTCGCCAAAAAATGTCCCGCCCCACTGTACGCGACGTTTGGCACCGCGGCGGCCATCCAATACCCCGAGCCGCGCCTGCGTGCCTTTGCCGCGGGCAAGGAGTTCACGATCAAGGACCTGCACATCCGCTCGTTCCGCACGTCGCACGACGCGAAAGAAAGCGTCGGCTACCGCATCGAGAGCGACGCAGGCTCGCTCGCCGTGCTGACGGATACGGGCTTTGTCACCGACGAGGCGCACGACGTCGCCCTCGGCGCGGACATGCTGCTGCTCGAGTCGAATCACGACGTCGTGATGCTCAAAAACGGCGGCTACCCTTACTACCTCAAGCAGCGCATCCTGAGCGAGTACGGGCACCTGTCGAACGACGCTGCGGCGGAATTCGCCACCGAATGCGTCCGCGCGGGCACGAGCGACATTCTGCTCGCGCACCTGAGCGACGAGAACAACTCTCCCGAGCTTGCCGAATACACCGTCGGCCGCGCGCTGCAATCGAGCGGGCTGAGCGTCCGCCTTGCCGCCGCGCCGCGCGACACCATCAGCGAGGTACACGTATGCAGAAGATCACCGTCCTTTGCGTCGGAAAACTGAAGGAGGCCTTCTACGAGCAGGCCGTCAAGGAATATGAAAAGCGCCTTTCGCGCTGCTGCAAGTTAGAGCTTTTGGAGCTGCCCGAGCAGCGCCTCGGCGACGAGCCGAGCGAGGCGGAGATCCGCCAGGCCCTCAAAAAAGAGGCCGCACTCGTCGAGCAGAAGCTTCCCAAGGGCGGCGCGCTCATCGCCATGTGCATTGAGGGGCAGGAGATGAGCAGCGTGGCGCTTTCGCAGAAAATGCAGCAACTCGCCGCGCGCGGCGCGTCGCAGCTGACGTTCCTCATCGGGTCGAGCTTCGGCCTTGACGAGGACTTAAAGAAAAAAGCCGACCTGCGGCTCTCGATGTCGCCGATGACATTTCCGCACCACCTGGCGCGCGTGATGCTGCTCGAGCAAATCTACCGCGCCTACCAGATCGAGGCCGGAACCAAATACCACAAATGACTCATCATCAATATAAAGGAGGACACCACCCATGTCGGATGAAGTGAAGCTCACCTGGGGCAAGACAGAAAACGACCTTTTGCAGCGCTGGCCCAAATCCGCCGACGGCACGCCGGAGGAGCCCGCGCTTTTGACCGTCGCAATGGACACGAACGCCGAGACGGACATGCTCTGCGCCATGCTCCGCTCGTATGACATCCCCGTGCTGCGCAAATACGAGGGCGAGGGCTCGTTCGGCAAGATCGTGCTCGGCATGCCCGGCAGCGGCACGTGGCTCTATGTGCCGTCCTCGATGCTCGAGGACGCGAAAAATCTGATCCGCCCCATTGATGAAATTCCGGAACAGGAGGACATGCAATGAATTACCGTCAGGAATATGAAAAGTGGCTCGCCTCCCCCGCGCTGAGCGAGGACGAGAGAAACGAGCTCAAGGCCATCGCAAACGACGAAAAGGAGATTGAAAACCGCTTCTACGGTCCGCTCGAATTCGGCACGGCCGGCCTTCGCGGCACGATGTACGTTGGCCTTCACAACATGAACCGCCACGTCATCCGCTGGGCGACGCAGGGCTTTGCCAACGTCATCCGCGCTGAGGGCGAAGAGGCCATGAAAAAGGGCGTCGCCATCTGCATGGACTGCCGCAACCACTCGATGGAGTTTGCGCGCGCCGCGGCCTGCGTCATGGCGGGCAACGGCATCACCGTCAAGCTCTTTGAGTCCCTGCGCCCGACGCCTGAGCTCTCGTTCGCCGTGCGCGAATACGGCTGCGAGGCGGGCATCAACGTCACCGCGTCGCACAATCCCAAGGAGTACAACGGCTACAAGGTCTACTGGTCGGACGGCGCGCAGCTGCCGCCCCAGCACGCCGCGGCCATCGCAAAGGAATTAGAGCACATCGACATTTTCACCGGCGTCACGTCGATGGACTTTGACGAAGCCGTCAACAAGGGCCTCATCACGATGCTCGGTGAGGACTGTGACAAGCGCTTCATGGCAAATGTCATGAGCATGGTCAACGACTATGAGACCGTCAAAAAGGTCGCCGACGACTTCAAGCTCGTCTACACGCCCTTCCATGGCTGCGGCCACAAGCTCGTGCCCGAGGCGCTGACGCGTCTTGGCATCAAGCACCTTTTATGCGTGCCCGAGCAGATGGTCATCGACGGCAATTTCCCGACCGTCGTGTCCCCGAACCCCGAGAATCCCGAGGGCTTCTACCTCGCCATTGACCTCGCCAAGAAGAACGACGTCGACTTCATCCTCGGCACCGACCCCGACAGCGACCGCGTCGGCATCATGGTGCGCAACAAGCAGGGCGAGTTCGAGTCTGTCACCGGCAACCAGACGGGCGTGCTGCTGCTCGACTATCTGATCGGTGCGATGAAGCGCGCGGGCAAGCTGCCCGCGAATGCCGCCGCGCTCAAGACTATCGTCACGACCGAGATGGCGCGCGCCGTGGCGGAGGCGAACGGCCTCGACTGCTACGACACGTTCACGGGCTTTAAGTTCATGGCCGAGAAGATGAATGAGCTTGAGGGCGCGGGCAAAAACACCGTCATCTTCTCCTACGAGGAGAGCTACGGCTACATGATCGGCCACTACGTGCGCGACAAGGACGCAGTCACGGCCTCGCTGCTGCTCACCGAAATGGCCGCGTGGTACTACTCCCAGGGCATGACGCTCTTCGACGCGCTCAACGCGCTCTTTGAAAAGTACGGCTGGTACGGTGAAAAGACGCACAACCTCGTCATGCCGGGCTTAGATGGTGCGGAGAAGATGGCCGCTCTTATGAAGTCCCTGCGCGAGACGCCGCCGAGCGAGATCGCGGGCGTCAAGGTCGCGACGTACAAGGATTATTCGGATGGCACCGCGCGCGACGCCGCAAGCGGCGAGGTCACGAAGATCGCGCTCTCGGGCTCGAACGTGCTGCGCTTCGAGCTCTGCGACGGCACGCACATCGTCGTGCGCCCGAGCGGCACCGAGCCGAAGATCAAGGTCTACATCCTCACCAAGGGTGCGGACGCGAGCGAACGCGATGCAAACCTCGCCAAATACTCCGCCTGGGTCAACACCCTCGCCTGATATTCCCCAATTCTACCAAAGCAGCAGAGGGCGGCGCGGATCACGCGCCGCCCTCATTCAATTTTAGCCGCACCGCGGCGAAAGGATGACGACACTTTATGACTCTGCTCGCTCTCTACTGGTCCATTATGATCGCCTGCTACCTCATTGCAAGCAAGCTGCGCCGCCATGCAGACAAATTTCACTTTCTGGACGCGCTGACGAATCTGTTCATCTATTTTCTCATCTTCCTCATGGGTCTGCGCATGGGCGCGGATGAGGAGGTGACGTCGAGCCTTGGCAGCATCGGCGTGCAGGCGTTGTTCGTCACACTGCTCACCGCCGTCGGCAGTATGCTCGGCGCGACTGCCGCGCGCAAGATCGTGCACCTCAACCGCCACTCCCTGCCCGCCGGTACAGAGGAAGAAGGCGCCGAGGAGCACGGCGGCGGGGGCAACCACACGGGCATCAAGTCCTCGGTCATCATTTGCCTCATGGTCATCTGCGGGATGCTGTTGGGCTATTTTGTCCTCCCGCAGCTCATCTCGCCCGAGCGCTTTGAAGAGATCTCCGGCAACCTGCTCGTCATAGGGCTTTGCATCATGCTCGGCTCGGTGGGCTTCAGCATGGGACTTGACGGCAGCATCGTGCGCGTCATGCGCGGCGCGGGGCTGGGCGTCGTGCTCGTGCCCATTTTCTCTGTGATTGGCTCGCTGCTCGCCGGCGTCGTCTATGCGCTCCTCTCCCCCGTCACGCTGCGCGAAGGGCTCGCCATCAGCGCGGGCTTCGGCTGGTACACGATGGCCCCGAGCGTCATCGCAAGCGCGGGGCACACGATGGCGAGCGCGGTCTCGTTTCTGCACAATGTGCTGCGCGAGATGCTCGGCATCATTCTGCTGCCCGTCATCGCGGGCAAGATCGGCTATATCGAGGCCATCACCATCCCTGGCACCGCCTCGACTGACGTATGCCTGCCGATCGTCGAGCAGGTGTGCAACTCGGAAACGGTCGCCTACTCGTTCTGTACCGGCATGCTGATGTGCATCACCTCCGCAGCGCTGGTGCCGATCATCATCGGCGCGTAAAAAATCACCCCGCAATGCACGGAAGAAATCATAAAGGGGAGTTCTCTTGTGATAGAGGGCTCCCCTTTTCGCGTCTTTACACACGGTCAAGCAAGTGCGGTATCGGACGCTCACTGCACTGCCGGGCACTGCCGGCCTTCGTGGTCGATGGTATAGTCACAGGTGAGCAAGATCTTCGAAATCGGTACGATCTTATACCCCTCGGCGAGCAGGTAGTCGAGGATATCCGGCAGCGCCTCGGGCGTATGCTCGCCCGCATTGTGGAACAGCACGATCGACCCGCTCTGCACCTTGCCCGTCACACGCTTCGTGATCTCACCCGCCGAGATGCCCTTCCAGTCGAGGGAATCCCCACTGGCAGCACTTGGAAACGCCTGTCGTGCCTCGCTTCATGGCCTCCGCTGACTGTCTTCTTTCCGCCTATTCATAGCCCACCGCTGAACATGCCCAGAATCAATTCCATATTAGTAAAGTGTGTTCACCAGACACACAGCAGGAACTGCTGCCGCAGAATTGCGGCAGCAGTTTTGTGAAATTCAATCTGCGTTTGCTCAAATCAGCCAAACAGGAACATATCAGTTTTTTGATCGACCGGGATCATATCCGGCGGCATGCAGATCACGGCACCGGTTCCGATCTTCGTTTTCAGATGCGCTGCTCCAGCCGAGATGCTGTCAGCATCTGGTTCTTTCTCAATAGGATTCAGCACGCTGTAATTCTTTGCGGCATCCTTTGGCACAGAATTTTTTTGATCTCTATCGGCGAAACGACACCATCCTGATAAATGATAAGGTCGATCTCCTTCTTGTTGCTGTCACGGTAGAAATACAGCGGCGGCTGAGATTTTCCCTGATTGAGGTACCTCTTGTAGATCTCAGATACCACCCACGTTTCAAAGAACGCGCCGTCCATCGCTCCCCGCTCTAATGTCTCTGCGCTGGTCCATCTGGTGAGATGTGCGCAGAGTCCTGTGTCGAGAAAATACATTCTCGGAACCTTGATCACTCGCTTCAAGGCGCTGTTGGAGTAGGGCTGGATCAGTGCCACAATCCCCGAGGACACCAGAATCGAAAGCCACTGCTTTGCGGTTGGTGCCGATTGAGCGAAGCAATTTTGATGCGGTGGAAAAACTCTGGCGTGCGGGTACCATCAGCGCAGCGGAAGCCATGCGTCGTCTGGATTTTTCAGGATTTTCAAGGGTTTCAAGATTTGCTAAAAAATAATACATTTTTACACAGCCTTCAACGGGGTGGTAAAGCCGTCCGGAATAACTTCCGGTTCTGGCTCATACATTCTCGAAGGAGGAAACCCTTATGATTATCAAAAACACTTATTCAACCGTTGACCCTATAGAGCGCTCTGCGCGTCAGGCGGCGATCTGCCGCCGCTGCCTTCTGCTGCTGGCTGCCCGCGCGCAGAGGTGAGGCCGATGGATGCCATTTATGCGCGTCAGTCCATCGATAAAAAGGGCAGCCTTTCGATCGAAGGGCAGATCGAACTTTGCCGGAAGTTTACTGTGGATGATGCCCTTGTTTTTTCGGACAAGGGCTTTTCCGGCAAAAACACCAAGCGGCCTGCTTTCGGCGAGCTCATGGAGGCGGTGGAGGCGGGCCGCGTCAAAAAAATCGTCGTGTACCGGCTGGACCGCTTCAGCCGCTCCCTCGCGGATTTCAGCCAGATCTGGGAGCTTCTGCGTAAAAACGATGTCGAATTTCTGTCCGTCAACGAGCAGTTTGACACTTCTTCGCCGATGGGACGGGCCATGCTCAACATTGTGATGACCTTTGCCCAGCTTGAGCGCGAAACGACCGCGGAGCGTGTGCGCGACAACTACCATCACCGCGTTTCCCTCGGTGCATGGCCGGGTGGGCCCGCACCGTACGGGTATGCGCTTTCCAAAGCTGAGCTTGACGGGCGCAAGGTCTCATCTCTGATAGCCGATGAAAACGCAAAGACTGTTCTCCACATTTTTGAAGAATATGTCCGGTCTGAAACATCGCTGCGCGCCCTTGCCAAAGCTCTGACTGAGCAGGGCATTCACGGCCCCAAGCGCGAGGCGTGGGATAACGTGACTCTGTCCCGTATTCTGCGGAACCCCGTCTACGCGCAGGCTGACAAAGCGGTCTACTGCTATTACCTTGCGCAGGGCATCCAGATCCGCCAGATGCCCGAAGTTTTTGACGGCGTCCATGGCTGTCTTCTGATTGGGAAGCGCGACCGCAGCCGCGGCAAGTACACGAAAAAGGATGAGCAGATGCTCAGCCTGTCCACGCATGAGGGAATCATTCCGTCATCCCTCTGGCTGCGTGCGCAGGACAAGCTCTCCGGACAGATGCAGCTTCCCCGCGCCAACGCGGGTAAATACTCCTGGCTGACCGGTCTCTTAAAATGCAGCAAATGCGGCTATGCCGTCAAGGTCAACTACATAAAGTCGGAGCAACGCTGTAAGCTGGTCTGCTCCGGTCGGTCCAACTTCGGCAGCTGTGATGAATCGATTGATGTAGACCTTAGAGAGCTGGAGACCCATATTGCCAATGAGCTCCAGCACATTCTCGATGCCTGTCCCGCCGAGCTTCCCTCAGTAAGTGAAGACCACGCGCAGGCGAAAGCTGTTTTGGAAATCGAGCAGAAAATCGATCGTCTGGTGAACGCTCTCGCCGAGAGCAGCGATGTGGCGGTCGTGTATATCTCAAAAATGATTGAAAAACTGCACGCCGAGCGGGAACAGCTCTTACATACCGCCCCGCATTCCGCGTCTCAGATCCGACGGTTGGATTTTTCCCGCTCTGCTTTTGACGAAAAAAAATTGATCGCTGCTGAATTTATCGAGCGGATCGAACTCGACGGCAACCATGTCAACATCATTTGGAAGGCCTGATGGGGCTGCACAATTGCGTGCGCTTCATCGGGCTCTTTCACAGTCTGCACCAATTTTTTATCACGCTACAAACATCCGAATATCTGCCATCTTTTCCCTGGGCACCAAGTCGTATAGGCCCTGCACATGGACTCTGCGCACTGTCATCTGCATTTTGTCGTGGACTTGGTCTCCTTTGAAGACGGCAAAAAGCACTTCAGCGGATTCCATGATCTTTTCCCGGTCCGCGATTTTCTGCAAGAATGCTTTCCGCGTTCGAACGTGCACATTTACCAGTCTTTCCCTGACTCCGATGTTAACCGCTTCGGATGCTCCGACGATGACGAATTGCTGCGGATCGATTAAAACTGCGAAAGAGCTGTAAGACTTTTCCTTGCCGCAGGAACCTTTTCAACATTTTCTGCAGCACAAGGCCAAATATTCCTATTACACACTTTGAACTATGCCGGTTCGGCTGTATTGACAGTCCGCAGCAGGAATGCTACCATGAAATTAAAACTGGGCAAGAAAAGAGGAAAGCGAATGACATTGAATCAATTAAAAGTGGGGAATTCTGCCGTGATCACCACTGTTGGCGGAGATGGAGCCTTGCGCTGCCGCCTGCTGGATATGGGCTTGATCCCGCACACCCGCGTGACATTACAGAAGGTCGCGCCGATGGGTGATCCTATCGAGATCCGCGTGCGCGGCTACGAGCTAACGCTGCGCGTAGAGGAGGCTCAAAAAATCGAAGTGGAGGACGAGCCGAAATGATCTTTGCACTCGTTGGAAATCAGAACTGCGGGAAAACGACTCTCTTCAACGCCCTCACCGGATCCAATCAGCATGTCGGCAACTTTCCCGGTGTCACGGTAGACCAGAAGATGGGAGAGATCATAGACGAAAAAGGCTGTTCCGTGGTGGATCTGCCCGGCATCTACTCCTTGCGGCCCTATACACAGGAGGAGATCGTCTCCCGTGACTTTATCCTCAACCAAAAGCCGGACGGCATCATCAACATTGTGGATGCCACCAACATTGAGCGGAATCTGTACCTGACACTTCAGCTGCTTGAGTTGCGGATACCTATGGTGCTGGCGCTGAACATGATGGATGAAGTGCGTTCCAACGGCGGTTCCATCGACGTGCAGAAGATGAGCGCCTCGCTCGGCATCCCTGTCGTACCGATCGCGGCCGCAAAGGGTGAGGGCGTGAGCGAGCTGGTGAATCAGGCGATTGCTGTGGCTCGGAGCAGAACTCTGCCAAAGGTGACAGATTTCTGCGCGGATGATTCCGCCGTTCACCGTTGTATCCACGCCGTTACGCATCTGATTGCCGATCACGCCGACCGCATCGGTGTGCCGGCTCGCTTCTGCGCAGCAAAGCTGATCGAAGGCGGCGATGACCTTGCCGACCGTCTGGCACTTGATCAAAACGAGCGCGAGTTGCTTGAGCATTGCATCGTGCAGATGGAGAGTGAGGCAGGACTTGATCGCAACGCGGCGCTTGCTGATATGCGCTACACCTTCATTGAAGGCGTGGTGGCATCATCTGTGGTGAAATGCCATGAAAGTCGGGAGCACGCCCGCTCCATGAAGATCGACAGAATTCTCACCGGTCGCTACACAGCCATTCCGACGTTTCTGCTTGTCATGCTGCTGATTTTCTATCTCACCTTCAATGTTATTGGTCAGCGTCTGTCCGACTGGCTGCAAGGCGGGATCGATGGCCTTACCTTTCTTGTAGACCAAGCTTTGACTGCCTATGAGATCAATCCTGTGGTACACAGCTTGATTATTGACGGCATTTTTTCCGGTGTTGGCAGTGTGCTGGTGTTCCTGCCTATCATTGTGACGCTTTTTTTCTTCCTCTCTATCTTGGAAGATACCGGCTACATGGCCCGCGTCGCCTTTGTAATGGACAAGCCTCTGCGAAAGATCGGTTTGTCCGGCCGCAGCATCGTCCCTATGCTCATCGGCTTCGGCTGTTCTGTGCCGGCAATTATGGCAACGCGCACGGTGTCGAGTGACCGTGACCGCAAGATGACGATCCTGCTCACGCCTTATATGAGCTGCTCGGCAAAAATATCAATTTATGCATTTTTTACCGCAGCGTTCTTTCCAACGCACCGCGCGCTCATAATGATCCTACTGTATCTGCTGGGCATTCTGATTGGAATTGCTGCGGCCCTCATCATGAACCAAACCGTGTTCCGCGGAAAGCCCGTGCCTTTCGTTATGGAGTTGCCCAATTATCGGCTTCCGAGCTTCAAGAGCGTTGCGCTGCTGCTTTGGGAAAAGGCCGAGGACTTTTTGCAGCGGGCGTTTACTGTGATTTTTCTTGCTACCATTGTGATCTGGTTCCTCCAGAGTTTTGATACCAGGCTGAATGTAGTTACCGACAGTGCCGATAGCCTTTTGGCTCTCATTGGTCGATGGATCGCGCCGGTGTTCGCACCGTTGGGCTTTGCGGATTGGCGCTGCGCAACCTCCCTTATTTCCGGTTTTATCGCAAAGGAATCTGTGGTCAGTACGCTGCAGATCCTGTTAGGCGGGGCTGCACTTTCTACGATGTTTACCGGTCGTTCCGTTATCAGCTTTCTGGTGTTCACGCTGCTGTATACTCCCTGCATCGCGGCGGTAACCACGATTCGGCGAGAATTCGGCTCAGCGCTGAAGACAGTTGGGGTCGTGATGATGCAGTGCTGCGTGGCATGGATCGTGGCTCTTGCTGTCTATACCTTGGTGGGGATCCTGTGATGCATCTGTTAGATTGGGCCCTTCTTGTCCTCATCGCAGCTGCAGCTATCACAGCTATCCTGCACTGGCGAAAAAAGGCCAGATCAGGTAGCGGCTGCTGCGGAGACTGCTCGCACTGCAAAAGGCGCTGTTCGTAAAGTCTGATAAGTGAATGATGCCGGAAGCGGGGCGTTACGACAACCACTCTTGGCAAGTTTCTCAGGTCTTCCTCTTCCTTTTTGCGAAAGCCCGGATCAGGCCGAGTTAAAATACCATTAAAATACTGTACGGTGGATTGAAAAAATGAGCCAACAGGACTATTTTATACAAGGTGAGTGTGTAAAATCAAATTTTTTAGGGGGAGGCGGATAAAAATGCCGCACCGAAAGAAGATTTTACTCTCAGACAGTAATGAAGCCTTCAGTATGCTCCTGACGGATTCCCTGCGTGAGCGCGGAGACTTCCGTGTATTCCACGCAAGGGATGCGGACGAGACAACCGAGGTGCTCCATCGGCACCGACCTCACGTTCTTCTGCTGGATTTTCTGCTGCCGCACAAGGGCGGCTTTCACGTTATGCAGCAGCTGCGTGAGGGCGGACACAAAATCTCGACGATCTTTATGACAGCGCTGCCGACGCACAAGGTCATAGAGGAGGCATACCGTTTGGGCGCAAGCTTTGTGCTCCCGAAGCCTTTTACGGCAAGGGCGTTGGTCGAACGGATACACGATGCACTGCACAGTGATCGGCCCTAATTTGCACACATCAAAAATAGTGACCGCCATCTCAGTGAGCGAACGGCTCCTTGAGATGGCGGCCTTTTATATCCCCATCTACGCTGCTGAGGGCGACAGCGTTATGAAGCTGCTCACGTCCGGCTTCTCCGGCAACGCGACTACTGCTCTTGCCTACATCCTGCTCGGTACCTTCGCTACGGCGATCGCTACCACCGGCCTTGCCGACATTGTCTCCAAGAAGCTGAGCAAGATCATTGGCACCACTTCTCGGCATAATCACCCTGATTGCCTGCCTGTCTCAGAACCTCATCCCCATTCACATCGCTTATATCCCCATCCTGATTCCTCCCATGCTCGTGCTGATGAACAAGATGCGCCTCGACCGCCGCGCTGTGGCTTGCTGCCTTGCCTTCGGTCATAAGGCTCCCTACATTCGATTTCCACTGCACGGGCGACGCGCTCTACATGATGAGCTTTTTGCTGTGCCCTGCGGAACGGCACCGGCCGGAACAGGAAGACGAGTAAGGGGCGCGCATATCGCTTGCGCCGCGGGCGGTTCCAACCGCTGCCAGCGCTTCCACGTCCCACTGGATCGGCTCCATGCCTATCGAGCGGATGGTGGAGATGACGTGGTCGTCATACTCGCCGAACGGGCAGCGGATGAGCGTCGGGCGGACGCCGGTCAACGCCTCGATCTTATCGTTGCAGGTGTTCACGTCTGCGATGATCTGGTCGGCGGTGAGGGAATTATAATGATCATGCGCGTTGGAGTGGTTCATGAGCTCATTGCCGCTGTCCACGATGGCCTTGGCCTGTTCGGGATACTGATCCGCCCAGTTGCCCACGACAAAAAAGGTACAGGTGACACCGTACTCCTTGAGCACGTCGAGGATCTTCTGTGTGTTGTCCGCCCCCCACGCCGCGTCGAACGAGATGGAGCACACCTTCTGGTCGCGCTGGACACAGTAGATCGGCAGCTGGCGCGTGGCGGCCGACGCGCTGACGGCGGCGGGATAATTGACGGCGGCAAAGATTGCCGCGGCGGCCAGCACCGCCGCGCCCAGCGTCAGCCATTTGCGCCGGAGCACCAGAAAGCGCGGCGGCTTCTTCTCCTTTTCAGACTTCTTCCTGCGGTCAAAATGAAACAGCATCAGCATATCCTCCCCAATTCTCTTGGTAGAGGGTATGCTGGTGCTGTTCATATCATGCAAGGGGGACGGGCTTTACTCGATGCCCGCCAGCGTTTGGGCTTCGGCGACGTACTGGTCGATGAGGCCCTGCTCCTGCATCTCGGCGATCTTTTCGTTCAGGTAGGCGACAAAGTCCTCGTTGCCCTTTTGCACGCCGATGCACTGGCCCTCGCTGTCGCTTTCGATGCCGATGTCCTTGACCGTCAGGTCATCGTTCGCCGCGGCGAATGCGAGAGCTGCGGTGTAGTCGATGTACACAACATCGAGCTTGCCGCTCTTGAGCTCCATGATGAGATCCTGCGCCTTGACGAGGCCGACGACGTTCTCTTCACCCGCAAGCTCGTTGGCGATGGGTACCTGAATGGTGCCGTTCTGCACGCCGACCTTGTGACCACTCAGGTCTTCGGGCTTGTTGTAGAGCGCGTCATCCTCCGCGCGGATCAGAATGGCCTGCTGCTGCTTAAAGTACGGGTCAGAGAAATCGACGGACTTCAAGCGCTCCTCGGTCGAGGCCATACCGGCGATGACAATGTCAAAATCACCCTTGGCGAGGTTGATGCACAGGTTGTCGAATGACATGTCGACGACCTTGAGTTCGACGCCGAGGTCATCGGCGATGTACTGCGCGATAGCAACGTCAAAGCCGACGATGGTGTCCTTGCCGTCCACCTCCGTGTGGAACTCGTTCGGGGGATAGTCGGCAGAGGTTCCCATCACGAGCACGCCCGCCTCTTTGATCTGCTCGATCTTGGACTTGGCGGTGTCATCGGACGACGCATCGCCGTCCGAGCTGCCCTGCGCGCTGTCATCGCTCTTGCTGCCGCAGGCGGCGAGAGACAGGATCATCATAAGCGCTAAAAGCAGCGCCGCAAATTTCTTGAATGCGTTCATCTTTGTTCCCTCCTGCGTGTCTTATTCCCACAGGGGCTTGTCCCAAAGGTTCACCTTGGTGCCGATGCCCATTTCCGTCGCGTTCAGATAGAGCTGATAGGCGATCATGATGTCCAGCGCGCCGAGGCCCATGGACGCGGCGGCGACGAACTGATCGTCCGAGGTGCGCAGCTTCTTCGTGCCGAGCACCAGCTCGCTCAGGTCCATGATCTGGCTCTCATCGAGCTTGCCCTCCTTCGTGAGCTTGGACAGCGGGTTCGTGTGCTGCTTGAGCTGTGTCCAGTAGTCGGCGACGATGCCGTCGGCCTTGAGGAAGACGTCCTCCATCACCTCGTTGGAGTGCATGGAGACGAGGCCGCAGCCGGGCGTGAGCCAGGAGGTGTCCATGAACGGCTTGGGCGCGGTCGTCTCGCCGACGATGAGCTGGGACTTGAGCGCCGCAGCCTTGCTGTCGCTCGTCGGGATGATCTCGACGCCCAAGCTGTCGCCGTACTCCTTCGCGATGCCCTCGGCCTTGGCGACATCAATGTCGCAGAGGTACATGGTCTTGATCTGGGGCAGCGCCTCGTGCACGGCGGAGATCATCGTGCGGCCGATAACGCCCGCGCCGACAAGGCACGCGGTGTCCGCATCGGAGGGGGCGGCATACTTGGCCATCAGGCCGCCGACGGCGGAGGTGCGCATCGCGGTGATGAGCGTGCCGTCCAGAATGCAGAACGGCAGCACCGTCTCGGGGTCACTCAGGATGGAAATGTCGATGCCGTAGGGGATGCCAGGGATCGTGGCGTTCTTCTTGGACTCCGCCGCCCACTTGATGCCGCCGATGTTGATGTCGCCGCCGATGTAGCAAGGCATGGCGTTGAAGAACGACTGCCAGTTTTCCTTGTCAGGGATGCTGGTGTTGGTCTTGGGCGGGTTCTTGATGAGGCCCTGACCGAGCATCGCGTAGGTCTTTTCCGTAACGGCCAAGATCTGTTTCATATCGAGAAGGCCGGCCTTGATGACATCTTCCTGCTTAAGGAACAGAATTTCGGGATTGATCGTGTGAAGCATTTTTGTTTCCTCCAATAATATCGTAAATTTTATTTTTTGTTTGTTAAATGACGTTGATGACTTTGGATAAGAACTCTTTGGTTCGCGCGTTCTGTGGGTACTCGAAAATCTCCTCGGGCGTGCCCTGCTCGGCGATCTGTCCGCCGTCCATGAAGAGCACGCGCGTGCCGACCTTTCGGGCAAAGCCCATCTCGTGCGTGACGACGACCATCGTGATGCCGTCGCGGGCGAGGTCGGAGATGACCTGCAGCACCTCGCCGACCATCTCGGGGTCGAGCGCGGAGGTCGGCTCATCGAAGAGCAGCACATCGGGCTCCATTGCCAGCGCCCGCACGATGGCGATACGCTGCTTCTGCCCGCCGGAGAGCTGGGAGGGATAGGCGTTCGCCTTGTCCTCAAGCCCCACGCGCTTTAGAAGCTTGATGGCCTTTTCCTTGCTCTCCTCTTCCGACTGCTTTTTGACCTTCGTGAGCGAGATCGTAATGTTTTCAAGCACCGTCAGGTTGTTGAAGAGATTGAACTGCTGGAACACCATGCCGACCTTCTGTCGGTGCTTGTTCACATCAAAGCCCTTGGCCGTGATGTCCTCGCCCTCGAAGTAAATTTTGCCGGCGGTGGTCTGCTCCAAGAGGTTCAGGCATCGGATAAAGGTGGACTTGCCGCCGCCCGAGGGACCGATGATGACGACCACGTCGCCCTTGCAGATGGTCTCTCTCAGCCCGTCGAAGACGGTCAGGCTGCCGAACTTTTTCTGCAAGTCCTTGATCTCGAACAATACGTTACCGTTCACTCTTTCTCAGCCTCCCTTCAAAGATGTTCAGGCCCTTGCCGAGGATGATATTCAGCGCCAGGTAGATGATGGCGGAGATGTAGTAGCAAGGAAGCGGGTTATAGGTAGAGGTGACCACGATGCCGTTGTTGTACATCAGATCGCCGATGCCGAGGTACTGGATGATCGAGGTCTCCTTGACCATCGTGACAAATTCATTGCCAATGGCGGGGAGAATATTTTTGACCGCCTGCGGCATCACCACGTAGCGCATGGCCTGCGCATTCGTCATGCCGCACGAGCGCGCGCCTTCCATCTGGCCCTTGTCCACCGCCTGAATGCCCGCGCGGATGATCTCGGCGACGTAGGCGGAGGAGTTGATCGAAAGCGCGATGATACACGGCAGCGCCCGCTCCAGATCGACGCCGAAGAGGGTTCCGGTGGGATAGCTGATAAAGTCGAGCTGGTAGTAGACGATGTAGAGCTGCACGAGCATTGGCGTACCGCGGATGACGGTGATATAGATGCTGGCGAACTTTTCCAGCGGCTTAAACCTGGATAGCCGCATGAAAGCGATCAGGCAGCCGAGGATCGAGCCGCAGAACACGGTGAGCAGAGAGATGAGGATGGTCGTTTGCGTCCCTCGCAGGAAGTATTGATAATAATTCGTTGCAATTTCCCAAATGTTCATGTACTGTGGTTTCCCCCTTCGTAGGACTGACTGTGATGCTGATTGTATATTTATGTTCTTAAAATGTTAATAATGAGAATAACAATTCATGCCAAGATTGTAGCGCTGAATAAATAGGCGAAATAGAGCGGAAAACGATTTGGTAAAAATATACACAAAAGTCAGCATAACTATGATGGTCGAACATCCGCTGCGGCACAATACTGGGTATTTATAAGCAAGCAAAAAGATTTTGCTGCATGAAAACACGCAAAAAAAGAAAGGTGCCGGGCTGAAACGTTCACTGTTTCAGTCCGACACCTTTTTCATAAAAGTGCAAAAGTGCGCAAATGACCCCTGCCATCCCCAAATGGCAGGAGCCGTCTGCGTGATCGTGTGGGGCGCGCACGCGCCCTGGTATCATAAAGCCGCGAGCGGCTCTATCATCATGCGTCGTTTTCGAGCATCCGGTAGCCCACGCCGATCTCGGTGAAGATATACTCGGGCGAGGCGGGATTCTTCTCGATCTTGCGGCGGATGTTCGCCATATTCACGCGCAAAATCTGATTGTCGGCCTTGGCCTTCGGCCCCCAGATCTGCTTGATGAGATAGTCATACGTCAGCACCTTGCCAGCGTACTTGCCGAGCAGCGCCACGATCTTGAACTCGTTGAGCGTCAGGTGCACATCCTGATCGCCGATGAGCACGTGGTGCTTGTCATAGTCGATGGTCAGGTCCTTGACGGTGAACTTGCCCGACTGCGCGATCTCGTTGTTGTCGAGCGGCGTGCGCGTGTGACGGATGGCCGTGCGGATACGCGCGAGCAGCTCGCTCGTGCCGAACGGCTTTTCGATGTAGTCGTCCGCGCCGAGGTCGAGCGCCATGACCTTGTCATGCTCGTGCGTGCGCGCCGAAACGACGATGATCGGCAGGCTCGACCACGAACGAACCTCCTTGAGGATGTTTATCCCGTCCATGTCGGGAAGCCCCAGGTCGAGAATGATGAGATCGGGGCAGTGCGAGGTGATCATCGAGACCGCCTCGGCACCCGTCTGCGCCACCAGCACGTCGAAGTCGTTCGCGGTGAGAACCGTCGAAATAAAGTTGCTGATGTTCTGCTCGTCTTCCACCACGAGCACTTTATCCTTCAATTTCACTGTTGATGCCCTCCTCCAGCGGCAGATAGAAGCGGAAGCATGCTCCGCCCGAATCTAAATTTTCTGCGGTCATCGTGCCGCCGTGCGCCTTGACGATGGTATAGCACACGGAAAGGCCGATGCCCATGTTTTTCTTCATATCAAAGTTGTTGTGCGACACGCCGGAAAGCCCGCCGTTAAAAATCGTCGAGAGCCTCTCCTTCGGGATGCCGACGCCGTTGTCGCTGACGGAAAAGCAGGCGTTCGTCCCCTCGCGTGAGAGGCAGACACGGATCTGCGTGACGTTTCCGCCGTGGATGGCGGCGTTTTCCAGCAGATTCATAATGACCTGACGGATGAGCGTCGCGTCCATCGGCACCATCAGCACCTCGTCCGGTACCTCGATCGAAACCTTGATCGAGGGGAAGCGCTTGGTGAACTTGCTGACCGAGACGCCGACGATCTCCTCGGCCGCCTCGCAGTCCTTCTCGATCTTTGCCTGTCCGCCGCTCATGCGCGTAATGGACAAAAGATTTTCGACCATGCGGATGAGCCACTGCGCGTCCTCGTTCACGTCTTCCAAAAGGCGGCGCTTCTGCTCGGGAGAAAACGAATCCTCGTTTTCAAGGATCGCGGCGGTGTTGCCGACGATGCTCGTCAGCGGTGTGCGGATATCGTGCGACATCGCGCGCAGGAGATTGGCGCGCACGGCTTCCTTTTCTGTTTCGATGCGCAGCCGCTCCTGCTTTTTGATCTGCGTGTTCATCGCGCTGATCATCATGGACACCGTCAGCATCGCAAGGAAGGTAAACGGGTAGCCGGTGATCGTGAAGTTGAATTCCCAGTAGGGATATGTAAACACGTAGTTGACGAACAGCACACCGGAGACAGCGCTGAATATCCCCCAGAAATAGCCCTCCGTCCAGCGCGAGATGGTCGCGACCGCCAGCACGAAGATTAGGTTCACGTAGCCACTGCCGTCGTCGATCCTTCGCAGCAGCGTGCAGAGCACCGTCGCCATAGCCAGGATCGCCGCCGTCAGCAAAAGGTCGTAGATCCAACGCATTTTTTCGGGGATTTTTGCCATGTCGCCGCCTTCTCTCGCTTGATCGTTGGCGCGGAGAAAGACTCCGCATGCTTTCCGTCCCCATTATAGCATACAGCCTGCTAATTTTGTGCTAAATCGAATATTTTTTTCATGGTAGCAAAAAGGACGGCGCGATGCCGTCCCTTTCGCTGATAAAGGAAGAAGTGGAATTCAAAATTAAATCTTGCGGATGCTGACATTCGTCACATTCGCCATGTTGAAGCCGGGCTGCTGGGCGATCGCCGCCATGATGGCGACCTTGACCTCGTCGGTCAGACCGTCAGCGGGAACGGCGGGCGCTGCCGGCGCGGCAGTTGTTCTTCTGCGTGACCAGATCGTCGTTGATATATTTTTCATTGCCGGCAGTGACGTTGCGCGCAACAAAGATGTTCAAAATCACCAGCATCGTCAGGAAGATGATGCAGGTAAGGCCCACGAATGTGACGCCCATACCCATGATAACAACAAATGCGCTGGAAACTTGCATCGGCGGATACGCTCCTTTTATGTATTCTGGCGCTATTATAGCGCGCAGAATTTGCATATCAACCGTTTGGAAGTCCTCTTAGCATTGGCTTAACGCGAAGAGTTTTTCCCTTAACAGCGTTTTTATTGATGTTCAGTTTCCGCTAAAGATAAAACAGTCAGCACGCCGTCCTTTACGCGGAACTTAACGTCCCAGCCGCCAAAGCTCATACCGTACACGCGCTCGGGGTCGTTCTGGTACTGCGGGCGCGGGTCCTGCGCAAGCACACCGAGCAGCGCCTCGCGCTGCCCCTCCGGCAGCTTTTGCAGGAGCTGGGACACGACCCCTCCCCCAACGAGATTGCCGCAGAGATGAATATGCCTGTGGACAGAGTCTACAGCAGAGTATCCCGTGGAAAAAAAGAAATTGAAGAAAAATATATTCATGAACTGATGGCCTATAAGATTGAGGGACT
>ERZ779875.795-NODE-795-length-24976-cov-6.161189_pt1 | contig 24976 bp, 15 predicted proteins | sample MGYA00511246_ERZ779875 | MGnify/ENA primary metagenome ERZ779875 (study PRJEB29588, sample SAMEA2155093) | human gut metagenome | biome: human gut; feature: human-associated habitat; material: faeces | place: Denmark | collected 2008/2010 ... | reverse complement strand
AACAACAAGTGTTCGTATTTCTCTTTTTTGGCGGAGGCTGAGGGATTCGAACCCCCGTGGGTTTTGCCCAAACGGTTTTCAAGACCGCCTCGTTATGACCGCTTCGATAAGCCTCCGTTTATTCGGTTTTTTTCTCCGCCTTTTCGCTTCGTTGCAATGTTTATGCTTTCGCATCTTCTGCGGCGAAAAAGTTGTCGTTGTTTGCTGCCGAGCAACTTTCACTTTCGCTCGACTAAGCAATTATATATTATTTTTTCGTAAAAATCAACTGTTTTTTTCTGAAAATTATTTTTTTCCGAATTTTTCCGTTTTTCGATTGTTTTTATCGCTCGTTTGTGTTAGAATATGATAGGAAAAATATACCGTCGGGTTATAATTGCTTATATCATTCAATTTCAGCGTTTTAAACGCAATCTCCGACAATAAGGTCTTTTTATTATGGAAAATATAAAAAATAACGTTGTTAAAGAGAAAATACTTCCTTTTTTCAATAAAAATTACGGATTTTTCGCAATTCCCGTATTCATCTTCCTCGTTTTCGGTATCGCCGAGGCGTGTTTCGGTATCTGGCCGTTCGGTTATACCTGTATGTCGAGTTACGATCACCTCGCTCAGGTTTGCCCCCTTTTGGAACACTATTTCGCGTTTTTCGACGGTACGGACGGGCTTTTTCATACTTTTTTCGTCGGCGGAGGTATGGATCTTTTCGGTTCGCTCGCCTATTGTACGATAAGTCCGTTTACTTTTGTATTCCTTCTCGGTGGCAAAGGCAACGTTATCAATATGATAAGCATTGTTCTTCCGCTCAAAGTTTCCTGCGCCGCAGTCGTCGCGTTGCTTTTCTTAAAACGCTACTTTAAGGATATTCCGTATTATCTTTCCGTCGTTATGGCAATACTTTACGCTTTCGGCGGCTATTTATACGTTGCGAATACCTACGTCAACTGGGTCGATTTGATGATTTATATGCCCGTACTCGTTTCGGGTTTTATTCGTTTTATCAGAACGGACAGGCTTACTATGTTCGTCATCGGGCTTGTTCTGAACATTTACACCTGCTTTTCGATTTCCTGTTTCTCATTCTTTTCTTTGTTCCCGATACTTGTTCTTTACGTCGTAATCTGCGTGAACAAGGAGGAAAAAACACATAAACTCGCGAGACTTTGCTTCGGTTTCGTACTCGGAATCGCCATAAGTCTGCCCTTGCTCATTCCCGCGTTTTACGCGTTTAAAGTATCGAGCAGAAATACGGGACTCTTCAGCGAAATTTTCAAAACTTATACGAAAAACCAAATAGAGGACGGAAAACTCGTTCAGCACCTGTACGAAAAACTCACTTACTTCCTTTGCAATTCCACTTTCGTATTTCTCGGGGCGGTTTACTTCGTCCGTTCGGAAAAGGGCGATAAATTCGCGTTTTTCTCGATTTTCGCGTTTTTAATTCTGATTATTCCTTGTCTTGTAGAGGAGAGTATGTCTCTTCTCAATATGGGTTCGACTTATTCGTACACCTACCGCTTCGGTTTCCTTATGGATATGTTCGGGCTTTATATTTCCGCGAAAAGCGTTTCTTCGATACTTGCTCTAGACGGCGAGACGAGTAGAGCGGCGGAAAAAACGACTGACGGCGCGGCTGAAAACGCCTCGGAAGTCGGGAGAAGCGTCGGGGCTTCGGATAAAAAGTCCAAAAAACCGTTTTCCGAATTTTCGGCTGGTAAAAAGACGTTTATAGCGTTGCTTGTCGTGAGCGTACTCGTTACTCTCGGCGGCATATTTACCTTTTCGTTTTTCAGATTTATACTGAACGGCGACTACAAAAACAATAAACTTGTCGAAAAGGTGGTCGAGTGGTTCTCGCTTTCTTCGGACAATATGCCGTTTGACGGCTTCTTTGCGTGTTTCGCCCATTCCTGCGGCGGCTTAGAAGCGATTGTCGTACTGTTTTTAGCGGTGACGGTAATATTTATTGTCGCGACTTTGTTTGTTAAATTCAAACTTGTCAAGTTTAAGGAAATCGCGTCGCTACTTTGCGTTTTGTCGCTTTCGCAATGCGTATTCTACGGGTTCGCGACGGTCAAGGGTAACAGGCAAGGCGGCTCGAAGGAAAATTACGATCAGTATTCTTCGATGATAGAGCAGATAAAGGAAAACTACGGCGACGAGTATTCGAGACTGAAAAGTCACGACTATTATATTTCGGGCGACTCGCCGCTCACTTTGCGTAATTACACCTATTCGATATTCAGTTCGGTGACGGACGCCGAGAATTTCCGCGTAAAGAGAGCCTTCGGGTATAGCGGCGGCACGAACAGCATAAGGTCTAACGGCGGTTCGACTTTTGCCGACGCCTTTATGAGTTACAGATTCGAGGTCTACGACTTTTATTGCAGAGAAAACAAGTCCAACCACACCGCATGTATGCCGTCCGCGGAAAGAAATTCATACCTTAAACGAACGGATATATACGCGTGGTCGAAGCCTGTTTTAGACGTTAGGAAAAAAGAAAACGGAAGCGGTAAAAACGTGAGTTTATACAGCGTTCAGCCCGATTATAACGGCGTATTTAAGGATGTAATTCCCTATCGGGATATTGTTTTTTCGGTAAGAAGAGAGGACGGCAAACTTACTTTTTCGGTGAACGGAACGGAAGTTTATACGACGGGCGAACTTTCCGCCGAACCCGATACGGTAAAAGTCGTAATGAACAGGGTGACTAACGCCGAAGCAAGCGAATTTACTCTCGACGGACTTGCTCAGGCGAGCCTTACCGCGTCGAGCGGTTGCAAAAAGAACGGCGATAAATATACGTTTTCGTATAGCGATAGCAATATGACGGGCTATCTGACCTATAAAAACGCCGACGATTTCAAGACTTCGGAAGTGAAGATCGGCTATGAGGGCGTAAGAGATTCCAACGCGTTTATAGGGCTGAGAGTAACGCTTAAAAACGGCGAACAGTATTGGATACAGGCGAACACGCCGAGATATACCGTTTACGAGAACACTCTTTCGTTGCCGTCCTGTATGGTTGTTGACGGGGAGAATATCGTTTACGACGAGGACGATAGCAGATCTAAAAAGGAAATAGCGGTTTACGAATTTTTAAGCGGGACGAGTTTCGGCGGCAGTTCCGTTTCGAAATCTAATATAAACGCGTTGAAGAAGAAACTCGACGGCAGAGAAGTCAGATACGAACTAAAACGCAACGAGATAGTATTGCCGACGATAACCGCCGAAAAGGGGCAGAGTCTGTTTATAAATTACGTCAATATCAAAGGTTACGAAATAAAGGTAAACGGCGTAAAACGCGAAATGAAGACCAATCCGACGGGGCTTATGGTAATCCCTCTCGACGAGGGTGAGAACACGGTTACGATAAAGTACAGATCTCCGTATTACAAGTATATGCTTGCGGGCTTTGCGATCGGGGCGATAATAGTCGCTTTGTACCTGCTTCTTACGAGAAAATTTTCGGGGTTTGTAGCGAAATGCGAAAAGGTCGTCGCGATAGCGGCAGTCGTACTCGCCGCCGCCCTTATACTGTTCTTCTTCGTGTTCCCGACAGGACTCTTCCTCAAAAAGTTTTTCTTCGATTATTTGAAGTTGATGTTTTAGGATTGCTGTCGAAAAAGCGGGCTATAAGTCGATTAACGCGGCTCTCATTCTTGTTTTCCCTTCTTTTTTCTCGCTTTCCCCTGTGGGGAAAGTGGCTCGGAGAGCGAAGCGAGTCCGAGACGATAGAGGTCAACATAAAAGATAGAATAATTTTTCCGGCGTTTTAAAATCGAGACCTCTCTCGTCTTTTGCTCGCAGGCTCGCAAAAGCAACTCTTCCCTGTGGGGAAAGCAAGAATGGTTGAAACTTCACGCTTTACTTGAATAAGTCGTTTTGCTTGTCGATTTTGCCGTTTCAACGGGAATTGTATCTTTAAGGCGGAAAGCGAGAGCAGTTAGATTTTTCGCTTATACGAGCCATAAAAAATTATTTATCGACTTTATCCCTTAAAGCGGTTGATATTTATCGATAAATGTATTATAATAACGGTGTTTGCTTTGAAACAGAGGAATTATGAGAGATAAATACGTTAGTCCGCTTTGCGAAAGATACGCGGACGAAAAAATGCAGAAAATATTTTCGCCCGATAACAGGTATTCGACGTGGCGTAAACTTTGGGTTGCTCTCGCCGAGAGCGAAAAAGAACTCGGTCTTAACATAACCGACGAGCAAATTGCCGAAATGAAGTCGCATATCTACGATATTGACTACGAAAAAGAGGCTGAATACGAAAGACAACTCCGTCACGACGTAATGGCGCATATTTACACCTACGGCGATTCGTGTCCGACCGCAAGAGGGATAATTCACCTCGGAGCGACGTCCTGTTACGTTACCGACAACGCCGACACTCTTTTAATGAAAGAGGGATTGGAGGCGGTCAAAGCGTTGCTTGTAAACGCGATTAAGGCGGTTTATGACTTTGCAGACAAGTATAAAAGCCTTCCCGTGCTTGCATATACGCATTTTCAGGCGGCTCAGCCGACCACGCTCGGCAAAAGGGCTACTTTATGGCTTAACGACCTCGCAGAGGACTATAAGCGGGTAGAATGGGAAATCGAGAATCTGAAATTCTTCGGTTGTAAAGGCACGACAGGAACGGGAGCGAGTTTTTTGCAATTATTCGGCGACGAAGAAAAAGTGTTCGAACTCGAAAAACTCATAGCGAAAAAATTCGGGTTTAAGAAAATCGTTCCCGTTTCGGGTCAGACCTATTCGAGAAAAACCGACAGCTTCATACTCAACGTTTTGTCGGGTATAGCGCAGTCGGCGGCGAAATTCTCGTCGGATATAAGGCTTATGTGCCACATGAAAGAAGTTGACGAACCGTTTGAGACCAAACAGATAGGCTCGTCGGCAATGGCGTACAAGAAAAACCCGATGAGAAGCGAGAGAATAGCCTCGCTTGCAAGATACGTTATGGTAGACGCGTTGAATCCCGCGATAACCGAGGCTCAGCAATGGCTTGAAAGAACGCTCGACGATTCGGCGAACAAACGTATATCCGTTCCCGAAGCGTTTTTGGCGACGAGCGGAATTTTAAATCTCTACGTCAACGTAATAAGCGGACTTAACGTTTACCCGAAGGTAATCAAGAAAAATCTCGACGCCGAACTTCCGTTCATGGCGACCGAAAACATACTTATGTATCTCGTTGAAGAAAAGGGTTTCGACAGACAATGGACGCACGAAAAAATCAGAGTTCATTCTATCGAGGCGGGGTACAACGTAAAAGTGAATGGCGGCGATAACGACCTTATAGACCGACTTCTGAAAGATGATGAGTTAAAACTCACGAGAGAAGAGATAGATAAAATATTCGACGCGAAAGGTTTTTGCGGACTTGCGGAAAAGCAGACGGAAAAGTTCCTTTCGGAAGTCAAAAACGAAATAATAGATAAAAATGCGGGACTTTTAGGCTTGAAAGCCGAAGTCAACGTTTAAAAAGGAGAAAATATGCTTACATCTATTGTAGGAATCAACTGGGGCGACGAAGGAAAGGGCAGAATGGTTGACCTTCTTTCGGAGAAGTACGACGTTATCATACGTTATCAGGGCGGAAACAACGCCGGACATACCGTAGTCAACGATAAGGGTAAGTTCGCGCTTAACCTGTTGCCGTCGGGTATTCTCAGAGACGACACCGTCAACGTAATGGGTCTCGGAATGGTTATCGACATCGAGCATCTTTGCGGAGAAATCGAGAAATTGAGAAAGGCGGGAATAGAAATCACCCCGAAACATCTCAAAATCAGCGATAAAGCGACTATCTGTATGCCTTACGACAAACTTCTCGACGGACTCGAAGAGGACAGACTGAAAGACAGAAAATTCGGCTCGACGAGAAGGGGAATCGCTCCCGTTTATTCGGACAAGTATATGAAAAAAACCTTCCGTATGGGCGATTTAAAGAGACTTGCGAGCCTCAAAGGCAAAATCGCGGAAATCGTAGAATGGAAAAACCTGCTCGTTACGGCTTACGGAGTGCCTGCTGTTAAAGCGGAAGATATGTACGATTGGCTCGTAAAATTCGGTACGCCGCTTATAGACTACGTCTGCGACGTAAGCGAATTGCTCGAAGGGGAAATCAAAGAGGACAAGAACCTTTTGTTCGAGGCTCAACTCGGCGCGCTCAGAGATATCGACTTCGGTATATTCCCGTATACTTCGTCCTCGTCCACGATCGCGGCTTACGCTCCTATCGGGGCGGGCATACCCGAATACAAACTCGACGACGTGGTAGGCGTTATGAAAGCATATTCGACTTGCGTCGGCGAGGGACCGTTCACTTGCGAAATGTTCGGCGAAGAAGCAGAAGAACTCAGACAGGCGGGCGGCGAATACGGCGCGGCGACCGGCAGACCGAGAAGAGTCGGCGGCTTTGACGTAGTGGCGTCGCGTTACGGTGTTAAGGTACAGGGAGCGACTTGCATTGCCCTTACGAAAATCGACGTACTCTCGTATATGAAGAAAATTCCCGTATGCGTTGCGTACGAAATCGACGGAAAGAGGGTAGAGAGATTCCCGTTCGGCGACGAACTTGACAGGGCGAAACCGATATACGAGTATCTCGACGGCTTCTGCGAGGATATATCGAAGTGCAGAAAAGCCGAAGATTTACCCGAAAATGCAATGAAATATATCAAGTATCTTGAAAAAGCGGTCGGCTGTAAGATTAAATACGTTTCGGTAGGAGCGGAGAGAGACAGTTATATCGAAATGTATTGATAAAACGGCAAAGTTTATCTTTCGATAAGTTAATCGCTTGCGGCGGTTATATATGTCTTGCGGCAAATTGTGATACTTTTCGAACGACATATTAAAACGAGATTTCCGATTTTTGCGGAAATCTCGTTTTTTTTCGTTTTTATAGCGTTTCTGATTTAAAATTTCAACTTGCGAGCCATAAGTACGCCCATTACGGAAGCCATCATAAGCCCTCTCGTCCAACCCGACGAGTCGCCGAGACAGTGAAGATTTAAAATGTTCGTGTTGAAATCGTCGTCCATCTTTATCTTGTTGGAGTAGAACTTCAATTCGGGCGAGTACAAAAGCGTTTCGGGACTCGCAAACCCCGGTACAACGACGTCGAGTTGCTCTATAAATTTCAGAATATTCGTAAGCGTTCTGTACGGCATTGCGGCGGTAATATCGCCCGCTACGGCGTCGGGCAGGGTGGGCTTAACGTTAGATTGCGTAAGTTCTTTCTGCCAGGTGCGTTTACCGTCTAAAATGTCTCCGTAGCGTTGAACGAGAATGTGTCCGTCTCCGAGCATATTCGTGAGTTCGCCTATTTTTTTAGCGTATTCGATCGGTTGATTGAACGGGTAAGTGAAGTTGTGCGAGCAGAGAATAGACAAATTCGTATTGTCCGATTTTCTGTCCTTGAACGAGTGTCCGTTTACAACCGCGAGATTGTCGTCGTAATTCTCCTGCGCGACGTAACCGCCGGGGTTCTGGCAGAAAGTACGGACTTTGTTTTTGAACGGAAGGGGGTAGCCGATGAGTTTCGACTCGTACAAAACTTTATTGACCTCTTCCATTACCTCGTTTCTGACTTCGACCCTTACGCCTATATCTACGGTAGACGGCTGATGTTCGATGCCGTGCGCCGAACACATGCTTTCGAGCCATTCCGCGCCCCTTCTTCCCGTCGCGACTATAATCTTTTTAGCGAAAAACTCCTGTTCTTTTCCGCCGATTTTAACTATCGCGCCCTTGCAGACGTTACCTTCGATAATAACGTTGGAACAGTCGCTGTTAAAGAACATTTCAACGCCGTTTTCGAGCAGATTCTGTTCGATTGCGTAGTAAATATTCTGCGCTTTTTCCGTACCGAGGTGGCGGATAGGGCAATCGACGAGTTTAAGTCCCGCGCTTATCGCCTTTCTTCTTATCTGTTTAATTTCTTCGGGGTGGTCTACGCCTTCGATTTTTGTATCCGCGCCGAATTCGAGATAAATTCTGTCAACGTAGTCGATAGTTTCCTGAACGATGTCGTGTCCTATCTGATCGGGAAGCGCGCCGCCGACGTAACTCGAAAGCGAGAGTTTTCCGTCCGAGAACGCTCCCGCGCCCGAAAATCCCGTTGTAATCGCGCAGTTTTTGCAGTTCATACAATGTCCCGTTTTCGTTTTGGGGCATACTCTCTTTTCGATTGCCGAACCTTTTTCGACTATCGATATTTTCCCTTTGTATCCTTTGCGGACGAGTTCCAAAGCGGTGAAAATACCCGCGGGACCCGCGCCGATAATAAGTACGTCGGTGTTCATATTTAAGTCCTCCGAAAATAAATCGTAAATATATTTCGTAAATTGTCACAAAGAACTTTTTACGTCATATTATAACACGGATAGACGGATAAGTAAAGCGTTTGAAGTGATTGTTTCCCGAAATTTGACTTTTGTCCGTAATGCGAACGGTACTCGTTTTTTTGGATTTAATATAATGATAAAGTCATAATTTTTTTACAAATCGTTAAATTTTTTTGTGAAAACGATTGATTTTTGTGAATATATAATGATATAATAAGTAACGGAATATGAAAATTTGAAAAAATTTGATTAAGCGGGTACCCGCTTTGTTTGTTGCTCCGCAACAAACAAAGCAATTCGCTTAATAAAATAAAACGGAGGATTGAAGATGAAACAAAAAGGCAAATTATTGACGTGTATTCTTTGCGTAATGCTCGGCATTTGCTGCGTTCTCGGCTTTTCGTCTTGCAAAAAGGGCTGCAAAAGCGGTCACACTTGGGGCGAATGGTCTGTGACGAAAGCCGCGACGTGCGTTGAAGAAGGCGAAAGAGTACACACCTGTACGAAATGTAAGACCGCGGAGACCGAGAAAATCGGCGCGCTCGGACACGATTGGGCGAAGGCTACCTGCCTAGCCCCGAAAACCTGCAAAAGATGTTCCGCTACCGAAGGCGAACCTCTCGCTCATACGTTCGACAAAGAGGTTGCGAACGAAAGCACTTTAAAGAGCGCGGCGACCTGTACGGTGAAAGCGGTGTACTACAAGACTTGCGCTTGCGGCGCGAAGAGCGAAACCGAGACTTTCGAGTACGGCGAACCCCTCGCTCATACGTTCGACCAAGAAGTCGCGAACGAAAAAACGTTAAAATCGGCGGGATCCTGCGATACGAAGCCCGTATATTACAGATCGTGTAAATGCGGAGCGGTCGATACGAACGCCGACAACACTTTCGAAGGCGTTGCCAACGGACACGAGTTCGAGAAAAAATCGGAAACGCAGGCAACTTGTACCGAACCGGGAAAGGCCGTATATCGTTGTAAGTCGTGCGGAACGGAAGAGACGAGAGTTTCGGGAAGCGCACTCGGACATAAATGGGTAGCGGCGACTTGTACTACGGCAGAGTATTGCTCGGTATGTAAGAAAGAAGGCGTACCCGCTTTGGGACATACGTGGGAATATAGCGCGGACGAGTCGATAGAAGCAACTTGCTATGCGGAAGGTAAAGACGTCACTAAATGTTCCGTATGCGGAGAAACTCATACGGACGTCGTTTCGAAGACCCCCCACAACTTCGGCAAATTGACGCCTACAAACGAAACTTCTTCTATGGGAACTGCCGACGTTTGTCACGTAGTTTATATTCACACGTGTCAGAACGACGGTTGCGGATTCAGCGAAAAGAAGGAAGTCGAAGTATCGGAACACAATTTCAGTAAGATTACGACCGCGGCGACCTGCTCGCAAAACGGACAAATAACCTATACTTGTAATCAATGCGGATTCGTAAAGACGGAGGCTTACGCCGACGCTACCGCTCATAATTACGTAACGAATGCCGCAGGAACTCAAAACGAGTGCAATATATGTCACGCCGTTCAGTTGCTTGCCTCCGGCGAAAGCGCGGAAGTAAAAGCGGCAGACCTTAAAAATGCCGGAAGTATTCGTCTCGACAACGCTTCGATAAGTCTTTCGAACGAAGCGAAAGGCGTTCTCGAGGGAAAAGATAACGTAAACGTCGGCGCGGCGCCGCTTTCGGGTAGCGACCTTGACGATGCTCTTGCCGCTCTCGGAACGAATTACGAGGGCAGTCAGCCGACCGTGTACAACTTCACGATGTCGTCGGGTGGCACCGCTATTACTGAGTTCGGCGGAAAAGTCACCGTAAGAATACCGTATACTCTCTCTGAGGGCGAGGATCCGAACGAAATAGTCGTGGCGTACATAAACGGCGACAAAGTCGAAGAAGTGCTTGCGAGATACGATAACGGCTTCGCGATATTCGAGACCGAACACTTCTCTTACTACACCGTAACGAGAATGACCCCCGCTCAGCGTTGCGCTAAATTCGGACATGTAGAAAGAACGGTTACTCAGGAACCGAACTGTACGACCCCCGGTTATACGATAAGCGTATGCGTTCGTTGCGGAGAAACGACGAAGAACGAGAAAAAAGAAGCCCTCGGACACGATTACGAAGTTACCGAAGTCAAGGCTACTTGTACCGTAAACGGCAAAAAGACTTATAAGTGTAAACGCTGCAACGACGTGTTCAATATGACTCTGTTTGCCGAAGGACACAACTGGACGGAAACCGCTAAAGTCGAGGCTACCTGTAAAAACCCCGGAAGCGCATCCTATAAGTGCGATAAGTGTTCGGCGGAATATACGGTCACCGAACCTCAGAAAGATCACGCCGTAAAGAGTACGGTCGTTTTGCCCACCTGCACGCAGAGAGGTTATACCGAGATCGCTTGCGTAATGTGCGACTATAAGTCGATTATCGACTATAAAGACGCTTTGGGACACAGCGAAAAAACCAAGGTTTTCTTACCGACCTGTACGGAAGAAGGATATACTCTCGTATACTGCGAGAGATGCAATGCGGAATTAAATAAAAAAGACATAGTCGCCGCTAAGGGACACACGATGGTAAACGGAGTATGTTCGGTATGCGGAGAAGGCTGCGAACATAATTACGTCAAGGGCAATGTTGTCGCCGCGACCTGCACGGAAAACGGATATACCGTTTACACCTGTTCTAAGTGTAACACGAGTTACAACGGCGACGAAGTAAAGGCGTTAGGACATAAGTTCAACGTCGAGAAGTGCGAGCGTTGCGGTATCGCCAACCCCGAACTGACCGATTATTACGCGAATATGCTCAGAAGCGTTAAAGACGCTATGAATCTTAAAATAAGACTCGAAGGTTTGAAAGTCGATTTAACGAGCAAATTCGAAATCGCGAGAAAAGACAACGGCAAAATCGTGTACAGCGAACCGGACGATACGCCCGATTTCCTTAAACAGGTAGGCGTAAACGAACTTGCGTTGTCGATTGCCGACAACGGCGAAATTTCGGGTTACGCTTCGATCGATATTTTGCAGGAAGGTACCGAATATAAGGCGAAAGCGGTAATTAAAGACGGATTCGTATACATTATCGCCGAGAACCCCGACGGGAACGAAGTTTCTTTCTCGGTCGCAGGCAGAATGTCTATCGATAGCGTACTCTCGGAAATGTTCCGTAATATGCCGAAAGACGTAACTTACGAGACGATTAAGAATGCTCTCGTCTGGGTAAACACCGATTTGAACGCCGTACTCGACAATCTTCTTACGTCGAACAAAACGGCGGTAGGCACAGCGATGGCAAGCCTTATTCCGTACGTTTTCGAGCGTACCGAAACCGATTCGGGATATACCTATACGCTTGACGTAAGCAATCTCAAAAAAGCAGTCGATGAATTTACGTCGGACGATCTTACGATAAGCAAAGCAATCGATAAGGTTTTAGGAAACGGAACGTTCGATAATGCGGCGTTATTTATCCCCGTTCTTCTCGATAAGACGCCTGCCGAAGCGATCGGACTTATAAAGAAGTTAGGTATAGATCGCGAGCAGATTTGTTCTGCGGTGGATTCCGTTTACTTTATCTTGACCGGCAAAAAATTAGACTCTTCGGCGTATATCGACAACGCGCTCGAGCAGTTTAAGGATATGACGGTTGCCGAAGTAATCGCCGCCGCGTCGGGGGCGGAAGGCGCGACTGCCGAAGACGTTAAGACGAAGGTTTCGACTAACATCAAGAAGATGAGAGAAACCGCTCTTGTGGACTTACTCTTCTCGTTTGATAAAAATGCGGAGAAAGACGAAAACGGCAACGTTAAGCCCGAGTATAAAAAAGCGATGCTCGACGGCGTGAAAAAGTCTATCGACGGCTTGGCGGAAATGATGAAAACCGCTTCGGTTTCGTTCTCGACGAATAAGGACGGATTTGTAAAAAATATCGTCGTCGAACTGAAAGAATTCGAATACTCTAACAAATTCGGCGGCAACATAGAAGAAAACAGACCCTCTGAGGAACTCGACAGCGAAATCGCAAGACCGATTACCGATACGAAGAATACACATAAGTCGATGTTGAGCGGTAAACTCACTATCGAACTTGGCGCAACCTACGACGATTCCGAATACGCTTCTTTGATAGAACAAATCAACGGCGAGATTCCTTCGTTCGGAAACAACAACATCGTGAAGATCAATGAAGAAGATTATAAGTCCGAGCCTGACGAATCTACCGGAGTTATAGCAACAGAAAAGAAGGACAAAACGCTTATCCATATCGACGCCGACGGCAAAATCTCCAAGATGACAACCGAAGGTAAGTACGTCTATAGAAGAGAAAATTCTTCTTACTATGGTAAAGGTAGCAAAAGATATGCTTACTTTGTAGAAACGGAAATGATCTATTCGATAGTATACAATACTTCGTCCGACGCGATTCTTGCTTATACGAGTACCGCCTGCGGAAACTCTAAAATGTATACGATCGACGGCGAATACGTTGTAAAAGGCTCGACAAAGCGTACTCTTCTCAAATACAGAATGGCAAACGACGGTTCGTGGGTTTTGGAATCGAGTAAAGTTTTGTCAAACAGAAAGTATCTTGAAGACGAGCGGCAATTCAAAAACCGGATTCCGACCAGATTCTATTTCGATTCCGAAACCAAGACCTTCTCGCTCAACGGCGGACACGCGTATGAACTCGACGAGACGAAGAGCGACGTCAGGTGCGGCGGCAAATACGTTTTCGTTTGTAAAAATTGCAAACACGAAATGGTTAAGCCGATACAGCACGTGAATGACGAATACGAGGTTGAATACAAGAAATTGCTTGAAGGCGACGAATATTCTTGCCAGGACGGCGTAAAAGTTATCAAAAGATGCCCCGATTGCAAAGCCGTTGTAGAGGAGTATATAATGAGGAATCATCCCTACGTGGATAATGGTAAGGATTGGCAATCAGGAACGGGAAATAAGTTCAGCCATTATGAATACGAACTGAACGGCACGACGTGTGAAGACGGAGTTATTCGTAGAGAAATATGCGATATATGCGGTAAAGTTATCCGCATAAACAGAGACTACGGAAAATATCACGAACCTTGCAAAGTGGTAGGGCGTTATCACCTTACCGATTACGGTAGCAAATGCGGCGGTTATCTGACCGTTTACGCTTGTTCTTGCGGGGAGCGTTGCGAATACGCTTTCGAGCGCGGAGACGACGGGTATGTATGCGAAATCGGTCATAACGAAAATCCTATCGGATGTTGGATAACCGACGAAAACATATTGAAAAATATCGTCGACGGATATCAGTACAACCTGATTGACAGCGGCAACTATTTCAATAATTCATACTTCGTTTTGACCTGCGCGGTAACCGACTCCAAAGTTCCGGGGCATGAAGGACCTTGCGGCTTTAAAATCAGAGTTGCGAAGTATTGGCTGAAAGAAGAGAGAACCTGCTTTGCGAAGATGCATACGGTTTTTCAACTCGGATATAACGAGACAGACGGAACGTATAAGGAACAAATCGAAATCGTTTCCGGTGAAAAAGTATACCACTCTCATAAAGATCTTACCGAAGCTGAGATAAACGAAGGCTACAAGTGGAAATGTTCGTTGTGCGATTCTTATAAGAAGACGGAAAGAGTCGAAAAGGACAACGGTTATATTCAGACAACGACCTGGGTAAACAATATCAATTTAAACGATTTGCCGAAAAAGAGAGTAGATGAAGAGTCTTCGGAGATCGTAAACGGTGAAAGAACGGATAAAAGAAATAATACTTATACGTATTTTGACGGCGCTACAATGGTAGAGACGTCAATCAATAAGTATGACAGCAACAACAATCGAATTTTCTATCGTTGGGAAATCAGACATCGCGACGGCAGAACCGAGTGGAGACAGGAAGAAACCGTGACCGAAACTTATACCGATACCGACTCGTTCGGAAGAGCAGTAGAAGCGACGAAAATTTCCAGGATAGAATCTGATTCAAACGGCAGATATGAGTCGGTCGAATACGCTTACGCCGATTACAGAAAAGTTCTTAACCTTGCGGAAGGCGTTGAGTATGACGGTTTCGAATACTACAGACTGCGCTATGATGATTACGTCGGTGATGACGGAAGAAAAGGCAGTATGCAGCCATGGGCATGGGATTATTATTTCGAAAACGTAAACGTCGGAAAGAACTATCTGATATACTGCAAAACGGTCAACGGAGATTCGTTCATAAAATATACCTTCGTATACAACGAAAAACCGTGTACGTTTACCATAACGGTATCTACGGAAAACGGCGAAATGAGTTATTACGAGTATAAAAAAGCCGACGCGCTGGAAGAACTTTTTAAGAGAAGCGGATGCGAAACTTACGAAGAGGTTGTAGAAAGGTATAAAGAAATATGCGGAGTAGACGATCCGACGGAGGAAGAAGTGTACAGATTCTTCGATGTTAAACTTCCTTCCGAAAACAGCGTCTATAACCTTTGCGGTACGCATCACTTCTATAAACTTGACGGAGAGAGAAGCGTTGCTCCTACCTGTACGCAGTACGGTAAAGCCGTTTACGTTTGCGTAGTCTGCGGCGATGAAGTAGTCGTTGATGCCGATTCAGGCATTTATCTTGAAAATTACAATTTGTATCCTCACGGTCACAGCTGGGACTATGTATCCGAAAATCTCTACAGATGCCTTAGTTGTGGTCTCGAAAACAGAAACGGCGCGGACGGAGACGTAATTTTTGAAGATTTGACCGAGAAATACGGCGACGGTAGCGAATACGTTATCGGTTTCCATGACAGGGCAAACGAGGGCTTCACGGTATACGTAAGTCTTATCAAGAAAAACGTAGCCGAAGGCGAAGACAACGAACTGATCACGGACTATAAGGTTTCCTATGATTACGACGGCAAGACCGTACTTAAAGTCAACAAAGCGGCGATTGAAGAAATTGCTGCGGGATACGGACTTGCGGACGGCGAATACGATGTAAGAGTGACGTTCGTACCGAAAAATGAGGGTAAAGACCTCGATTACGCGATAACGCTTACAGACAACTCGTCTGAAAGCGTAAGCGAAGAGCAGTGGAGAGCGGCGTTTGCGACTGAAAAATTCGGGAATTATACGCTCGGAACGACGTTAGAATTCGTTTATGACGGACAGACTTCGAAATCGGAAGGTCTGGTAAAATTCACACAAGACGGCTGTCTTGTAAACGATAACGGAAACAGCATATTTTACGAAGGGTCGCAAGCGGATTCTCAAAGATTGAGTTATCAATCGATTTATTCTGCTCTGTCCGAAAATTTCGGTAATTTTACGTATGACCATTCTTTAAACGCATATGTAACTACCGCCGTAATCATCGTAACCGACAATCAAGGCGAAACGTCTGAGGATTCGATAACAATGAAGAACACGATAGTAACGATAAACGCATACGGATATGTGACGAGTATCGTATTTGATTATCCAATGTCTGTCGGCGAGCAAGGCGAAACCGTGGACATAAACACGACGCTCAGGCTCACGGATTACGGAACGACAGTTATAACCGCCGAAGAGATAGAAGCGGCGCAAAAAGCAAACGTGTAAATCTGACGTTGTTTTACAAATAAAATTTACGGGGCTGAAAGACGCCTCGTAAATTTTTTTGTTTTTTCCGAAAAATCTATCGCAAACGTTTGACTTTATGTTTTAAACGTGGTATCATATTTTGGCAAAGCAGAAGTTACCCTTCTCGCCGCAAGATACGTTAAAGCGGCGCATAATTCTTTTTTCTCCGTGTTTTCGGGGAAATTATGTAGTATGTAACGGGGTAGTTTTGCGACTGCCCCGTTTTTTTACGGGTTGCCCTACGGGTAGATATTTTATCAGGGAAAGAGGTAAACGATTATTAAAGACCAGGTTCAAATCAACGAAGACATCAGAGACCGCGAGGTTCGTCTGATAGGAAGCGACGGAACGCAACTCGGCATCGTGAGCATATCGGAAGCGTTAAGGCTTGCCGAAGAACAGAATCTTGACCTCGTCAAGATTGCTGCGAACGCTACCGCGCCGGTGTGCAAAATTATGGACTACGGCAAGTACAGATTCGAGACGCTCAAAAAGCAGAAAGAAGCCAAGAAAAATCAGAAAGTGGTTGAACTTAAAGAGATATGGCTTTCTATGACTATCGACGTCGGCGATCTCAACGTTAAAGCCCGTCAGGCTCAGAAGTTTCTGACGAGCGGAAACAAAGTTAAGGTTTCGATAAGAATGAGAGGCAGACAGAACGCGCATTCATCCTTGGGCGTGGACGTCATGAACAGATTTTACGATCTCGTGAAAGACGTTTCCGTTATGGAGAAAAGGCCGCTTTTGGAAGGCAGGAATATACTTATGATTCTTGCGCCCTTGAAGTCTAATTAAAATAAACAACAAAACGGAGGAATAGATTATGCCAAAAATGAAATCGCATAGCGGCGCGAAAAAACGTTTCAGACTCACCGCTACGGGAAAAGTTAAGAGATACAGCCAGAATAAAAGCCATATCCTTAGCAAAAAATCCACTAAGAGAAAGAGAAGATTAAGAACCGGAACTTACGTTTCGAGTACTCAGGAAAAGACCGTAAAGGGACTTATTCCTTACAAAAAGTAATAGAGGAGAGGACGAGATATGCGTATTAAAAGAGGTGTAAACGCCGTAAAAAAGCGTAGAAAGATAATGAAACTTTCCAAAGGATACTTTGGAGCGAAGAGCAAACTTTACAGAGTTGCGAGACAGGCGGTTATGAAGTCGCTTTCTTACGCTTACGTCGGAAGAAAGCGCAAGAAGAGAGATTTCCGCAAGCTTTGGATCGCAAGAATCAACGCTGCTTGCCGTCTCAACGGAATGTCTTACAGCACGTTTATGCACGGTCTTAAACTTGCCGACGTCAACCTTAACAGAAAGGTTCTTGCCGACATTGCGGTAAACGACGCTGCGGCATTCACCGCGCTTACCGAAACGGCAAAGGCAAAACTCGCAAAGTAAGCAGTTTATTTTGTTATTAAGCGGACCGCGCCGTAATTCGTAAAAACGAAGTACGGCGCGGCTTTTCAAGTATATGAAAGACCTTATAACTTCCAGAAACAACAAAGCGGTGAAAGAACTTTCGTCGCTCAAAGAAAAAAAATACCGCGACGAACGCGGAACGTATATAGTCGAGGGCTTTAAAATGGTTCGGGAGGCTTATGCCACGGGAAAGAAAGTCGCTCGGCTTATCGGCACGGAAGAAGGACTTGAAGAACTCGGAAAATCGGGCGTAAATATTGATTTAAGCGAGGCGATAGCGGTTACGGAAGACGTTTTAAAGTACGTCAGCGACTGCAAAACTCCGCAAGGAGTAATAGCCGAACTCAAAAAAGAGGATTTTGGCAAGAGAAAGCCCGAGGGCGTGTGCGCGCTTCTCGACGGAATTTCCGACCCCGGCAATATGGGTACGATAGAGCGAACCTGCGCGGCGGTCGGGGTAAACGACGTCTACCTTCTGAATTGTTGCGACCCGTACTCGCCGAAAGCGGTTCGTTCGTCTATGAGCGGAGTATACTCGCTCAGATTGCATTTTATAACGGCGGACGATTTAGACGAAGTGTTTGACGGAGTGAAGATTATATCGTGCGATATGAACGGCAAAAACATTTTCGGGTATGCCGCGGACGGCGATTTTTGTTTAGCGGTCGGCAACGAGGCGAACGGGCTTAGCGAAGAGGTGAAAAAAATCTCTTCGGAGTTTGTAAAACTGCCGATGACGGACAAAATCGAAAGTCTTAATGCGGGCGTTGCTTTTTCGGTAGCGCTTTACGAGTTGACAAAAGGAAAAAGCGGAAAATAATCGAATAAAAAAGGAGAAAATTATGTCAGGACATAGTAAATGGGCGAATATTAAGAATAAAAAGGCTAAAACGGACGCCGTAAAGGGTAAAATCTTCACCAAAATCGGCAGAGAAATAGCGGTTGCGGCGAAGGGGAATCCCGATCCGTACACCAACAGCAAACTCGCGGACGTAATTGCAAAGGCGAAAGCGGCGAATATGCCCAACGATAATATTAAAAGAAGTATCGCGAAAGCGGCGGGCGAACTCAATAACGTCAACTACGAAAACCTCACTTACGAGGGTTACGGCGTAGGCGGCAGCGCGGTGATGGTTGCGACTTTGACGGACAACAAAAACAGAACGGGCGGCGACGTGAGACATATTTTCTCGAAATTCGGCGGAAATATGGGTACTTCCGGTTCGGTCTCGTATATGTTTGCGAATAAGGGCGTTATAGTAATCGAAAGAACGGTAGATTTGGACGAAGATACTATGATGGAAGTTGCGTTGGAAGCGGGAGCGGAAGACGTGATAACCTGCGACGATTCCTACGAAATAAGGACTGCGCCGTCCGATTTCTCGGCTGTCAGAAAATATCTCGAAGACAAGGGTTATACGTTTATCGAAGCGGAAACGATGATGATACCGAACGATAAGGTTACTTTGGACGAGCATCAACTCGAAACGTTTGAAAAAATGCTCGAAGCGTTCGAGGATAACGACGACGTACAGGACGTATATCACAACGTAGACCTTCCCGAAGAGGAAGAAGAGGGCTGATTTTTCTTTTTTTGGGGTCGCAGTAAACAGCGTTTATTGTTATTTTTCTTGCTTTCCCCAGAGGAAGAAGAGGACTGATTTTTCTTTTTTTGGGGGTCGCAGTAAACAGCGTTTATTGCTATTTTTCTTGCTTTCCCCTTTGGGGAAAGTGGCTTGACGAAATGAAATGAAAGTCAAGACGATAGAGGTTTTTAATGCGATCGAAAATTGCGTTTGTAACAGTATTAAAAGCAGGACCTCTCCCGTCGGCAAATCCGCCGATGGGGGTTAAAAACGCAAAGCGTGATATTAGCCGTCGAAATATTTATTATTTTAAATTCCTCTCGGCTGTATAAAAAGTCTTAAACGTGGCAAAGTAATATTGTCAACAAAATCAAAATTCGATATTTGAGTAAAATCATCGAGGCGAATTTTTGAAATAAAAAGGTTTTGTTGTTTAGATATGGCAATGCTTTCGGGAGTAAGACGTGAATTATAACGGCTTCGCTTTTGGAAGCGAAGCCGAGCGGGTTGCAAGCGGATTGCTTGCAACCTTTTATGTTGCCTGAATTTATAAACTTGTGAAAAATATCGCATTGTATACAAAAAAATATTGCGTGGTATATTTATGTTATGAGGGTAAAGGAACGTTGCGTGAATATTATCCAAGTTGGTTTGAGGATAAATAATTTATCAGATTGGTTTATCTCTGTGAAAATTTCACTTTTTTGTTATTTTTTCAACATATCCGAATAATAATATCGTTGTATCATTATAAAAAATGATATTTTTATTTTCGGTCGGTATATCCTTCGGTATTCGATGCTAAAATGTTATATCAACCGAGAGGTGATAATATATGAGTAAGTTCGGTAAGGTTTTCGTTTGCTTTATTATGGCATTCGCCATGATTTTGGTTCAGGCTTCCTGCACGGGCGGTTTCTTCATTCACGACAGTTCGTCAGAATCGACGGGAATCGTTACGAGTACGAGCGAATCGACGGCTACAAACTCGTCCGCAGATTCCGTCGTGAACGCTAATTTCAATATCGATTATTCCGAAGTCGAACTCGAAAAGTCCGAGGCGGCTTTGGTTGTCGAAAATATCAGACCGTCTGTAATCGAAGTGCATTGCGTTACAAAAACAGGTACGAGCAGCGGTAGCGGCGTAATTCTCAGTTTCGACGATACCGACGGCGACGGCGTAAACGACGTGGCGTTGGTCGTAACCTGCCATCACGTTATAGACGGGGCGATTTCTATGGCTGCCAAGTCGATTTTCGGCGATAAATACGATCTTGCCGTTATGGGTTCCGACCCCGTTTCCGACATCGGAATACTTCAGATGAAAAAGGGCGACGACGGCGATTTCTCAAAACTCACTCACGCGAAGATGTTTACGGCGAGCGACAAATTGATAGTGGGTTCGGACGTATTCGCGATAGGAAATCCGCTCGGTTATTTGGGCGGTACGGTTACCAAAGGCGTTATAAGCGCGCTTAACAGAGACGTTACCGTCGAAGATAAGAAAATGACGCTTATTCAGACGGACGCGGCTATAAACGGCGGCAACTCGGGCGGCGGACTTTTCGACGCGGCAACGGGCGCGCTCATCGGAATAGTCAACGCCGGCTACGCTTCCTCGGCGGCTCAGGGGCTTTCGTTCGCGATACCCTGCGGAACGGTCAAGTATATAATCGACCAACTTCAGGATCACGGTTATATCGAAGGTAACTACGAGTTCGGCGCGACGTTTGCGACTCAGTTATTCGGTTCTATGTTTAACAGCAAGACTTACGTTGTTATAAAAGAACTCGATATTTACGGAACTTTCTCCAAAGGCGGACTTAAAGCCGGTGACGTTATCTTTAAAATAACGATAGGTGACAAGTCGTTCGACGCGAGCAACTACGACAGGGATACGTTGACGAAACTTGCCGAATTTCTCGAAAACGGAGACTATAAAATCGGCGATGAAGTTACGGTTGAGTATGCGAGAGACACGTTGGACACGGGCAATTACACCAAAGGCACGATATCGTTTAAGATAGCGCAGTATCGTTACGGCGTAATTTAATTGAAAAGAAACAAAAAGCAAAAAAAACGAACGTAAAACCGCGTTCGTTTTTTTATTTACTTGACAGTTTGTTTTATTTAATATACAATGTTATTATGGTTATTTTGGGCATTGACCCGGGGCTTGCGACAATGGGCTACGGGGTCATCGAGAGCGAAAAGGAAAATAGTAAGGTCGTGGACTACGGGGTAGTGCTTACTCCGAAAACCGAGAGTTTGCCCGTGAGACTTGCTCTTTTAGAAGAGGGCGTTAAGAAACTCGCGGAAAAATACAAGCCCGACGAAATCGCGCTCGAAGAATTGTTTTTCAATAATAACATAACGACGGGTATAAACGTGGCGCAGGCGAGGGGGGTAATACTTCTGACTTGCGTGAAGAGTTGCGGGAGACTGTACGAATATACGCCTCTGCAAATCAAGCAGGCGTTGACGGGCTACGGCAGAGCGGACAAGCATCAGATGCAAATGATGGTCAAAACGTTTTTAAGGCTTGAGAAGATACCGAGACCGGACGACGCGGCGGACGCGTTGGCGGTAGCGTTGACGCACGCTCAGACGAATAGGTTAAGGTCTCCGTTCTCGATTAAATAAAGGTGTAATGGCGAGAGACCTCTTCCACCGCAAGCGGTCCCCCTTCCCCAAAGTGGAAGGCAAGAATGGTTAGATTTTACGGCAAGCGGTTTCCATTCTCCAAAACGGAAGGCAAGAGTAGTCGGAATTGCGGCAAGTTGTCTTGCACTCGTAGGAGACGGCGCTTCGACGTCCCGCAAATGCTTAATTATTCTTGTCCGGCATAGCGAATAGTAACAAGGAAATAAAATGATAGCGTATTTAAAAGGTAAAGTAATAGATATTTTCGACGGCGGCGTAGTCCTCGAAAACGCCGGCATAGGTTACGAACTTCTGTGTACTTCCGCTCTTTTCGGTAAACTCACCGCAAACAAAGAGGGCGGAGCGTATACCTACCTTCAGGTCAGAGAGGACGGACTTTCGTTGTTCGGTTTCGACACCAAAGAGGAAAAAGGAACCTTCCTCAAACTTATCGCAGTTTCGGGCGTAGGTCCGAAAATGGCTATGAGTATTCTTTCGGGTATGAGCGTGGGCGACCTTGCGACCGCAATCGCGACGAACGATATAAAATCGCTTTCCAAGGTCAAAGGTCTCGGCAAAAAAACAGCGGAACGGATTATTCTCGAACTCCGCGAAAGCGTTTCCAAAGGAGATCTCGCCGTTTCCTCCGACGTCGGGGGCATGGTTGCGGCGAATGCGTTCACTCCCGAGGACGAGGACGCTATGGCTGTTCTTGTAAGTCTCGGATTTTCGAGCGTTCAGTGCAGAAAGGCGATTTCGGACGCGAAAAACAGCGGCGCGAAAACGATACAGGAAATCATTTCGGGCGCGTTGCAGATAATGGGCAAGTGAGAAATAGGTAAAATATAATGTTCGATGAAGAAGAAAGTCTGATAGTCAGCACAAAAACCGAATACGACGAAGTCGAAAACGTATTAAGACCGAAGTCAATGGAAGGATACGTCGGACAGGAAAAGGCGAAAACCAACCTGTCCGTATTTATGCAGTCGGCAAAACTTCGGGGCGAGCCGCTCGACCACGTTTTGTTGTACGGTCCTCCGGGACTCGGAAAAACCACCCTCGCGCATATAATCGCCGCGGAAATGGGCGTTCAGATAAAGGTTACTTCGGGTCCGTCTATAGAGAAATCGGGCGATCTGGCAGCGATACTCACCAACTTAAACGAGGGCGACGTACTGTTTATCGACGAAATTCACAGGCTTAATCACAACGTTGAAGAGATTTTATATCCCGCCATGGAAGATTTTTCGCTCGACTTTATAATCGGCAAAGGTCCGTCGGCAAGATCGGTGCAGATACCGCTTAAAAAGTTTACGCTCGTCGGAGCGACTACGAGAGCGGGAATGTTAAGTTCGCCTCTCCGCGACAGGTTCGGAGTTATTCTCCGTCTCGAAATGTACACCGTGGAAGAACTTGCGGAAATAGTACGTCGGTCGGCGGCGACGCTCGGCACGCCCGTTTCCGAAGACGCGTCGATTGAAATCGCGAGACGAAGCAGAGGCACGCCGAGAATAGTCAACAGGCTTTTAAAGAGGGTCAGGGACTTTTCTATCGTAATGAACCACTCGGAAATTACATACGACGACGCTCGTCACGCCCTTGAAAGGTTGGAAATAGACGATTTGGGGCTTGACAACATAGATATACGCTTGCTCACTTCTATGATGGATAAATTCGGCGGAGGCCCCGTCGGTCTCGATACGATAGCCGCGACCATAAACGAAGATTCAAACACGATAGAGGACGTATACGAGCCGTATTTGTTGCAACTCGGGTTTATTCAGAGAAGTCCGAGGGGCAGAATGTTGACGGCAAAGGCTTACGAGCATCTCGGCAAGCCGCTTCCGAAAAAATATAAAGAACAGGTTTCTTTTTTCGACGACGAACAGATTTGATTGCCGCAAAACAGCGGCTATTAGAGGTTTTTGCCGCAAAACAGCGGCTATAAGAGGTTTTTGACGCGAAAATGCTTAAAACAAGCGATTTTTATTACGATTTACCCGAAGAACTCATAGCGCAGACTCCCGTCGAGCCGAGAGATTCTTCGAGACTACTGGTATATAACAGACAGATGGACGAGGTTTGTCACAGGCATTTCAGAGATATAGGCGACTATCTGAAAGCGGGCGACTTGCTCGTTATAAACACGACGAAAGTATATCCCGCAAGGATATATTCCTACACGAAAAACGGCGGCAAGGTCGAAATATTGCTTTTAAAAAGGCTTAACCTTACCGACTGGGGATGTCTCGTCAAGCCGGGAAAAAAGTGCAAAGAAGGCGTAGTTCTGACAGTCAACGAAGAACTTTCGCTCGAAATTTTATCCCGAACGGACGACGGCGGCAGAATTATACGCTTTAAATTCGACGGGGTTTTCGAGGATATATTGTCGAGGGTCGGGGAAATGCCGTTGCCTCCGTACATTCACGAAAAACTCAAAAACAAGGATCGTTATCAGACGGTGTATTGCAAGCAGGAAGGTTCGGCGGCGGCTCCCACGGCGGGGCTGCATTTTACGCTCAGACTTATGGATGAATTAAAGGCTAAGGGCGTCGAGTTCGCCGAGGTTCAGTTGAACGTAGGTCTCGGGACGTTCAGACCCGTAAAAGTCGAAAACGTCACCGAGCATAAAATGCACACCGAGTTCTATAAAATTGACGAAGAGAACGCCGAGAAGATAAATAAGGCGAAAAGAGAGGGAAGAAGAGTAATCGCGGTAGGAACCACGAGCGTGAGAACTCTCGAAAGCGCGGCGGACGAAAACGGGTTTGTTTCGGCGACTTCGGGCGATACGAGCATATTTATTTATCCGCCGTACAAATTCAAGTGCGTAGACGCTCTCGTCACGAATTTCCACCTGCCCGAAAGTACGCTCGTGATGCTTGTGGCTTCGCTGACTTCGAGAGAAAAGATACTCGAACTTTACAATCTCGCCGTGAAAGAGAAATACAGGTTTTTCTCGTTCGGCGACGCTATGATGATTATTTAAAACACAACGGAGTAAATCTTTTAAATGGAAAAATTTTACTTTGAAACTATAAAACAGGACCCCGAAACGGGGGCGAGGGCGGGAATATTTCATACGCCTCACGGCGATATAGAAACCCCCGTATATATGCCCGTCGGAACGCAGGCGACCGTAAAAGGAGTTTTCCCGAGAGACCTCAAAGAGGCGGGGTCGCAGATTATTCTCGCGAATACTTATCACCTTTATATGCGACCGGGAGACGAAATAGTCAGGGCTGCGGGCGGACTCCATAAGTTTATGAACTGGGACAAGCCCATTTTAACGGACAGCGGCGGGTTTTCGGGGGTTTCGCTCGCGAAA
>ERZ779875.787-NODE-787-length-25123-cov-21.948939_pt1 | contig 25123 bp, 18 predicted proteins | sample MGYA00511246_ERZ779875 | MGnify/ENA primary metagenome ERZ779875 (study PRJEB29588, sample SAMEA2155093) | human gut metagenome | biome: human gut; feature: human-associated habitat; material: faeces | place: Denmark | collected 2008/2010 ... | reverse complement strand
CGTGTTTTGCCGTCTGTTTCCTAACCGGAGCAGGCGGCTTTTTTTATTTCAAAAATTTTTTTGAAGAATTTTTTGGAAAAGCGGAGATTTTGGGTGTGCATTTCATACCCCTTTGTCCAAATGAGTGAAGGGGTTCATTCCGGATAGCAAAAAACGGAAGCCTTTTCACTTGAAAATTGAATAAGTCATTCACTAAGACTTTATTTCTGATGATAGCCACTTTAGCAGGTACGCCGTGATTTCTGTATTTCAGAATAGCGAGAACTCCGGTTATGAGTATCAGGTTGCTCCTGATATGGCGATGACAGTCAGAATGATAATGATACTTCTCTACGGAGCTGGCGGAGTACCCGGCAGAGGTTAGAATCCTATGATACAGATAAGCAGTCTGTTCCTTAGTGACTTCCCATAAGCATTTTGCTTGGCAAGGGGTGTTGAGAACAAATATTGCTATGACCGATTAGGAAATGAGTCGGTCAGGTACATAGCCATAATGCGGTGGCTATGAATTTTCAGAAAGGAGGGCAAAAAGAAGTGTCAAACTGCAAAACGATTTCCGTATGTAACCAGAAAGGCGGAGTCGGAAAAACCACCACAACAGTTAATCTTGGAGTCGGGCTTGCAATGCAGGGCAAGAAAGTATTGCTCATAGACGCAGACCCGCAGGGCGATTTAACGACTTGTCTTGGTTGGCAGGATACAGACGGCTTGGGTATCACGCTTGCAACGAAACTCACAGATGTAATCAATGAAACGATGACAGACCCTATGGTTGGTATCCTGCATCACGAAGAAGGTGTTGACCTTGTTCCGGCAAACCTTGAGCTTTCAGCAATGGAATTTAACCTTGTGAACGCAATGAGCAGAGAAACTACCCTTAAAAATTATCTGAGTCAAGTGAAGAACAGATATGATTATGTAATTATAGACTGTATGCCTTCACTTGGTATGGTTACTCTCAATGCTTTATCAGCGGCAGACAGTGTTATCATTCCGGTTCAGGCTCAGTATTTGCCTGCAAAGGGTATGACACAGCTTGTGCAGACCATTTCAAAAGTAAAGAAGTATATCAATCCGGATATTAAGATAGACGGTATGCTGCTTACTTTGGTGGATAGCCGAACAAACCTTGCAAAGAGTACGGTAGAAGCACTCAGGGCGAATTTCGGTAATCAGATAAGGATGTATCGAACACAAATCCCGATTGCCGTAAAAGCCGCTGAAACTTCTTCCAAAGGCAAGAGCATTTATGCTTATGAGCCAAACAGCACAGTGTCTAAGGCATACGCTGAATTTACAAAGGAGGTGTTAGCCGATGGCAGGAAGAAAGAGCGACTTCACTCTCACGAAGCTCGATGATTTATTTACCACGCAGGCACAGAGAGATGAAGAACAGCTTTCAAAAATCCGAGATATTCCATTGGAGCTGATTGATGATTTTCCAGACCACCCGTTTAAGGTCAGGGACGATGAAGATATGATGCAGCTTGTGGAGAGTGTCAAGGAAAGAGGAGTGATTACTCCGGCAACGGTAAGGCAGAAAGAGGACGGCAGATATGAACTTGTTTCAGGACACAGACGAAAGCGAGCGTGTGAACTGGCAGGATTTGAAACCTTGAGAAGTGAGATTGTAGACCTGAACAGAGATGAAGCGACCATTTTAATGGTTGAAAGTAATTTCCAGAGGTCAGAGATATTGCCGAGTGAAAAAGCCTTTGCCTATAAAATGCGTTTGGAAGCAATGAAAAGACAAGCAGGCAGACCGAGCAAAGAAAATGCATCCCCAGTGGGGATTGATTTACGAGGAAAGCAAAGTCTTGATTTAATGAGCGAGGAATGTGGCGACAGTAGAAATCAGATACACCGATATGTTCGTCTGACAAATCTTGTTCCTGAACTGCTTGAATTTGTTGATGAGGGGCGTATTAAAATGCGTCCTGCCGTAGAGCTTTCCTACCTTGATGAAGATTGCCAGCGTGATGTGGTTGACGAAATCGACCTGAATGACGCAACCCCGTCACACGACCAGACAATCCGTATGCGAAAGTTATTCAACGAGGGCAACCTTACAACCGAAGCAATCCACGCTGTTATGTCTGAGGAAAAGCCGAACCAAAAGGAAAAAATCGTGTTGAGGGGCGACAGAGTAAGACAGCTTATCCCGAAAAACATTCCCGTCAGTCAGACGGAGGATTTTGTCTGCAAAGCATTGGAGCATTACAACAAGTTCTTGCGTAATCGTGCAGAGCGTGACAGCAGATAGCCTGATTTACAGTTCCCCTTTCTCACACTCTAACCCCTTAGTTATACTTTTACCTACCGAAAATGATATATACTATCTCACTTGAATATAACTATCTCAAAGTATATGTCTATCTCTAAGGGGAAATCGCACAGTATGAACGGACTGGAGGTGTATGGTAAAATGAAAAATTAACGAAAAATCCGCATTTGTTTTTCGGCAGGTAAATCTTGTCGTAAGAGAAAATCCACAAAGGCACATCGTAGAGATACGGTGTGTTTTCAATTTTTACAGGAGGAAACGCAATGATAAAGTCAAAATTCAAAAGAGTCACGTCGCTTTTCTTGGCGACCCTTATGTGTGTGACCACTTTTGCAGGCATTGGCTCGACAACAGCATATGCTGCTTCGGGAGAAAAAGCCGATGTTTATATGGTCGATTTCCCTCGTGACGGCGATGCTAATTACGATGGGGTATGGGGACACAGCAATTTGACCTTGAAAAATGGTTGGCATACCGGACGTTCCAATTTTACCAATCTTAAGGCTATTGGCTCATACTCAGGCAATGTTGCTTATTGTATTGAGCCGGGAATTTCGCTCAAGGTCGGTCAGACAATGAATAAGTATGACGAAAATTATTTTAATAACCTTGCATCCAACGGGGTTATTTCCGGAGATGAAATCCGTCTTTTCGTTGGTCGTATTTTACAGTATGGCTATCGTGGGACAATCTCGACATCTTGGAGGTCACAGAATGAAGCAGCAGCAAACAGCATTGCACAGGCTTATGCCACACAGCTTCTTATCTGGGAAACTGTTATCGGAGAGCGTGATGTGAACTTCAATCATGTAGCAGCCAGTGGTTGCAGCAATGTGAAAGATGTCATCAATGCAAAGCATCCGCTCCGCAATAAGATTTTCAGTTATTACAACAGTATGGTGCAGAGTGTACAGAACCATGCGACCATACCGAGCTTTTGTAATAAATCATCCGGTTCGGCAAAGACAATAGAACTTGAGTGGAACGGAAGTAAGTACACAACTACTCTGACAGACTCCAATAATGTGCTGTCTAAATATAATTTCAAGGCAAGTATCAGTGGGGTGAGTTTTTCAGTGAATGGTAACAAACTTACTGTTTCTATGGATACTGCACCGAGTAAGGAATTTACCATTACCGCAACCAAGAAAAATGCAGTCCGCAGAGGTGTGGTTGTATGGTCAGAGGGCAAACACGGTCAGAACTCCAGTGTGCAGGATGTTGTCAGCTATGCTCAGGAAGTAAGCGACAGTATCAACGGTTATGTGAAGATGAAAGTCAGCTATGGTTCTTGTCAGATTGTAAAGACCAGTGAGGACGGCAAGGTTGACGGTATTAACTTCACGATTACCGGAAACGGTATCAATCAGACGGTTACAACAGCCAATGGCGGTAAGTTCCAGATTGATAATCTTATGCCGGGTATCTATACCGTAACCGAGCAGGCATACGATAAGTACGAGCCGCAGGAAACACATAGAGTTACTGTTGTAGCAGGACAGGTTGCAAAGGTCAATTTTAATAACAAATTGAAGCGTGGCGACCTTCAGGTAGTGAAGTCCTCAGAAGATAACCTTGTTGAAGGTGTGAAGTTCCATCTTTTCGGTACTTCTCTTTCCGGTGATGCTGTTGACCAGTATGCAGTTACAGACAAAAACGGTGTGGCAACTTTCAAAGATGTGCTTATCAGTGGTTCTGAACCATATACTCTTGAAGAAGTGGACACAGCTATCCGTTATGTTGTACCGAAAAATCAGACTGCACCAGTGAAGTGGAAAGAAGTAACCACAAGAAACTTCAATAACATTTTGAAGAAATTTACTGTAACAGTAACAAAGAGCGACGCTGAGAAAGGCGAAGCACAGGGCAATGCCAAACTTTCGGGAGCAGTTTACGGTATCTATAAGGGCGAAACGCTTGTAGATAAGTATGTTACTGATGAAAACGGTCAGTTCACTACTAAAGAATATGTTTGTGATACCGACTGGACAATCCGAGAAATTACACCGTCAGAGGGATATTTGCTTGATAAGACTATCCATGAAGTAGGTGCAGACCCGAAACTTTATGAGGTGGAACACAACCTTACTTCCAATGATGTAACCGAGCAGGTAATCAAAGGCAATGTGGCTATCATCAAACATACCGATGACGGAGAAACAAAGATTGAAACACCTGAAAAGGGTGCTTCCTTTGAGATTTATTTGAAATCTGCCGGAAGCTATGACGCAGCCAATAAAGACGAGAGAGATACTATCGTATGCGATGAAAATGGCTTCGGTCAGACAAAAGATATGCCGTATGGTATTTATACCGTACACCAGACTTCCGGTTGGGAAGGCAGAGAGATGATGGACGATTTTGATGTGTTCATTTCACAGAACGCACAGACCTACCGTTATCTTATCAATAACCGTAACTTTGAGAGCTTTGTCAATGTAGTCAAGGTGGACGCAGAAAGCGGAAAGAGTATTCCGTATGCAGGAGCAGGATTTAAGATTTACGACCCACAGGGCAATCAGGTCAAAATGACCTTTACTTATCCGACACCGACCACGATTGATGTGTTCTATACCGACGCAAATGGTTCTCTTGTCACACCTGAGAAACTGGATTACGGCAAGGGATATTCTATCGTAGAGGTACAAGCTCCATACGGATATGTACTTGATGATACTCCGGTATATTTTGATATTACCGAAGAAAATTCCACAGAGGAAGGCGGCGTAACTGTTGTGAAAGTCAATAAGCCGAATATGGCACAGAAAGGTACTATCACGGTTGAAAAGACCGGAGAAGTATTTAGTGGTGTCAATGTAAGTGGTTCTGAGGACAGTGATGTTATTTATCAGCCTGTTTATGAAGTGGCAGGACTTGAGGGTGCAGTTTATGAAGTCCGTGCTGCGGAAGATATTAGTACACCGGACGGTACACTCCGCTATTCAAAGGGCGAAGTGGTAGATACTATCACAACAAGCTCCGATGGATTTGTGAAGAGCAAAGAACTTTATCTCGGAAAATACGAGGTCAAGGAAATTACCGCACCTGATGGAATGGTAATCAGTGGAGAAACACATACGGTTGAGCTTACTTATGCAGGGCAGAATATCTCTGTTACCGAAACTTCCACATCGTTCTATAACGAAAGACAGAAAGTGCAGGTAAGCCTTGCAAAAGTCATTGAAAAGGATAAGACATTTGGTATTGGCGACAACGAAGAAATCAAAAATATCAGCTTTGGTCTTTATGCCGCAGAAGATATTGTATCTGCAAGCGGTACAGTTATTCCGGCTGATGGACTGATTGAGATTGTCAGCGTAAATGAAAATGGAACTGCTGTTATGAAGTCAGACCTTCCGTTTGGCAAATACTATGTCAAAGAGATTGCAACCGATGAGCATTATATTCTCTCTGATACGAAGTATCCGGTTGTATTTGAATACGCAGGTCAGGATACCGCAACGGTTGAAATCAAAGTGAATGATGGAAAAGAAATCAAGAATGAACTTATCTATGGTTCTGTATCAGGTAAGAAGATTGACGAGAACGGAGAAGCACTTGAGGGTGCTGTTATCGGTATCTTCAAAGCCGAAGAAACAGAATTTACAAAGGATACTGCACTTATGACGACTACCTCTGCAAAAGACGGTAGTTTTTCTTTTGCAAAAGTTCCTTATGGCAAATGGATTGTAAGAGAAATCGAGCAGCCAAAGGGATTTGTTCTTGATGAAAAAGCGTATGAGGTCAATATCAGCAAAGCCGAGCAGGTAGTTGAAATTGAGATTGTCAATGAGTATGTTCACGGCAATATCAGACTCACGAAGGTGGACGCTGAATATCCAGATAACAAACTTACGGGTGCAACCTTTGAGGTATATAAGGACACCAATGAGAACGGAAAGATTGATGATGGCGATGAACTTATCGGAAATCTTGAAGAAACCGAAACCGGAATTTATGAGATGAAAGAGCTGCTTTACGGAAAATATATTGTCCGTGAAACAAAAGCACCAGAGGGCTTCCTGCTTGATAAGGGAGAATACTCTGTTTTCATTGAGAAAGACGAAACAACTTATTCCGTTGAGAATAAGGCAGGTGTTGGATTTATCAATGAAGCTATGCGTGGAACACTGAAAATCGTCAAGACATCTTCAGACGGTAAGGTCAAAGGTTTTGCGTTCAGAGTAACCGGAGCAAACGGCTATGATATGACATTTGAAACAGATAAGAACGGCGAAATCGTGATTGAGGGACTTCGTATTGGCGAATATACCGTATCAGAAGTGGCAAACAATGCGTCTGCCGCATATATCACACCTGCCGACCAGAATGTTACTATCAAACTTGATGAAACAGCCGTTGTAAAAATGCACAATGAGTTAAGAGATACTCCGAAAACAGGAGATGATACCAATATGAAACTTTGGTATGTCCTTGCCGGACTTTCTGCTGTCGGTATCGCTGTAACTTCTGTTGTTGCACACAAAAAGAAGAAAAAGGAGGGTAACGAGTAATGGAAGCAAAGACAATTATCGCTATCGCATTAGTCGCCGTTATTGTCGGCGGCTTTATCTTTCTTCAGGTTAAAAACCGTAAGAAGTAAGTAACAAGCGAACATTAACCAGTCGGGGCAGAGCGTAAAAAACTCTGTCCCTTTAATTTTTGGAGGAACATTATGAAACAACAGAAAACGGTGGAGAGCCGAGTGCTTGAAATCTTAAAGGAATGCCCGATGTCGAGGTATGATGATATGCTTCTCATTCTGCATTATTACAACCAATACGGATATATACCTGCCGGAAATCTTCCGCTTGAGGATATTGTATTTAATTACCGAGCATACGGACTTCCTTGTTTTGAAACCATACGCAGGGCAAGGCAGAGAGTACAGTCCCTTTTTCCTGAGTATTCACGTAATCCGCAGAAAGAAGAACAGAGCGGCAGTATTTCTATTGTAATCAACATTAGCTAAGGAGGTATTTTCGTGAAAGACAAAGCAACTTTTCAGAATAAGGTCAAGGTGCTGAATAAACTCTTTGACTCCGGTTGTGATACGGAGAAAAAGTTGCAGCAGCTTGATATGGAAGCAATCCTGAAAATCCCGAATATCACGATTCCTGATATGGGTGTGATTATGGAGCTTCAGAAGAATACAAAGTCCGGTAAACTCTTTTCGTATTTGGGCGGCGGTTCTGATGAAGCAACAAAAATGAGAGGTAAGGAAAATGAAGCAACAGGAGAATAGAGCAGAGCCGCAGGAAAAGCAAATTCGATTTATAGACAGTCATTACAATTTGAAATTCTATATTCCAGATGGAGGGAAAATCAGGATTACTTTTCGTGATGGACACACAGCAGACAGAGTGTGCAAGTATATTGATGACTACCATTTGTATGTCGGAAATTGCTGCTATCATATATGCGAGTTTGCTGAAAAAATGGAGCTTAGTGGAAGCAAAGTTGAACCTGTCAATCAATCCGAACCGTCAAAAAACAAGACCAGAAACAGAGAAAAACAGCGATAAGGAGGTGCAAGAGTAATGGCACGAAAATATGACCTTATTTCTGAGCTTTACAACCGCACCTGCAAAACGGTTGTGTCAAATCCTCAGAACTGGCAGGCATTCTTAGCTTCGGCTTGCCGAAATTATAAGTTACGCTATGACGAACAGCTTCTTGTATATGCACAGCGACCCGATGCAACAGCGGTTCTTGAGATAGAGCAGTGGAACAAAATTTTTGGCAGATGGGTCAACCGAGGTGCAAGAGGTATTGCTGTTTTTGCTGATGAGAACCGTTCACGGCAAAGACTGACACATTACTTTGATATTTCAGATACTCACGAAAGCAGATATTCAAGAACAGTCCCGATTTGGGATATGCGTCAGGAATACGAAGCTGATGTGATTGAAACATTGGAAAGCACTTTCGGAGAGATTGAGAATAAGAGCAGTCTTGCCGAAGCAATTATGGGAGCAGCAAGAAATGCGGCAGAGGATAATATCCCTGATTATCTGCAAGACCTTTACTATGCAACCGAGGGCAGTTCCTTTGAGGAAGTGGAAGAGGATATTGTGGCTTTCATTTATAAAAATGTCGTGACAAATAGTGTGGCATATATGATGATGTCAAGGCTTGGCGTTGATACGGACGGCTATTTTGAACTTGATGATTTCAGAGATGTTACTAACTTCAATACGCAGGAAACACTCAATGCACTTGGATTTGCTACCAGTGATATTGCAGAAATGGGATTGACGGAAGTATCTAAAACAATTACCGCACTCAACCGTCAAAATCGCATAATTGTCGGTCAGGACAGAAATGAATACAATAAGGTTGAAAATAACGACGAAAGGAGTTTGGACAATGAACGAACTGACCTACACGATGGTGGGCGATTACAGCCTTCCGAACCTGAAACTTCCACAGCAGCCGGAAGTGACGCTGGGCAGATACGCTCAGATGAGGAGAGAGTTTCTGAAGGAACATCACAGAGTCCTTTACTACAATCTCCTGACGAGGGGCGAACTGACACAGCACTTGGCGGAAGTGGAACAGAGAGCCAGCAAGATGGAGGAAACAATCCTGAGCCAGATGGCACAGAAAGAGGGAGTGACCGAACAGATGAAAGCGGAGAATATGATGAAATGGGTTCGTCTGATGAACTCTCTTCGCAGTTCGGCACAGGAAATCGTGAAAGCGGAAGTGATATTCGCTTAGAGTATTACGATAGAACGCACGAGGATAAAAGCCTTCCGTTCTTTGGACGTGATGAAGTAATCAATGAAATTCTCAGAACGACACCACATTTGTCAGCAAGTCTGGAAGAAATCAAAGATTATTATGAACGTAATCCTGATAACAAAGACCGCACAGAGTATATAAAGAGTATTTTCAATAATGATTATACCGAACTTACTTTAGAGGACGGCAGGACAGTAGGGTACAAGACCTTTGAAAACGTTTTGCATTTGTGGGAGGGCAAATACGACAGCAGAACCGCACAGAGCTTTTATGATTGGGCTGTTATTGCCCGACATTTTGAAGCTATGCGATTACTGGGAGAATTAAGTGACAGCATAAAACCATTACCGTCAATGGACGGTCAGATGACATTCATATTAGACGGTCGGGCAGAGGAAAAGAAAACCTCTGCCTTTACTTTTTCTCAGGAGATTATCGACGCTATTCTTGCGAATGGAAGCGGATTTTCTGAGGGAAAAATGCGTATTTATGAGCAGTTTGAAAAAAACCTTTCTGCAAAAGAAAATGCCGACTTCTTGAAAAATGAATACGGTTGGGGCGGTTCTTATCCCGTCATAATCGGAGCAGGCATTGATGAGAGCCACGATGGAAAAGGTATTACGATTACGAAAGGTATCGGTAAAGAGAAGCCACATATCACGCTTTCGTGGTCGCAGGTGGAGAAGCGTATCGGGGAACTTATCCGAATGGACAGATACTTAAATCCAAAGGAAAAAGAACACTATCCTCAGTGGCTCGAAAGCCAAGAGGAACGCAGAGCCAAAATCGAGGAAACGAAAAGAAACCGTGAGATACTCTCTAATGCACCACCGGAGCAGGAACTAGCCGAAAAAGAACCTGAAGAAGCGGAAATATCGCAAGATGTGAAATATGAATATCATCTTGGCGATAAGGTGTATATCGGTGCTTCTGAGTACGAAATCTTATCTGTTGATGATGAGAGAGTAATGCTCTATGACTATGATATGCCACTGTTCAATAAGGAATTTTCACGCACAGAGTTTGACAGAAAAGTGCGAGAGAATCCGATGAATGAGCATTTGATTGTAAAGGAAGAACCTGCCGAAGAAAGAAATGAAAAAGAGTCTGAGCCGTTAGTTCCCGCTTGGGAGCAGAAGAAAAAGGTCAAAGGATTTGACCTGCACCCTGATGTGCCTATGGCAGACCGTCATACCTTTAATCTCAGAGAAAATGAGGTTGAAACGGTTGGTAAAAAGGAACGCTTCCGCAGAAATATTATGGCGATACAGCTTCTTAAAAAATGTCAGGAAGAAAACAGATTTGCCACTCCTGAAGAACAGATTATCTTATCAAAGTATGTCGGTTGGGGTGGGCTTTCAGAAGCCTTTGATGAAAATAATTCAGCGTGGGCAACTGAATATCTGGAACTATCTTCGGTATTAACACCGGAGGAATATGCTTCGGCAAGAGAAAGCACGTTGACTGCGTTCTACACGCCGCCTGAAGTTATCACAGCCATTTATAAGGCAATGGAGCAGATGGGCTTTAAGGAAGGCAACTTGTTAGAGCCGTCCTGCGGTATCGGTAATTTCATCGGTATGCTGCCGGACGCAATGCAGGACAGTAAGATTTATGGTGTGGAACTTGATACGATTTCCGCAGGGATTGCACAGCAGCTTTACCAGAAAACAACCATTGCAGCACAAGGATTTGAAGAAACAAATCTGCCGGACAGCTTCTTTGATGGAGTGGTTGGCAATGTGCCTTTTGGAGATTTTAAGGTGTTAGATAAAAGGTACGACAAGCATAAGTTCCTGATACACGATTACTTTTTTGCCAAGTCCCTTGATAAGTTAAGACCCGGCGGTGTGATGGCTCTTGTAACGAGCAAAGGCACAATGGATAAGGAAACTTTAGCAGTACGAAAGTATATTGCACAGAGAGCAGAGCTTCTTGGAGCAATTCGATTGCCAAATAACACCTTTAAGGGTAATGCAGGAACGGAAGTCGTTTCGGATATTCTTATCCTGCAAAAGCGTGACAGACTGATAGATATTGAGCCGGATTGGGTTCATCTTGATACTGATGAGAACGGAATTAAGATGAACTCTTATTTTGTGCAGCACCCCGAAATGATACTCGGAGAAATGAAAATGGTATCGGGGCGTTTCGGTATGGAAGCAACTTGTGTACCGTATGAAAATGCAGACCTTGCAGCACAGCTTGATGATGCAGTAGCAAATATTCACGGAGAAATCACGGAATATGAAACCGAGGAAGAACTGGAGGAGGAAGATAATTCTATTCCGGCAGACCCGACAGTGAGAAACTTTTCCTATACAGTGGTGGACAATAAAATCTATTATCGTGAAAATTCCCGTATGACTCCGGTGGAAGTGTCGGCAACCGCAGAGAACCGAATTAAGGGTATGATTGCTATTAGAAATTCCGTCAGAACGCTGATTGAATTGCAGACAGAAGATTACCCTGACAGCGAAATCAAAGCGGAGCAGGAGCGATTAAACAGACTTTATGATACCTTTTCAGGTAAGTACGGACTCATTAACAGCCGTGCAAATACCTCTGCTTTTTCGCAGGACAGTTCATTCTCTTTGCTTTCCGCATTGGAGATAATCGGAGAGGACGGAGAACTGGAGCGTAAGGCTGATATGTTTTCTAAGAGGACAATTAAGCCGCATACTCCGGTTACTTCTGTTGATACGGCAAGCGAAGCGTTGGCGGTATCTCTTGGAGAAAAAGCCACGATTGATATGGACTATATGATGGAGCTTTCCGGTAAATCGGAGAATGAAATCTTTGAGGACTTAAAGGGTGTTATCTTCCTAAACCCGCTTTATGAGTATGGAAATTCTTACGAACCGAAGTATCTGATGGCTGATGAATACCTTTCGGGTAATGTCAGGGAAAAGCTGAAGATTGCAAAGAACTCGGCAGAACTCTATCCGGAAGATTATAAGGTCAATGTAGAAGCACTTCAAAAGGTGCAGCCGAAAGACCTGACTGCAAGTGAAATTTCCGTGCGACTTGGTGCAACTTGGCTGCCACCGGACGATGTGCAGGAGTTTATCTTTCATTTGCTTGAAACACCACGCTATGCACAGTGGAATATCAAAGTTCACTTCTCTCCATTTACGAGTGAGTGGAATATTGAGGGTAAATCTTACGACAAAGGAAATGTAAGGGCATATAACACTTACGGAACTTCCCGCATCAATGCCTATAAGATTATCGAGGAAACACTGAACTTAAAAGATGTGCGTATCTTTGATTATATCGAAGATGATGAGGGAAAGAAAAAAGCTGTCCTGAATAAAAAGGAAACAGCGATTGCTCAGTCGAAGCAGGAAATGATTAAGCAGGAATTTCAGGACTGGATATGGTCTGACCCTGAACGAAGGGAAAGGCTTTGCAAATCTTACAATGAGAAATTCAATAGCGTCAGACCTCGTGAGTATGATGGAAGTCATATCATCTTCAATGGTATGAATCCTGAAATTGAACTCAGGGAACATCAGAAAAATGCGGTTGCTCATATCCTTTACGGAGGAAATACGCTTCTTGCACACGCAGTCGGAGCAGGAAAAACTTTTGAAATGGTAGCGGCAGCACAGGAGTCGAAAAGGCTTGGGCTTTGTAACAAGTCACTGTTTGTTGTACCAAATCACTTGACCGAACAATGGGCGGCTGAGTATTTGCAGCTCTATCCGGCGGCGAATATCCTTGTCGCAACAAAGAAAGATTTTGAAACCAAGAACCGTAAAAAGTTCTGCGGCAGGATTGCAACTGGAGATTATGACGCAGTTATCATCGGACATTCACAGTTTGAAAAAATCCCGATGTCCATTGAAAGACAGAGGGCAATCTTAGAACAGCAGCTTGAGGAGATAACTGGAGGAATTGCGGAACTCAAGCGAAACCGAGGGGAAAACTTCTCCATAAAGCAGCTTGAAAAGTCAAAGAAATCTATCAGGCAGAAACTTGATAAACTCAATGACCAGACGAAAAAAGATGATGTTGTAACCTTTGAGGAACTTGGTGTAGACAGGCTTTTTGTTGATGAAAGCCATTATTACAAGAACCTTTATCTTTATACAAAAATGCGTAATGTGGGCGGTATCGCACAGACGGAAGCACAGAAATCTTCCGACCTCTTTATGAAGTGCCGTTACCTTGACGAGATTACCGGAGGGCGAGGAACCGTGTTCGCAACGGGTACACCTATCTCAAACAGTATGGTGGAACTCTATACGATACAGCGATATTTGCAGTACAGCACGCTTGTGAAAAATGGGTTGCAGCACTTTGATGCCTGGGCTTCCACTTTCGGAGAAACCATTACGGCAGTGGAACTTACACCGGAAGGAACAGGATACAGAGCAAAGACAAGGTTCGCAAAATTCTATAACTTGCCTGAACTAATGGCGATGTTCAAGGAGATAGCAGACATTAAGACAGCGGATATGTTGAACCTGCCAGTACCGGAAGCAAAGTACCATAACATTGCAGTAAAGCCGTCAGAAATGCAGAAAGAAATGGTTGCTTCCCTTGCAGAGAGAGCCGAGCAGGTGCGTGGCGGCGGTGTGGATTCAAGCGTAGATAATATGCTGAAAATCACGAATGACGGAAGAAAACTGGCTCTTGACCAGCGTATGCTAAACGATATGCTGCCTGATTTTGAGGGCAGTAAAATCAATGCCTGCGTCGATAACATCTATCGGATATGGAAAGAAAATGCCGACAAGAAATCGGCACAGCTTGTGTTTTGTGACCTTTCCACGCCGAAGAATGACGGCACATTTTCCGTCTATAACGACATCAGAAAGAAGCTGATTGAGAGAGGTATTCCTGAAAGTGAAGTGAAGTTCATACACGAAGCCGATACGGATATGAAGAAAAAAGAACTGTTTCAAAAGACCCGCAAGGGAGAAGTCAGGGTGCTTCTTGGCTCTACTCAGAAGATGGGAGCAGGAACGAATGTGCAGGATAAACTTATCGCACTTCACGATGTGGATTGTCCGTGGCGACCTTCAGATTTGGAGCAGCGTTCCGGTAGAATTGTCCGTCAGGGCAATGAAAATCCGAAGGTAGATATTTACCGTTATGTAACAGAGCAGACCTTTGATGCATACCTCTATCAGCTTGTGGAAGGTAAGCAGAAGTTCGCAAGTCAGATTATGACGAGCAAATCTCCGGTCAGGTCGGCAGAGGATATTGATGAAACCGCACTGTCCTATGCGGAGATAAAAATGCTTGCAACAGGTAATCCATATATCAAAGAAAAGATGGACTTAGACATTCAAGTACAGAAGCTAAAGATGTTAAAATCCAATTTCTTATCAGAGAAATACGGACTGGAGGATAAGGTCATCAAGTTCTATCCACAACAGATTGCTTACTTGAAATCCCGTGTAGAGGGACTTACAAAAGATGTTGAAACAGCAAAATTACACCCGAAACCGATAGACGAGCAGCCGCTTGGAATGATGGTATCGGGTGTTTCTTATTCCGAAAAAGCCGAAGCAGGTCAGGCAATCATCAATGCCTGCAAGTCAATGAACAGTCCCGATGCGATACCACTTGGCGAGTACCGTGGCTTTCAAATGGAACTGTATTTTGATACGGTTCAGCGTAATTATGTTGTGAAATTAAAAGGCGAAACAAGCAGAGATGTACCGCTTGGCGATGATTCTCACGGTAATATCGTGAGAATAGATAACGGCATTGAACGCTTTGAAGAAGCACTTGCTGATACGAAAAACAGCCTTGAAAATACGGAAAAGCAGTTTGAAACAGCGAAGCAGGAAATCGAAAAGCCGTTTGCCAAAGAGGAAGAATTGAGGGCAAAAACTGCTCGACTTGATGAGCTGAATATCCTGCTCAATATGGATAAAAAGGAAAATGAGATTGTCGGCGGAGAGCCTGATGAGGGCGAAGCAGTCGGCGGCAGAAAGGAGAAATCGTATGAGAGATAAACAGGAAGGCGGTGGTCGATATGCCATTTATCGCACCTGAGTTAATCATTCAGGCGAAGCAGATGGACTTATTAACCTACCTGAGAAATTATGAACCGTATGAGCTGGTTAAGTTTTCAGGTAACACCTATTGCACCAGAACCCACGATAGTTTGAAGATTTCAAACGGGAAATGGATATGGTGGTCGAGAGGTATCGGTGGCAGGAGTGCTTTGGATTATCTGATTAAGGTTAAAGGTTACAGCTTCCTTGAAGCGGTGGAAACCATTATCGGACACACAGCGATTCAGGCTCCGGTCTATGAAAAGCCACAGCTAAAAGAGGAAAACAAACCGCTTCTTCTCCCTGAAAAATGTGCTTCCAACAGAGTGATTACAGAGTATCTTTTCGGGAGAGGAATAGATTTTGAAATCATCAATTACTGTATTTCCAATGACCTTATCTTTGAGAGTCTGCCGTATCACAATGTTGTGTTTGTAGGCTATGACGAGAAGAAAGAACCGAAATATGCAGCCTACCGTTCCACGAATAAGCGTAGGATTATGGGCGATTGCAGTGGCAGTAAAAAAGATTATTCTTTTCGGCTTGGTAAGGAAAACTTGGAGGAAGTACACCTCTTTGAGTGTGCCATAGACCTGTTATCCTATGCCACGCTTGCGAAGCTGAACGGGCAGGATTGGAAAGAAATGAGCTTTGTTTCGCTGTCCGGGGTGTATTCTCCGGCAAAGAAAATTGAGGACAGTAAAGTGCCGATTGCACTGGAAAAGTATCTTGGCAGTAACCCATCTGTCAGGAAAATCCGTATCCATTTTGACAATGATATAGCGGGCAGAAAGGCAGCACAGACCTTAAAAACTATTCTGCCGGATAAGTATGAAATCGTTGATGAGCCACCAAAAGCAGGTAAGGACTTCAACGATTTTCTTTGTATGCGGATGGGAATTTACAATAAAAAAACACACGAAAGGAATGAAGAACGATGAATGATTCTAAGATTAAAGTTCTCTTGGTAGAACCGGAAAAGTACCCGAAGGAAATTGTAATCGACGACAGTCTGGAAGCAATGCAGGAGGTTGTCGGCGGGGATATTGAGGAATATATGCCCTTTGATGATGACGTTGCAATCATCTGTAATGAGGAAGGAAAGATGAGAGGACTTCCGCTTAATCGTGCTGTTTATGTGCAGGACAACGATAAGAAAGAGATGGTTGATATTATCTGCGGCAAGTTCTTTATCTGTTATGCACCGCCTGAGAGTGAGAGCTTTCAGAGCTTGCCGGACGATATGATGAAGAAGTATAAGGAACAGTTCAAGTATCCTGAACGCTTTTCTAAGGAAGTGGGCGGCAATATCGTGGCTGAACCTTTTAAGCCGAAATCAAAGGATTATGAGAGATAGTAGCCTGAGAACGGGGCAACCCGGAGGAGATGTTTATTCTTAGCGAGCAGACCATTTGGATAAACACAGTTTCCCAAACGGTAAAAGGCTCGTTAGGGGTTGCCCCTAATACCCCGTGAGAAAGGAGAACTTGATTTGAGAGAGTTATTACTTATCGCCGCCGGAACACTGCTCGGCAGTTGTCTTGGCGTTACGATGATGTGCTTATTCCAGATTAACAAAGATTGCAGAGTAAAGAGAAAGGAAGATACCGATTATGAGAAAGAGAAACATTCAGAAGATTGTACGCTTTAACCGCAAGGAAGCACAGGATTTGGCAGCAAAGGCAAAGAAGGCTTGTCTTTCCGAAGCAGGACTTATCCGTTTACTTATCAGAGGTTACGAACCGAAAGAGAAACCCGATGACCGTTTCTATGATGTGATGAGGGAACTTTCCTCTATCGGTAATAACATCAATCAGCTTGCTGCCAAAGCGAATACACTTGGTTTCATTGACGCACCTATGCTGAAGAATGAAGCTGCAAAGTGGAATAAGTTCCAGTCAGAGATTGAGAGGACATATCTTCGTCCAAATCAGAGCGAAATGAAATGGCAGTAACAAAGTTGTGGTCGGTAACAGAAAGGCTCGGTCAGGTCATTGACTATGCAACCAATCCCGAAAAGACTTCTGCAAATATCAAAAGGGAGTTTTCACCGGAACAGTATCAGGCTCTTGCTGATGTTATTGCTTATGCAAAGGATGAAGAAAAAACAGAGCGAGAATTTTATGTTGAGGGTATCAACTGTAATGTGGCGATTGCCCGTGACCAGTTCATAACGGTTAAGGAACAGTACCAAAAGACAGACGGTATCCAAGCCTATCACGGATATTTGAGTTTCAAGGAAACAGATATATCTCCTGAGATGGCACAGAAAATCGGAATGGAATTTGCAAATGAAGTGTGGGGTAAAAGATTTCAGGTTGTTGTGACAACCCATCTGAACACAAAGCACCTGCATTGCCATTTTGTCATCAACTCTATTTCTTTTGTCGATGGCAAACATTTGTGGGGAGAGGAAAAAGCGTGGTTCAAATTCCGAAAAGTTGCAGACAGAATTTGTGAGAAGTACGGACTTTACTATGACCCGAATCCGAACCGCAGTAAGCAGTCGGATTATCTGACGATGAAAGAAAAGGCAGGTATGCCGACACGCTACTCGGTTGCAAAAGAAGCCATTGATTATGCTATCGACCACAGCAAGACCCTGAAAGAATTTCAGTTTGCTCTCAAGGAAATGGGATATGCCTATAACCTAAGTCCAAGCCGAAAATACTGGACGGTCATTCCAAAGGGATACGATAAGCCGATACGACTGAAAAATCTCGGAGCAGATTATACCAATGACCGGATTGTAGAGCGTATCAAAGAAAATCGTGACAGATGGGCAGAGATTGAGCCGTTCCAGAGGGCGACTTATAAACCAAGACAGTACCGTATGCAGACCAGAGGGCAGAAACTGAAAAAGAAAGGCGGGCTTTATGGACTGTATCTGTATTACTGTTACAGACTTGGTTATCTGCCCAAGTATAAGAAACAGAATAACGCAAGGCTTCATTATCTTTTGAAAGATGATTTGATGAAGCTCGATAAGATTACTGATGAAGTAAGGCTGCTCGGACGAGAAAATATTTCCACGGACGAACAGCTTTTTTCATATAAGACTTCCTTAGAGGAGCAGATGAAAAATCTGATTGCCGGAAGAACACATCTCCGAAAAAAGATAAGAACAAATATTGATGATGGTCAGCTTCAGGCGGCAAAAGATGAAATCGCTTCTATCAATGGAGAATTGAAAAAACTCCGACGGGAAGTAAAACTCTGCGAGGATATTGCGGAGAGGTCAAAGGTTATGGAAGAAAACCTTGAGCATATCGAAACAGAGGAACAAAAACAGCAGAGAAAGGAGAAATCACGCTATGAACAACGGTGGTGACGCAGCAGAGCAGGTCGTTAGGCTTTCGCTTGAAGGATTTGAAGTTGCTGCAAGATTAAGCGGTTCGGCGGCGAAGAATATCGCATTGCTTTTGGTATCGGTTCTGAAGCAGGAACAAAAGACGAAGGGCAAAGCAAGGCTTACCAATATGATTAAGTCAGGCAAGGAGCTGAAAGTCTTTTCCATTCCGCAAAAGGATTTGAAGAAGTTTACCGAACAGGCAAAACGCTATGGCGTTCTTTATTGTGTCCTCAGAGATAAGAACACAAAGGGAGAGAACGCTCCGGTAGATATTATCGCAAGAGCAGAGGACGCTTCTAAAATTCAGCGTATCGTTGAAAGATTTGAACTTGGCAAAGTGGATAAGGCTTCGATTGTCAGTGAAGCAGAGAAAGCTATCGCAGACCGTGAAGCGGTTGAAAAAGAAAAGCCGACTAAATCCAAGAGTGAAATCATTATGGAAGAAGCGGTCAGAAATCCAATGCAGAAAGAGGAGCGAGCAAACGCAAACCCCTCAGTCGCCAAAACAGACAAAAGCCCTCTGTCAAGGCAAAACTCAGAGCCGGTAGAAACGCAATCTGATAAGGGTGTTGCAAAGCCAGTGGAAAAGCCATCGGTCAAAGAGAAACTTGACCGTTACAAGGCACAGGCAAAACAGCAAAAAGAAGCAGAGCGTAAAGAGCCGGAGGTTAAGAAAGACGGCAAGAAGCCGCAGCAGAAAAACGGTCAGACGGTACACCGTCAGCCGAAGAAGAAACCCAAAACAAAAGAGAGGTAATTCACTATGACAAATGATTTCAAACCCGCAAAGGCTGGCGGTAATCAGCCGAGATTATCCAAAGAGGAGTATGCGGAAAAGAAGCGAGCAGAAAAAGAAAAGGTCTATCAGATGATTGACGACGCTGCCCGTGAGATTGTGAGTGACCCTGAGAAATTCAAGAGTTTTCTTGATACGCAGAGTCGAATGGACAGATATTCCGCAGCAAATGCTCTCCTTATTTACAGTCAGTATCCGCAGGCGACACAGCTTAAAGATTTTGATGATTGGGGTAAGGACAATGTGAAGATTACCAAAGGGGCAAAGAGTATTTCTATCCTTGAACCAGTGGAATACACAAGAGCAGATGGTTCTCCGGGTATTTCCTACAATGTCAAAAAGGTATTTGATGTTACGCAGACAAATGGAAGAAAAGCTCCGGCAGTATCAGCAAACCGTGACCCGAAAGCACTTATCACGACAATGCTTGATGTATCTCCGGTGGAGGTTGCGGCAACCGATGAACTTCCGTATCCGAATATGGCAGCTTTCTATAATAATGAAAAGCAGACCTTGTATGTGAAGCGTAATGTGGGCGACAGCGTAGCAGTTGCTCAGTGTGTCGCTCAGGAACTTGGACACGCACAGCTTTCCATCAACAGCGAAAGTTACAGCCGCAGGGATATGGGCTTTCAGGCAGTGTGTATCGGATATATGATTTGCAAGAAGTATGGCGTAGATACACAGAATTTTGCAATTAACCGTATTCCGGAGGGACTGGCTTCCAAAGAGCCGAAAGAAATCCGTGCGGAGCTTTCCAAGACACGAAATGCAATGGCAGAAATTCACAGTCATATCTCTGATGAAATGTTCCGCAAAAAGCAGGAGCGTTCAAAGGACTATGAGAGATAACGGAGGGCAGATATGGAAAAAGAAAAACTCTACCACATTGCTTTGGACGATTACGAACACGGTGTTGTCATTCGCTCCTTAAACGATGAGAAAACAAAGTTGATGGAGGAAGGCAAGTCCGCAGACGCAGTAGACGACCTGCTTGTAAAAGTCGGAAATGCCCCATTGAAAAAGTTCAAAGTGATTGAAAGGAAACGCTCAGATGAAGCGAGATAATGACAGGCAGACTGCCATTATTTTATCCATTGTCGGTATCGTTCCGGTCATATGGCTGGCACTTCTGATTGCACCTTCCATAAGCGGAGGATTGCCGGAGATAGCAGCCAATCTTGCGACACTCTTTGATAATCCATTTTCCATAAAATTATGTGGGGACAGCCTGAAAACTGTCCTCATTTTACTTTTATGCTATGGAATGGGTATCGGGATTTATTTCTCAACAAGAAAGAATTACCGCAGACGAGAAGAACACGGTTCTGCCAAATGGGGCAATGTCAGAGCCATTGATAAAAAGTACCGACAAAAGCCACTATCAGAAAATAAGCTGATGACTCAGAATGTGTGCATTGGACTTAATGCCAAGAAGCACAGACGAAATCTGAATACGCTTGTGTGCGGTGGCTCCGGTGCAGGTAAGACGAGGTTTTATGCAAAGCCTAATATTATGAACGCTGCAAGAAACAGCTATGTGATATTAGACCCGAAAGGGGAAATCCTGCGAGATACGGGACATCTTCTTGAGAAGAAAGGTTACGAAGTGCGTGTGCTTGATTTGATTTCAATGGAGAAAAGCCATTGTTACAATCCTTTTGTTTATTTGCAGAATGACAATGATGTGCAGAAGCTCGTAACCAATCTTTTTAAGAGTACCACTCCGAAAGGTTCACAGAGCAATGACCCATTTTGGGATACGGCAGCGTCAATGCTTCTGCTTGCACTTGTATTTTATCTGCATTATGAAGCACCGCCGGAAGAACAGAATTTTGCAATGGTAATGGAAATGCTCAGAGCCGGGGCGATTGAGGACGAGGACGACCCAAGTCCTTCTCCGCTTGATAATCTGTTTTCAGATTTGATGATAGATAATCCTGACCACATTGCTTTGAAGTATTACCACTCTTATCATTCCGGTTCTTCCAAAACATTAAAATCCATACAGATAACCCTTGCAGCAAGGCTTGAAAAGTTCAACTTGGAGAGTCTTGCTGCTCTTACTTCTGCCGATGAACTGGATTTGCAGTCACTCGGAGAGAAAAAGGTGGCTCTGTTTGCACTGATACCGGATAACGACTCCAGTTTCAACTTCTTGGTATCCATTCTTTACACACAGCTCTTTCAGCAGTTGTTTTATGCAGCCGACCATATCCACGGCGGCTGTTTGCCGATGCCTGTTCATTTTATGATGGACGAATTTGCCAATGTTTCACTGCCGGACGACTTCGACAAGATACTGTCGGTTATGCGTTCCCGTGGGGTATCTGTAAGCATCATCTTACAGAACTTGGCACAGCTTAAAGCCTTGTTTGAAAAACAGTGGGAGAGCATTGTGGGTAACTGCGATGAATTTCTTTACCTTGGTGGAAATGAGCAGTCAACCCATAAATATGTGTCGGAGCTGTTGGGCAAGGAAACCATTGATACCAACACGTTCGGAAAGAGTACCGGAAGAAGCGGTAATTATTCCACCAACTATCAGATTAGCGGCAGAGAGTTACTTACCCCTGATGAGGTGCGTATGCTCGATAATCAGTACGCTATTTTGTTTATCCGTGGGGAAAGACCCATTATGGATTTCAAATATGACATTATGAAACACCCGAATGTGGCACTTACCACAGACGGAAAGGCAAGTCCTTATAAGCATGGAGAAGTCACAAAAGATATTGCTTCGATTGCCATTTGGGACATTGACCCTGCAACACTTCCTGAAAAGGAAATGGAAGAAACGAACTGGGAACTTCTTTCCGATGAGGAGATGGAAGCTCTGTTCATAAACAATCAAACAAATTAAATTTTGGAGGTATTCAACTATGACTATTTTTAAGAAAAAAGCAACTGACATTCAGGAAACAAAGAAACTGCCTATGACCGGAAAGGTTAAGAAAGGCTTCCGTGCTTACTGCACAATGGTCATTGTCGGTGCGTTGGCACTTGGAATGACAACGACTGCATTTGCAGCGAATGACCCGCTTACCGTAGTCAATAATCTGTCCGACTTTATCTTCGGACTTATCCGTGCCATCGGTATGATTTTGCTTGGCTTTGGTATCGTGCAGGTCGGTCTTTCACTCAAATCTCACGACCCTTCTCAGAGAGCCAATGGCTTCCTGACTCTTGCGGGCGGTGTCATTATCACTTTTGCGAAAGAAATCCTTACTCTTATCACAGGCTAAGATAAGAGTTACACAGTTATCGAGGGGTGTGCCAAGTTAAGGGACACCCCTTAATTGTAAGGAGGTGCTTTGAATGAGTGATAACTGGGTAGTTCAAAATCTTGAAAATGCCCTTGAAACTTGGAATGAAAAACTGTCGGAAATATGGACACTCATCACAACTACACCGCAGAACTTTAAGGGCGGGAATATCTGGAAGGTTATTGTTGACATCAACGGTGCAGTTCAGGCTATCGGGCTTGCCTTACTTGTATTGTTTTTTGTGATAGGTATGGTAAAGACCTGCGGAAGTTTTACAGATGTGAAGAAACCGGAACACGCTTTAAAACTCTTTGTCCGTTTTGCATTGGCGAAAGGTGTTATCACATACGGAATGGAGCTTATGCTTGCATTATTTAATATCGTGCAAGGGACGATTTCAACCATTATGAATGCTGCCGGATTTGGAACTCCGGAACAGACGACCTTACCCACAGAGATGGTAACGACCATAGAGGATTGCGGATTTTTTGAGAGTATCCCTTTGTGGGCGGTAACGCTTATCGGAGGATTATTTATCACGGTGCTGTCGTTCATTCTGATAATGACAGTGTATGGACGATTTTTCAAGTTGTATATGTACACAGCACTTGCACCGATACCGCTTTCCACATTTGCAGGAGAACCTACACAGAATGTAGGCAAGAGTTTTATCAAGAGCTATTGTGCAGTTCTGCTTGAGGGAGCAGTCATTGTACTTGCTTGTATTATTTTCTCCGTATTTGCTTCATCGCCACCAGTAGTGAATCCTGATGCAGCAGCAGTTACGCAGGTGTGGGCATATATCGGGGAATTGGTATTTAATATGCTTGTTCTTGTCGGTGCAGTAAAAATGTCTGACCGTATTATCCGAGAGATGATGGGACTTTAAGGAGAGATTTTGAGATGAACCAAAGAGATTGTAAGAAATGCGTTTACTATGGCGGTAAACGAAAAGGCAAAGTCTTTTGCCTGAATGATAAATGCGTGAGGGAGAAAGACCGAAACCGCAGGAAAGGAAACAGATATGGAAGTAAAAATTAACCGAGAAATCAGAAATTATACAGAGTCAATGTTTTTTGGACTGTCGCTCAGACAGTTCATTTTTTCTGTTCTCGCTTGTGGCGTTGCGGTAGGACTGTATTTCTTGCTCAGACCGTATGTTGGCACGGAAACCGTATCGTGGGTGTGCATTTTGGGTGCTGCTCCGTTTGCGGCACTTGGCTTTGTGAAGTACAACGGTATGACCGCAGAGAAAGCAATCTATGCGTGGATAAAATCGGAGTTTTTAATGCCGAAGAAGCTGGTGTTTCATTCTACCAATGTGTATTACGAACTGATGAAGTCAAGCATTGAACAGAAGCAGAAGGAGGTATTGAAGTCAAATGATTAAGACTCTTACAAATTTGTTTAAGCAGGATAAAGAAAAATTTGTTGTACCGAAAGGGGTGCAGGACGTGATTCCCGTGGCAGCTATCTTTGATGATGGCATTTTCAAAGTGGGAAAGGATAAATATTCAAAGACCTACCGCTTTACGGATATTAACTATGCAGTGGCGAGCCGTGAGGATAAGGAAGCGATGTTCCTTGAATATTCCGAACTTCTGAACTCTCTTGACAGTGGTGCAACGACAAAAATCACAATCAATAATCGTCGGCTCAACAGACTGGATTTTGAGCAGACAATTCTTATTCCGACAACCGGAGATAATCTGGACGAATATCGAGAGGAATACAATAAAATGCTTCTTGATAAGGCAACGGGTGCAAACTCCATTGTTCAGGATAAGTATATTACCATTTCCATCAACAAAAAGAGTGTGGAGGACGCAAGAACTTATTTTGCCCGTGTCGGTGCAGATTTGATTGCTCACTTCGGCAGGCTTGGAAGTAAGTGTGTGGAACTGGAAACAGACGAAAGACTTCGTATTTTCCACGACTTCTATCGTGTGGGAGAAGAAAGCTCTTTCCACTTTGATATTAAGGAAACAAGAAAAAAGGGACACGATTTTAAGGATTATATCTGCCCCGACACAATGGAATTTGAAAAGGACTATTTCAAGATGGGAAACCGTTATGGAAGAGTCCTTTTTCTTCGTGAATATGCGTCCTATATCAAAGACAGTATGGTAGCGGAACTTACGGATATGAACAGAAATCTGATGATGTCCATTGATATTGTTCCCGTTCCAACTGATGAAGCAGTAAAGGAAGCAGAGAACCGTCTGCTTGGTGTGGAAACCAATATCACAAACTGGCAGCGTAGGCAGAATGCCAATAACAACTTCTCTGCAACTGTTCCGTATGATATGGAGCAGCAGAAGAAAGAAATGAAAGAGTTCCTCGATGACCTTACGACCCGTGACCAGAGAATGATGTTCGCTGTTATCACAATGGTTATTACGGCAGACAGTAAGGAACAGCTTGAGAATGATACGGAAGCGTTGCTTACCACAGCAAGAAAACATCTTTGCCAGTTTGCAACACTGAGATTTCAGCAGGTAGATGGACTCAATACGGTAATGCCGTTTGGAACAAGAAAGATTGATGCGTTCAGAACACTTACAACAGAGAGCCTTTCGGTATTTATCCCATTCAGGGTGCAGGATATTTTCCACGAGAACGGTATCTATTACGGTCAGAATGTTATCAGCAAAAATATGA
>ERZ779875.784-NODE-784-length-25267-cov-6.716286_pt1 | contig 25267 bp, 16 predicted proteins | sample MGYA00511246_ERZ779875 | MGnify/ENA primary metagenome ERZ779875 (study PRJEB29588, sample SAMEA2155093) | human gut metagenome | biome: human gut; feature: human-associated habitat; material: faeces | place: Denmark | collected 2008/2010 ... | reverse complement strand
AAACGGCTTTCGCTTTTGTCGCCGCAGGCACTATACAAAAGAGCCACGGTGCGGCGACGAGAGTGGGAACGGTTAAAGTCATAGCGTGAGTCGGCACTTCGTCAAGCGTTTTGAAACAACCGTCGTTCACCTGTTGATTGCGGCAGATTTCGTCGAGTTTCACGGGCTTTACAACCTTTTTATCGTTGAAATCCGCAACTTCGGGGTCGTTAAACGCTATATGTCCGTTTTCGCCTATACCCATAACGACTATATCCGTCGGATTTGCTTTTAAAAGTTTGCCGTATCTCTCGGCTTCTTTTTCGGGGTCGCTCGCCGTTATATCTATATAATTAACGCTTTTAAAGGGAACAAGCCCGAAAATATGTTCTTTCAGAAAGTTGCCGAACCCTTGCGGAGCGTTTTTGTCAAGACCAATATACTCGTCCATGTGGTAGGCGTTCACCCTGTTCCACTCTATGGTTTCATCTTCAACCAACGCTTTCAGAACGTCGTTTTGTGAGGGCGCGGCGGCAAATATCATATTGATTTCCTGCTTTTTTGCAAGAAGTTCATTGATCTTAGCCGAAATATCTTTTGCCGCGGCTTCGCCCATAAGCGTTCTGTTCTCAAAAATTTCTACCCGTAATTTATCTTTTACAAACGTTTTCATAATAAGCCTTTAAGTTTTTTCACGGCGTCCGTAAACGCCGCTTTTTGATTTTCGTATTTATAGGGGTTGTCGAAACTCTTTCCGACAAGCGCGTTAAGCCCCGAAAAAGTCTGCAAATGCGGCTCCAAAGTTATAAATGCGTCTTTTCTGCCGTTTTCCCTGTAATCGTCGAGTATTTCTTTTATTTTGGCTTCGCCCTTGCCCGCGGGAACTATCGCTCCTAAATATAGCGCGTCTTTTATATGAAAATACTCTATATGTTCAAACAAAAGTTTATACGCCGCCATAGGCTCGTAGCCGTCCAGAACGAAGTTGCCCATATCGAAAACGCACCTTATTTTGCCGTGGAAATATTCGGCTATTTCAAGGCATTTTTCAGGACTTTCGCCATAGATTAAGGCTTCGTTTTCGTGGCATAAGGTAAGCCCCGTACCGTCCGATAAACCGACGAGTTTTTCAAGTCCGTCGTAAATTTTTGTTTTCTCAAACGGAGTTTCTTTCGAATAAAACGAAAACATTCGCACGTTCTTTGCCCCGAGCATATTCGCCGTTTCGTAAACCCTTTTCGCCGTTTCCAAGTGTCCGTTCAAGTCGCCGTTTATGTCGATTTTGCCGAGCGGCGAACCTATCGACGAAACCTTTATTCCGTAATCGTCGAGCGTTTTTTTAACATCTTTAACCTCGTTTTCGGTTAAAACCGAAACGTTTTTGCCGTTTACGCCCCTTAGTTCGATATACTCTATTCCGAATTTGTTTAACGCTTCGCATTGTTCTTTCAAGCCGTCGGCATATTCGTCCGCAAATGCCGATAAAATCAATTTGTTCATCATATTTCGAATTTATTTACGCTTACCTCTTCTCCCGAGTCGAGAGATTTTTTTATGGCGTTCAACACAAATACGGGAGCGATGAAATCCTCGTAAGAAAGACGTTGATTTCCGCCGCCGAGAAGCCCGTAAAACTCCGAAAATTCCACCTTGAAGCACGGATTGCTATCGGTTATGGCTATCTCCTCTCCGCAAACGCCGTTTTCGGCAACTCTCATCGCGTAGTACAAATTATTTCTGTCAACGTATAACCCCGTGACGTCGTAGTCCTTATATCTGAAAACGACGGTGATTTTTTCGGCGTTTTTATAAGCCTTCACGCTCTCGGGGTAAAACCCGAAAATCGTCGATAAAATGCCGACGAGATGTTCCGAATAGAAAAAGAAATCGCCGTAGTCGTTTTTCAGATTGATCGGGCAACGAACAAATCCCGAAAGAGTTTTGCCGTTGAAATTCTCCTCGCGGTCTCTTTTAAGTTTCTGCACGAACTCGTCGTGAACGCACGTCGAGCCGCCCGTGAGTTTAACGCCCGCCGCCTTACATTCGCGGGCAAGTTTCAACGCGTCGGATTCGGAAACCGAAATCGGCTTGTCTATAAACATAGGAACGCCCGATTTTATGTACGGAGCGGCATATTTATAATGATTATCGCCGTGACGGGCGGTAACCACGACTCCGTCAACCTTCCCATAAGCCTCGTCGAAAGACTTCATAATCTTCACGCCGTACTTTTCGGCAAGGTTTTTCGCGGCGGCTTCTTCGTCGCTGTAAATGCCCGAAACCTCCAGATCGGCGAATTTCGGATCGTTTTTTATAAAGCCGAGAAATGTATCGGCGTGTGAATTTTCGCAACCTAAAATAACAATCTTTTTCATAATCGTTTCGTTTTCCGTAAAATCACGGAAATCTTCTATAAATCTTTAAATATTTATGTTTTTACCGTCCGACTCGTACATTTTAAGTATCAGTTTAACGGTTTTCGCGCCCTCGTAAAAATCGATCGGGAATTTTCTGCCCGTTTCGAGACAGTCATAAAAATCGTTTATAAGTTTGCCGTGTCCCGCTCCCCATTCGTCTTTGCCGAATATAGGCGCGCCGTCAGATCTCGTTACGAACTTTCCGTTTACGATAATGTTATCCCCGAAAAGTTCCGCCGAGTCGTGTTCCGACTGAACCATAAAAACAATCGGGAAACAACTCGAAGCCGAGTTAGTGGCGTTTATAACGAATTTTCCGCCGCTCGGAAAAGTGAACATTCCGTAAGCCGTGTCCTCGACGTCGATGACTCCCTGAAGGGAGTTATTCGAGCAATGCGCGGTAACGGTTTCGGGCATTCCGCAAAACCATTGCAGAAGATCGAGCGTATGTATCGCCTGATTTATCATAACTCCGCCGCCCTCGAACTGCTTTTTCCCACGCCATAAGCCCGAAGAATAGTAATCCTTGTCTCTTTTCCAGACGAGACTTGCCGCCGCAGCGACAATCGGTTTATCTTTAAAAAATTCTCTGAGATACAAAACCGAAGCGTTATAGCGATTCTGAAAGCATACGCCGAGTTTTGCGGAAGAATTTTTAACGGCTTTTTCTATCTCGCTAAGCTGTTGAAAATTTATAGCGAGCGGTTTTTCGCTAAGCGTGTTTATTCCGAGTTTTAACGCCTTGCAGATTACGTCCGCGTGAATGAAATGCGGAGCGCAAACGTGTACCGAATCGATTTCGCCGCTTGAAAGCATTTCGTTATAATCGGAATACTCCTTTGCTCCGAGATTAAATTCGGCGTTGATTTTTTTGCATTTTTCCTTGTCGATATCGCAGATCGCGGTTATTTTCTGTCCGCAACCCGATAACGCCTTTATGTGAAGCGGGGCAATCGCTCCAAGCCCTACTATACCAACTCTCATAACCGTTTTCGCCTTCTTATCGTCCGTAAAAATCGCGGACATAATACCGATCAGTCGTTTTTAAGATCTTCGCCGTTCGTTTCGATAACTTTTTTATACCAGTACGCGCTCTTTTTAGGGATTCGTTCCAAGGTATTATAGTCCACGTAAACGAGTCCGAAACGCTTCGAATAGCCGAGCGCCCACTCGAAATTATCCATAAAACACCAGTAAAAATACCCTATGACGGGATATTTTTCGGACGCCTTTTTTATTTCGAGAATATGCCTTTTCATATAGTCGATACGCATATCGTCGGGAATATCGCCGCCGAGCGTTTTCCATTCGGAAAGGGCGACGCCGTTTTCGGAAAAAATCATCGGCATTTTGTATCTTTCGTAGTAATATTTCGTCAGATAACTTATCGCCTCGGGCGTAACCGCCCAACCCATAGCCGTCAGATTATCCGTCAGACAAACGGGTTTTCGTTTTATCCCTTCCGCAGTCTTTTCCACATAGAAACCGCGATACATATTCATTCCGAAGAAATCGAGATCGCTCTTTATTATCTCCATATCCTCCGCCGACGGGTTATAATCGTATTTTTTGAACCATTCTTTATATTCGTCCGTAAACTCGCCCTTTATAATAGCGTCGGTAAAATAGCATCCGTCCCAAAAATCTCCCGTGGGCGAAAAATTGAGTTTCAAGGCAAGTTCTCCATCCTCTTCTTTCATCGGCATTATCGGCGTGAAACACGGGGCTATACCGATATTTAATTTATGCTTGGCGGTCTTTCTCATCGCCTTTTCCGCTTTACCTATACACAAAAGAAGATTGTGGGCGACCGTGAAAGTTTCTTTTCTCGAAAGTTTTAAAAACGGCGCCTGCGTACCCATAAAGTGTCCTTCTTCCACGATACACTGCGGCTCGTTCATAACAATGTAATTAGTTACCTTATCGCCGAAAATCTCAACGACTTTGGCGGCATACCCCGCAAACCAATCGCTTATTTCCCTGTTCAGATACCCGCCCTTTTCGTAAAGACTACGCGGTAAATCCCAGTGAAAAAGCGTTACCCAAGGCGTAATATCTGCGGCTATAAGTCGATTAACGAGGTCTTTATAGAACTCAACGCCTTTTAAATTAACTTCTCCCGTACCGCTCGGAAATATTCTCGTCCAACTTATCGAAAAGCGATAATTCTTTATTCCGAGTTCTTTTAAAAGCGCGACGTCCTCTTTGTATCTGTGATAATGATCGCAAGCAATTTTTCCGTTCATATCCCCGAGGGTTTTACCCTCGGTGAACTTACTGTCCCATATACTCTCGCCTCTGCCGTCCTCGTTTTCCGCGCCTTCTATCTGATAAGCGGAACCCGCAACTCCCCAAATAAAATTCTTATCCAAAGCCATACTGTCCTCCGTATTATAAAAACGCCTTATCCGCTATAAATTTACAAAGATTGTCCGCGTACGCTTCCGCGCCGAAAACGTTCGGGTGCAGATTGTCGTAAAACATTCTTTTATCGTGCGGAACGAGTTCGTCGCCGCTTAAAACAAGCGTACCGTATTTTTCGCACTCTTTCTCGATAATCAGACGCGTTTTAATAAGTTCGTCTATATCCGACCCTTCGTCGCCACGCCAGAGAGGCGTTACGCTTAAAGTTTTCACGTTGCCGTATACTTCGTTCAATTTCGCGTAAAACTCCGTTATGTACTCCTCTTTGTCATTCCAACTGTGCAGATTTGTTCCCGTTGAAACGATTATCCTGTCGGGAGAGAATTTTTCAAGCGGCATAAGACATCCCGCGTCATGATAATATCCGCCTATCCCCTGATTTAAGATTTCAAATCCGAACTTTTTTCTGCAAAGATTGGTAAAACTTTCGCTCGTCTGAAACGTACCGTAGCCCTGCGTTATGGAATCGCCTATCCACAAGACCTTGGTTTTGCGTTCTACGGGCGAAATTTTTTCGCTTACCCGAAAGTTCCTTACGGCAAAATCGGCGTCTATCGGAAAATAAACGACGACCTCGTTTTCGGCGTTCTCGTCGGCATTTTCAACGGCGAAAACAATCTCGCCTTTTTCGTCTGATTCGGACACCTTGTACGAGTAAACTCTTTTGCCGTTTATCGTAACGTCCAGCGTATCTTTGGACGAAACGTCCGCGATAAAATAATCGAACCCGAAGCGGCAATTTTTAGTTTTAAATTCCAGCGTTACCGAACTTGAAAAAAAGGCTCTGCGATAGAAAAAATCGTTAAACTTCAGACGCTCGGTCTGACCTTTGGAAAATCGGCAGAATCCGACGTATCCGTTTCTGTCGGTAAACTCGTAAGAACCGTGAATAAACGGCTTAAAATCAATCTCAGTCATATCGTATAAGTTAAATCCCCGAACGAAAATTCGTCCTTTCGGGTTCATTTTTTTATTTCGTTCTCCCAACGTTTTTTAAGCAGAAACGCCGCCGCTTTCGGCTCGCGTTCTTTGGTGAAAACGCCCTTTCTGTTGCCCCTTACGCGCAAAGTTCCTTCTTTTGTTTTAAAGTCGGCGAAATTCCAGACGTGTTCTCCGACGACGTAAGGCATATTATCGAAAACTCTGCAACATTCCGCAAGATAATCCCTCTGATATTCTTCCGAAAAGGCGTTAGAGTAAAGCGAATGTACGCCCTCGACGGTATCCGCGCCGAACTCCGCAACGATTATCGGCTTACGGAATTTCTCGTAGTACTTCCCGAAATCGGCTTTAAAAAGCGGTTCTACGGCAGCAAGATTTCCTATTTCGTCATACCAGCCGTAATATCTGTTAAGCGAAATAAAATCGAACAAATCGGCGCACTTGTTGTCTTCGTTGAACTTGGTTTCTTCGGGCGCGGTTATCGGCAAATCGGTGAGAGAGCGCGTATGCGCGACCACTTCCTTGAAATAATCTCTCGCTTTATCTTCGTGAGTCGCCGCTTCGTTGGCAACGCTTATCATAACCACGCACGGGTGATTTTTGTCCCTTTCCCACAAAAGCGAAAGAAGATCCTTATGCAAAGCAAGCGTTTTTTCGTCCGCTCCGCCCTCTTTGAAGGTGTATTCGCCCCAATGGTTTATTCCGACCGCAGGAACCTCGTCGATAACGAGTATTCCGTAACTGTCGGCGAGATCGTAAATCTCCTCGGCGTAAGGATAATGACTCGTGCGGATAGAATTTGCGTTTATCCACTTCAAAAGTTCGAAATCTCTTACGTTTACCGCAGAATTGTTTCCTTTTCCAGAAACGAAAAAGTCCTCGTGCTTGCCGAAGCCTTTGAGATATACGGGCTTATCGTTTAAATACAGCCCCTTGTCGTCGTAGGAAACCTTACGGATTCCGAAACGCTGTTTGTAACAATCGTTTTCCGTTTCGACCGTCAAAGTGTAAAGGCGTGGATTTTCGCACGACCACAAGACGGGATTTTCGATGGTTATATCGCCCGTTTTCGATACGCAAACGATAGTTTCGCCGTCCGAAACCGTATATTTTATTACTTTTCCTTTCGTTACCGTTTTAACGTTTACCTTTTTATAGTCTCCGCCGACAACGGTTTTTATGATAACGTCCTCTATGCCCTTTTTCGGCAACGAATAGACGATAACGTCGCGGTGGATACCCGTGAAATTATAGAAATCGTGGTTTATAACCTGTTTATACTCGGGGAAATTCTCTTTTTCTCCGTCTATATAGAAATACCCTTTACTCGTACATTCGCGAAGTTTGTTGCCGGGTTTAAGCATTCCCATAGGTAACGTGTGATTATCGAGACGATTGTCCACGATAACCGAAAGTCTGTTTTCGTCTTTTATATTTTCAAGCGGCAGGTCCACAGGCAAATGTCCGTTTATTCCTACGCCGATTTTCTCGCCGTTTAAATAAACTTCGCATTTGTGGCTTGCCGAGCCAATTCTCAATCTGTAATTTTTGCTTTTGTCTTGCGGCAAGGAAAATTGCGTTTCAAACAAAACCTTGCCCACGTATTCCGCAATGCGTTTATCGGTTACGATATCGTTTATGCTTGCGGGAACCGCCATAGGGTGAGTATCGACGGCTTTTTTAACGGGGGTATAATCGTCGTTTACGAGCTTATAGCCCCATATTCCGTTCAAACAAGTCGTGCTTCTGAATTTGTTGGATTGTGGATATAACATATTTCTCTTTTTCTGTTTTTTACGGGCGATGTCCCTGATCGGCACCCGATCGGAAACATCGCCCGCCTTCGTCCGTTACTTATTTAACGTCGTTTTTTATACGACGAATTATTTTGTTTTCCAGCTTACTACGTTTTCGCCGATCGTCCAGTAAGTTTCGTCCCAACCGCTTACGGGGAAAGCAATTCCGTTATCGGTTTCGTCCGTATATCTTACGTATACTCCGCCGTAATTGGTGATCTGAGCCTTGTCGTAATTGTCGGGAATTCCGAGAACGACGGTATTTACTGCCGTTACGGATTTTGTGGACGCGCCGAAAATCATTTTATTAGTCATTCCGCCTTCGACAAACTCTTTTATCTGTGCGCTTGCGGGCGTAAAATCGGCAAGCACGTTTTTAAGCTTGAAGTTGTTTGCTTTACTCTGCCATCCGAAAATAGTAAGTTCGCCGTTTCTCCAGTTTTTATTCGGTTGACCGTAAGCCGCAGGGAATGCCGCCACTTCGACGAATACGTTTTCGATAGTACCCGACCCCTGATAGACGACGGCGGTATAGCCGCCGAGTTGTACGCCCTTGAATGCGATATTCTTTATAACGCCTGTTTCGCCGAGATTCTGAATAAATCCGCCTGCCGTCCAGGACCACATAATCAAGCCGTTTATCGCATAACCGTTTCCGTCAAGCGTTCCGATAAACGGATAATCGACGGCTATTCTGTAATCGTCGCTATTTGCGTAAAAATTCCATTTAAGCGTTACGTTTTCGCCGAGACGGTAATATCCGCCGCCCTGAAGAGCCGTAACGAAAGTTTTTATCGCTCTGACGTTTGCGTCACCGTTCATAATCGTCTTGGTTATGAAATTAACGGGTACGGTATATTCGTAATCCACGCCTTCGGAAGTGAAAACAAGTTTAACTTCTTTTTCTCCGTAATATTTAATTCCGAACGGAGCGACGTTAAGCGTCGCCTTTCCGCCGACGATCTCTACGCCCTCGAAGCCGCTTATGATTTCGTCTCCGACTTTAACGAGAGACAAACTCGCGTTGCCCGTAAACTTCTCCGTAAGGTCTATTTCCGCCGATGCGGACGAATTGACGGAGCCGTCGTTCGCTACGTTGAGATCGATTTCCTGAGCGTTCGTTATAGTTTCGTATTTACGCGCGTTGATAACGTTAAACGTTACCTCGGTTTTAAGCGTCGGGTCGAACAAACTCGTCGCGATGAGCGTATACGTCGCGTCGCCTATTCCCTCAGGAACGGAAACGACGCCGTTTTCGAGCGTAAGACCTGCCATAGCAGCCGCTTCGTCAAGCGCAAGGCGAACGTTCGCGCTTACGACAAACGTTGCGGAACTTCCCTTCGTAATTTCGGAAGGAGCCGTCGTGAAAGCAGGCGCGGTGACGTTCTGGGCTTTTACATACGGCAATCCGCCTTCATTGTAAGTCCAGAGAGGCGCGACGAAGCCTTCGTAATTGCGAGTTCCGTCCGCCGCCATTTCGGCAAAAGATTTATAAACGAAATAATTTACGCCCGCGTCGAAATCGGTTTCGATTTTCGTTTCCGAACTTACGGCTATATTTCTTACTATGTGATTGTATTTATCCGAAGGATTGATAACGTAGACGTTCGAAAGCGTTTCGACTTTATTGAACTGACCTACGATATATCCGTTGACGTTATCTGCCTGCGTAGCAATGCCGACGCATTCGCTTACGTCGATTATGACGTTTCTGACAATCGCTCCTTCGCCTTCGCCTTTAGCGAAAACCGTACTTGTAGCGCCGTAGTTGTGCGCCGCGCTGTAACCTGAGTAACTGCTGTCCCCGAAGCATGCGTACTTAACGAAAATGTTTTCAATAAGACCGTTGCCGCAATAGACAAGAAAACTTCTTTCGCTTCCTACCGCCGCTTCCGTAAACGAGACGTTGCGAAGAATTCCGTCCTTATGAAGTTTGGGAATGAACGCGCCGACCTTTATTATTCCCGCGCCGACGTCTGTTCCCGCAACGGAAATACGAGCGATTCTCATACCCTTAACGTTATGACCCTGACCGTCGAAAACGCCTTTGAAGCCCTGCATCGCCTTAAGAGCGTCGTTGCTGTCGGCATTGACGAAATCGGACCAGTAACCGTTGTACTCGATATCCGCGCCGAGTTCGAAATATCCGCCCCACGCGTCGCTGTCGGTTTCGCAGGCTTTTGCGATAACGCCGAAATTGTTAAGTTCTGCTTTGTTGTTTAAGATTGCGGTGATAAGCAATACCTTTACGTTTACTTCGTGAGTATCGCCCTCTTCGCATTTTACCGTAACGACGACGTTCTGTTCGCCGTACGCGAATCCGAAGTCTTTGACGTTGACGGCGATTTTTCCGCCCGCAAGTTCTTCTTCCGCAAACGTGTTGAGAGTTATCGTTTTATCTCCGAGTTTAACGGATTCCACCGAAGCGTAATCGGATATACCCGCAAGAGAAATAAGTCCGTAAGAATACTCGTCTAAAACCGCGCTTCCGTTTTCCGCGCCGACGTTGAGCGAGACGCGCTGAGCGTTTTTCTCCGTTATAGCCTTAACGAAAGTTCTTCCCGTCTGTCCGCAGGCGCATTTTTCAACGTCCTCCGTTTCGCCCGTTTTATCCCATACGAGGTTGTGGCTTACGATAAGTTCCGCCGCGTTGCTTTCCGCCGCGTTATGGTTTTCGTCGCCCTCGGTGTAAGCCTTGACGTAATACGTTCCCGCGGCGAATTTCGTCTCGGCGGTCAGATCTGCGTATTCGCCGTCCGTCGCCGTCGCGTATTTATAGGTAATCGTTCCCGCAGTCGCCGTGGCGGTAAGTTCGGGGGCTTCGTGGCATTTGATTGCCGCAATCGTAAAGTCCGCGATAGCGTTGTCCGCTTTGCTCATAGCGAACGAAATAACTTCGGTCGCGCCGAGATAAACGTCGCTTGCCTCGACTGTCGCCTTTACGAAATATTCGCCCGCTCTTTTCGCAACGTTTTCCCACGCAACGTATTCGCCGTCCTCGGTGAGAGAATAGGCGAAAACGACGGTTCCGTTTTTAGCCGTAGCCGAAGGCGCGGGAGTTTCGCCGTATTTAACGTTTGCAACGGTGAAATCCGAAATCGCGTTTGCCTTTTTGGAAATCTCGACGACTACTTTTCCGTATTCGCTGTCGGAATGATTTTCGTCGCCTTTTGCCATATAGTAAACGGTGTATTTGCCCGCCTTGCCCGCTTTGGGAAGTTCGGTAGACCATTTAGAGGGGTTAAGAAGTTCCTGAGAAGGAACGGTTTCTTCTCCCTCGATAAGCGCGTAAATCATTACGCCGCCGCTTACAGAGCCTGCCGTTACGAGAACTTGCTCGCTTAAATCGTCGTTTACGATAAGCCCCGTATTCGCGACGGGAGCCTCGGTTACGGTCGCGAGAGTTTTGCTTATTTCAAAAGCAAGCGTCTTTTCCGCTCCGTCGTAGTTCTTCGTACCTTCGACCGTCGCTTTTACGTAGTATTTGCCTGCCGCAGTCGGTACGGTTTCGGTATAAGTTCCGTTTTCCTCCGTAGAATAGGTGAATTTAACCGTTCCGAAAGTCGCCTTGGCTGCGGGCGATTCGGGTTCGCTTCCCGCTGCCCAACCCTTTAAAGTAAGCGAGGTTACGGCGTTTGTCGCCTTGGTTATCGAAAATCTGAGCGTAAGTTTCGTTTCGTCGCCGTTGTCGGGCGTTTTCCACTTCGCCTTGTCTGCGTTTTTAAGCGTAAGCACGACGTTGTATTCGCCGACGTCCGTTCCCCCCGCATTCTCGGTTACCTCGTAATCGTCGCTTGCCGCGATAGTCGCGGTTTGCTTCTCGCCGTTATAAACTTTACTCGCTATAACGGGCGATTCGATCGTTGTTTTTTCCGTTGTCGACGTATCGCCAAAGCACGCCGTAACCGCAAACGCGGATACGAGTACGCAGACCATAATCAACAACGCTTTAATTGTTCGTCTCATTTTGACCCTCCGTTTTTTTTATTGATTACGCATTTTTGCGTTAAATCCGTTTTACGCCGCTTCATAGATTGCGTTCGAACTCGCCTTGCGGCGGTTTTAACGTTGTAATTATACGAAGCAACGAGAGAGGTTAAATGCAAAGATAATCGACTTATAGGGCAACTTATCGTTATTGTTGTCGCAAAATACGAGACGGGTTGCCGATGGCGACGCCCGCTTTGGAATCACCCCTCGGGCGTTATCCTTCCCCGTAAAACCCGACGGCGTATTATAGTCAACTCTGCGTTCCCGTTACTGCGATACGATAAGCGAGCGGCGTCGTATTCTCGGATTTTTTAAAATTGCGGAAGAAGTTTATAACGTCCTCGTAACCGCATTTCGCCGCTATTTCGTTCACGTTGAGGTTAGTTTCTTCCAAAAGACTTTTCGCAAGCGCGATACGACACCTCGTGACGTATTGCATAGGCGAACAACCTGTATATTTTTTGAATATGTGCGAGACGTAATATTTGTTTACGTAAAGTTTTTCGCATATATCGTCTATCGTGTTTATGGTCGTGAAATTATCCCGTATATATGTGTAAATCTCCGAAAAAGCGGCGTTCTTGACCAAAGTCGTTTCACTTATTTCGGTTTTTCTCAAAATTTCCGTCAACAGAATTTTGACGTAGAAGTCCGCCATCATTTCGCTGTACGGCTCGGAACTGTTCTGCGTTTCCTTTAAAAGCGCGGAGAAAAGCCATTCGAACCTACCGAAATCTTTCCCCACCGAAACGATAGGCTCGTGCCCCTCGGGGAACAGACAGTTATCGGGCAGAAGATTGATTTTAAGCCCCGTCACCCCAAAGAATTCCATTTCCAGAGGCTCCCGCCCGTTAGTGTACTCACGGTGAACGGCGTTCGGCGGATATATGGCGAGGTCGCCCTTTTTGACGTTATAAAGAGTTTCGCCGATTTTTATATGCCCCGCTCCGGAAGTGACGAATACAATTTCGAGAAAATCGTGTTCGTGATAATTTTCCGACCATTGTTTCGTCCTTTGGAGTTTACCCGCGTATAAAACCCTCGTATTGAATTTCAACGGTTTACTTTTCGAAATCGTGTAATGCTCCCGATACGCTTCTTTTTTAAGTCGCAATTCTTCGCTCATCGTTCTTCTCCCGACTTCGAACGAGAAAATATAAACCTCGTCCGAGCACGATCTATATACTCTATAACTGTATTATGCCACGCTTAGCGCGAGATTTCAATATTGTTTTAAAAAAAACTTGCAAAAGTTGATAAATTTTTCAAACAATTTACACAATGTATTTTCTTGACCTGTTAAAACGCCACTTTTTGATATTGAAACGCCGCTTTTATTGTGTTATGCTGAAATAGGTCGAAACGAGGAAAACCCCGCTTAGACACAAAAATCAAAAAGAGGGAATGTAATGAGTGTGTTGCTTGAAATGAAAGGGATTTCAAAGCGATTCCGCGGAGTTCAGGCCTTAAACGGCGTAAACTTCGATTTACGGGAAGGCGAAGTTCACGCGCTCGTCGGTGAAAACGGCGCGGGAAAATCGACGCTTATGAAAGTGCTTACAGGAATTCACCAACCGGACGCCGGAGAGATTTTTTATCTCGGCAAACCTTACGCCGTAAAAAACATCGGCGAATCGCAGGCGTTAGGGATAAGTATGGTTCATCAGGAACTCAATATGATGAACGATCTTACCGTAGCGCAAAACATTTTTATCGGAAGAGAAATGCGGTCGGGGTTTATCATAAAGGATAACGATATGGTAAAAGAGACCCGCGCGATTTTCGATCACATAGGAATCGACATCGACCCTAAGATAAAACTCGGCAGATTAACCGTCGGCAAACAGCAAATGGTCGAAATAGCGAAAGCGGTTTCGAGAGATTGCAAGGTTTTAATCCTCGACGAACCGACAGCCGCTCTCACCCAGACGGAGATAGACGAATTGTTCCGCATAATGGCAGACCTTAAATCCAAAGGCATCGGAATGATTTACATATCTCACAGAATGGACGAAATAAAGAAGATTTCCGACAGAATAACCGTTATGAGAGACGGCGAATACGTCGGCACCGTCGATACCGATTCGGTAACGAAAGACGAAATCATCAACATGATGATAGGAAGGGTCGTTTACGAAGACCCGAAAACTCACAGCGAGGTTCCCGAGGACGCCGAAACCGTTCTCGAAGTAAAGAATCTTACGTCGGGAAACCTTTTCAAAAACGTAAGTTTCAAGTTGCGTAAAGGCGAAGTACTCGGTTTTTCGGGGCTTATGGGCGCGGGAAGAACGGAAGTCGCGAGGGCAATTTTCGGAGCGGACCCCATCGACTCGGGCGAAATTTACGTCAACGGAAAACCGGTGAGTATAAAATCGCCGAAAGACGCCGTAAATCTCGGCATAGGATATCTTTCGGAAGACAGAAAACGATACGGGCTGATGCTCGACAAATCGGTCGCGGAGAATACCGCGCTTGCGTCGCTTGACAAATACATAAAATTCGGAATCATCAACGACAGAAAGATAAAGGAAGAAGCGCAGATCGAGAACGCCAAGTTAAAGACGAAAACCCCGTCTATGGAACAGGCTCTGAAAAACCTTTCGGGCGGAAATCAGCAAAAGGTAATCATAGCGCGCTGGCTCATAAAAAACAGCGACATTCTTATCTTCGACGAGCCGACGAGAGGTATCGACGTCGGGGCGAAAAGCGAAATCTACACGCTTATGAACGAACTTGCAAGGAGCGGAAAATCTATAATAATGATTTCGTCCGAACTCGTGGAAATTCTCAGAATGAGCGACAGAGTGCTTGTAATGTGCGAAGGTAAAAAGACGGGAGAACTCGATATCTCCGAGGCAAATCAGGAAAAAATCATGCAACTTGCGACGAAGCGTGAAAACGCCGACCGCTAAAAATATAGATTACGGGAGAAAATATTATGATTAACGAAAAAGAAAGCAAAACATTCGGAGCAACTTTAAACCTGCGCGGCAAAATGCGTCGGACAGGCGTAAGAACTCTTGACTACCTCAAAGTAAACGGCAAACAGAATATGATAATAATCGGCGCGACGATTTTTCTGTTTATCATATTCACTATCATCAATCCGAGTTACGCGGAAAAATCAAACCTTCTTACGATGGTAAAATCGTTCGTTCCCTACGCGATTTTAGGCTTAGGCGTAACGTTCGTTATATCGACGGGCGGCATCGACCTTTCGATCGGAACGGTTATGTTCGCTTCCACCGTCATAGCGGGCGCGGTCGTAGGCAGTTCGACCACTATGACTTCGAACCTCTGGCTTACGATTCCGATTATGATTATAGTCGGTCTGCTGTTCGGATTTTTAAACGGCTTTCTCGTTGCGAAGTGCAAACTTCCTCCGTTTATAGCAACGCTCGGCACGATGTTGTTCTCACGAGGAATATCTGCCGTTATAGCGCAGGGAATTACGGATAAATCGTCCGCCATAAAGTACCCCTCGACGGGTTGGTTGCAGACGGTATTCTCCAACCTTAACGGCTTCCCCATAGGTCTCGTATGGGTCTTGGGTCTTACCGTTATATGTATGGTACTCATGTTCAAAACGAAAATCGGAAGGTACATTCTTTCGATCGGAAGTAACGAAGAGGCTACCCGCCTTTCGGGAATCGACGTAGACAAATACAAGATGATAGCGTACGTTATAGGCGGACTTTTCGCAGGTATCGCGGCGATTTTCTGGACCGCTACGAACCCCTCCATTCCCCTTTCGGAAGGAAGCGGAAAGGAACTCGACGCAATCGCTGGCGTTTACATCGGCGGAACAAGCACGACGGGCGGTTTCGCGTCGATAGTCGGAACTATCTTCGGCGCGATAATTCTCGTAGTTATCCGTCAGGGACTCAACTTTATGCTCGTTCAGTTCAACTCTACTCTTTCCCCCACGTTTATAACCTACGCGGTAACGGGCGTAATAGTAGTCGGAGCGGTTCTCCTCGACGTAATTAAGAGACAGTCGGCTAACCGCGTAAAACAAGAGAAGAAAGCGGATAAGTTTAAAAAGAAGATCAAAGAGCGTATATCTGAACTCAATCTTGAAAAAGACTACGCGCTTTCCGCGAAAGACAATGCGGAAGCAAAGCAAAGACTTGCGGAAATCGAGGTCGAAATATCGCAACTTAAAGATGAATTGAAGGCAAAACTGCCCTCTTTAAAAGCAGAGGACGTCGCCGAAGCGGAAGAAGAAAAGAGGCGTAAAAAAGAAATCAAAGCGGCGGAAAAAGCCGAGAAAAAAGCGGCAAAAAAATAATTTAACTTTTAACGGGATTTACGCCTCAGGGCGCAAATTATAAAAAAATTATGTTTCAAGGAGGAAACAACAAATGAAACTCAGAAAACTACTCAGCATTGCTACGGCAAGCGTACTCTCGGCGGCTTTCCTTATGGTCGGCGCGTCCTGCAACAACAATAACACCAGCGGCAAAGATGAAAACCAGACGATAGCCGTCATAGCCAAGGGCGAAACGCACGCTTTCTGGCAAGCGGTAAAATCGGGAGCCGAGGCAGCGGGAAAAAAATACGGCTACAAAATCACTTTTGCAGGTCCCACAGCGGAGAGCGAAACTTATATTCCCGAGCAACGTGAAAAATTACAGTCTGCTCTCAACAATAAACACGTAAAGGCAGTCGTTCTCGCAACTATCGGTCAGGGCTTCGCCGACGAACTCGTAACGGCGTACGATAAAAAGATTCCCGTAGTCGAATTCGACAGCGGACTTTACGCGAACCGCGCGGACGTCACCGCCGGAAAAGATCCGACCATCGGAAAAGTTGCGACCGATAACGTAGCCGCAGCCGCTCTCGTTGCGGAAAACTTCTACAAATACCTTAAAACCAACAACAAATTAACCGCAGGTAAAGAATTCAAAATGGGCGTTATCCAGCACGATTCTTCCGCAACCGGTATTGACAGAGCAAAAGGATTCGAAGACAAATTCAAGGCTCTCGCTAAGGCTGACGGTTTCACCGTAGATATACAACATCAGACGAAAACCAACAACGACGGCGAATATAAGGCTGCCGCGCAGTCTCTTCAGGCAAGCCATGTAGACGCGATATTTATGTCCAACGAAGGAGTCGTAAGCGAGGTTTCGGCGGAAGTTGCGGACAACAAAGCCAAATACGAAAATATCCTTTTCTGCGGATTTGACTGCGGAACCAACCAGTACAACTGGATCAAGAACGATGGCAATAAATACCCCGTCCTCGTAGGTTCGGTCGCTCAGGACTCCTATTCGATAGGTTACAAAGCGGTTGAAATGGCGGCTAAGAAACTTGCCGGCGAAACGTTCGAGAAAAACGTAGGTATAGCGGGTCAGTGGTATACTTCCGCAAACATCGACGACCTTAAGTCGAAGAACATCTTCTACTTAGGATAATTCGCTCATTCCATTCCCGTAAAGGAGTCGGATTAAAGTCTCGGACTTTATCCGACTCTTTCTTTTGATGAATGTTAAGAAAAGTGTGTAAGCCTTTTTTCTAACTTACACACTTTTCTTGATATTCCCTGATATTCAGCAATAAAAGTCATAAACAATGGCATAAAAAATAAGACGCCTTATGTTGTTTCGGGCGTCTTATCTTAATTCAAATATCGTTTATATTATATTGTTAAATATCGTTTTACGACCTTTTACAGCCGCTTTTAATTCTACCTATTATCGATTACTGATTGTCGGCGAGTTTCGCAGTCTTTAAGAAACTTCTTACGCTGTCTATCGCGCTTAAACACGCTTGCAACTGCGAGTAAGTCTCCCCTATGCATAACGTAACTTTCGTCGCGTTTCTCAATTTGAAAAAGTATCTGCCCTTCTTGTCGCAATCGACTATGAAGTTCCCCGCAATTCCGTTCTGGCTTATGTTTCCTATCGCCTCTTTCGCCGAAGCGTAGGAAGCGTAAGACTCGCTGCATAACAAAAGTTCGCCGTTGGAAGCGTGAAGTTGAGCCCTGTATTCGCCCTCTTCTTCTTTTATTACCCATTTGCCGCTGTATTTTTTCTCGGGCAATTTATCCTCGGGCGTCGGAACGTATTTGATAAGCGTTATGTCCTTTTCAACCGCGTCCGATATGGGCGAATCCACGAATTTCTTAACCGATTCTATCGAGTTCAGACAAGCGTTTCTGTTCGGGTAGGTCTCGCCGACGCATAAAAATCTGTTCTTCGAGTTTTTGAGTTTGAAGTAGTAATTACTGTTTTTATCCTTGTATATTGCGAAATTTTCGTCCGTAGCGTTCTTCTGTATGGTCGCTACGCCTTTTTTCGCGCCTTCTACCGTCGAATACGTTTCACTCGTCAACAAAACTTCTCTGTTGTTCGCGTACAGGAATGCGACGTACTCGCCCTCGCCTTTTTCCTTGACCATCCATTTGCCTGCGACTTTTTTTGTCGCCTTGTCATCGTTTGCCATACAATAATAATCCTCCGTAAATAAATTTAATTGTTCCGCTTCGGCTTTCCCGACTTTTTCGTCGTTCTCCGAAGTAAGTCCCTCTTCTTTTGTTTCCGCTTCGCCCCTCTCTTCGGTTGCCGCCGACTCGATTTCTTCGGGCTTTTCCTCCGCTACGGAATTTACCTCCTCGGTTTTCTCCTCGGTTTTCTCTTCGGCTTTCTCCTCGGTTTTCTCTTCGGCTTTCTCTTCGATTTTCTCTTCGATTTTCTCCTCGATTTTCTCTTCGGCTTTCTCCTCGGTTTTTTCCTCGATTTTCTCCTCGGCTTTTTCCTCGGTTTTCTCTTCGATTTTCTCTTCGGTTTTTTCCTCGATTTTCTCTTCGACTTTCTCCTCGGTTTTCTCCTCGGCTTTCTCTTCGATTTTCTCCTCGGCTTTCTCTTCGATTTTCTCTTCGGCTTTCTCCTCGGCTTTCTCCTCGATTTTCTCCTCGGCTTTTTCCTCGGTTTTCTCTTCGATTACATCGGCGGATTCTTCCGTTTTAGCGTCTGCAATCGCTTTGTTCTCGTTCTTTTTAGGGGTCTTGGTCTTGTCGGGTTTTTTCGCCTTGGGTTTTACCGATTTCTTTTTCGGCGAAATTGCCTCGAATTCGCTTTCCTTACTTTCTCCCCCAACTGCTTCGGCTTCTTCCGCGGCTTTTTTCGCGGCTTCCTCCGATTCCTGTTCTTCCCGTTCTTTTTGTTCCTTAACGGCAACTTCGGCTTTTACTGCCTCGGGAATATCATCTGCGGCAAGAACGCCCGACTTTCCGATTTTGCCTTTTAACCAGTCCATTTCGGAATTTCCGCGTTCCTTTCTTACCTCTACCTTTTCCACTCCGTCCGTTGCGACGTTTTCTATCGGAACGTCGCAAAGCATCTTCGCGTATTCCTCGTCCCGTTTTTCCTTCTCTCTTTTCATAAGTATGGACGTCACGATTGCGGCAAGTACGCCAAGCGCAACGATCAGTATGAGAAGAGGCGCCCAGTTCTCCGATAGATACTTTAATATCACTTTCATAAATCTCCGTCAGTCTTTCTAACTCTTTTTCGCTTATATTATACTCCGAATCGTATTTTTTGTCAAGAATTGCGTTCCCATCGCTCGTTTTTACCGTTTTTTTCTCGATTTTTACCGTTTCGGCGGTCTCTTTTTCCTCTTTGACGACCTCCGACTTTTCGGTTTTCTCTTCCCCCACGGTTTCCGTGATTTTTCCGACCACGCTTTCGGAGTTTCCGAGAACCGCCTCGTTCGCCTTTTCGGCTTCTTCCATATCCTTTTCGGGTTTTTCGACGGTTTCAACGACGTCTTCGTCGTAGAGTCCCGCCTTTTTCAGCATAGCCGTAATTTTGTCGGTGACTTCCCGTCTCTTTTTCTTGCCGAAACCCTCTTCCTTTTCCGAAATCTCTTCTTTCACCTCGTCTTCGTCGCCGCTCTTGGCAAGTTCGGCGTTTTTGGCGGCGAGTTCGTCGATTTCTTTGGCGATTTTGTCCTTATCGGGTATTTCGCCCTTCTTTTTTATCCTATTCTCTATCGCAATCGCTATCGCGTTGCCGACCATTTCGACAATCGGCAAAAGAGCGAGAATTATATATACGATGAGCATAGCGAGAACGCCCTCGTTTTTCACGAACGGCATCGTAATCTTTTCGTTTGAATAAAGAATTCCGTAAACTACGACCATTACGAGCGACAGAACGGAAAACAGTATCGTCTCCTTCCTCTGCGATTTGTAAAAATCTTCTTTTCCTCTGTATATCTTAAAATAATAATACGTCATCAGAAGGCGGTACAGACCGAATATGGCGAAAAGCATTATTCCGAGAACGGAAAAAATCAGGTTTAAACTCGCGTATTTGATAAGTTTAAAACCCCACAGTCCGTCCGCGGTATCGCCCATTGCCTTTGTCACCGTATCGATATTGAAACCGCACATCGCCGTGTAGACGAAATATCCGACGGCAACCGCAAGCGACAGTATCGAACACGTAAGGCTTATGATTTTCCGTTTGGTAAAAAGCGAGGCTATACCTTTTCCGATATTAAATTTTTTCCTTTTGTTTTTCTTCATTTTAGCCCGTTAATCGACTTATACGCCGACTTTTACTCTCTGAATTGATAGTTGTAGAGTTCCGAATACTTGCCGCCGAGTTTCATAAGTTCCTCGTGCGTACCTCTTTCTTCTATACCCTCGCTTCCGAGAAGAATAATCTCGTCGGCGTTTTTTACGGTGGATAATCTATGAGCGACGACTATCGTAGTTCTTCCTACGGACAGTTTTTCGAGAGCCTTCTGAATCTGCATTTCGGTCACGTTGTCGAGCGCGCTCGTCGCCTCGTCCAGAATGAGAATCGGCGGATTTTTCAAAAACGCCCTCGCTATGGAAATACGTTGTTTCTGACCGCCCGAAAGTTTAACGCCTCTCTCGCCGACGTAGGTGTCGTAGCCGTTTTCGAGGCTCTCTATAAACTCGTGAATGTTTGCGTTTTTCGCCGCTTCGACAATCTCTTCGTCCGTCGCGTCGAAATTGCCGTAGGCGATATTGTCCTTAACCGTTCCGCTGAATATAAATACGTCCTGCGCGACCGAGCCGATATTGCGTCTTAAATCGTAGAGTTTCATATCCCTTACGTCTATGCCGTCGATAGTTATTTTTCCCGAATCTATATCGTAAAATCTCGGAATAAGATTGCAAAGCGTAGTCTTTCCGCCGCCCGACGGTCCCACGAGAGCGACCGTCTCGCCCGACCTGATTTCAAGCGAAAGGTTGTGAAGAATAAGGCTCTTTTCGTCGTCCGACTCCTTTTTGTATTTAAAACTCACGTCGTCGAATACTATATCGCCCGAAAGTCTGCCGACTTTTACGGGTTTATCCGCTTCTTTTTCGGGGGCGATAGCCATTACTTCCAAAAATCTCTTGAAGCCCGTCATACCCTCTTCGATTTGTTCGAAAATAGTCACGAACGTTCTTATCGGAGTTATGAGCATACCGACGTATAAAACGTAAGTAGTCAAATCGCCTGCCGAAATCAGACCCTTGACGTAAAAAAGTCCGCCTGCCAGAAAGGCAACGAGGTACAATATATCCATCGCGAGGCTCATAGCCGTATTGAAGCGGCTCATCGATTTATACTGAATTTTTCTCGCCTGTTTAAGCCCTTCGTTCGCGTGAATAAATCTCTCGTTTTCGTGAAGTTCCGCAGTATACGCCTTCGAAACTCTGATTCCCGAAACCGCGCTTTCGACCGTCGCGTTTATCTCCGACGTTTTCTCTCTCGATTCTTTGAAGGAATGGACGAGTTCTATTCTCAGTTTCGACGCGAAAAACGCGATAATCGGTATTATACACAAAAGTATGAGCGACAGCCACGGGTTTATGAAAAGTATCATAATCAAAGCCCCGACTATCGAGAGGATAGACAAAAATACGTCCTCGGGTCCGTGGTGAGCGAGTTCGGAAACCTCGAAAAGGTCGTTTACAAGCCTCGACATAATCGAGCCGACCTTTGTTTCGTCGTAGTAGGAAAATGGCAGTTTCTGCAAGTGAGCAAAGAGTTCCGCTCTCATATCGCCCTGTATTCTGACTCCCACGACGTGACCCCAATAGGTTATTATATAGTTTAAAGCGGCTTTCAGCAAAAACACGCCTAACAGAACGCCCGAAAAAATCAGAACGTAGTTCAGTTCCTTTACCTTTATTATATTCCCCGCGACTTTCGGGTACAAAAGGTTCAAAACCGCCACGGTAAAAGCGCATATCATATCGAGTATGAACAGTTTCATGTGCGGTTTATAATATTTCGCAAATTTTTTAATCATCTTATCTCCGTGCAAAAAACGCCGTTAATCAACTTATAGGTCGGCTTTTATATTATAATGTTATTATTCGGTATAAAGTATATCGTCTGCTATCGTCTTATAGAAAAGCCGTTTCACCTTGCCCGCCTTTTTCTCGAAAGAGAGTATCCACATAAGTTTCGCAAGTACCGTTTCGGGGGTCATATCGTAAGACTCTATAAACCCGTAGCGTTCTTTAAGACTTCTGCCGACCTTGTACACGGTCATATCGCTGCCCTCGTTTACAACCTGCGTACACATAACGAGTATTTTTCCCTTTTTACGCCATTTGGCGATTACGTCGTAAAACCCGAACTCGTCGCCCATAGGTATTCCGCCCGTGCCGAAACTTTCGACTATAACCGCGTCGTTGAGTTCGAAATACTTGTCGAGTATGCGGCTGTCCGCAGCGGGAACGAGTTTGAAAAGTCCGACTTTCGGGTCGAGCGAACGATAAAAAGTCGGTTTGCCCTTCTTCGGGCTATGCTCGTACTGCATTACCTTGCCGTCCTGAATAATGGCAATATAAGGATAATTTATACTCGAAAAGGCGTTATAACTCTTGCTTCTCGTCTTTTTCGCCCTTGTTCCCTTAATTACCTTGCCGTCGAATACTATCTGAACGCCGCTCGCGTATTTCGACGCGCAGTACAAGAAACTGTCGCAAAGGTTGGTTTTGGCGTCGGTAATTTCGGTGCCGATAGGCTTTTGAGAACCCGTAATAACGATAGGCTTCGGACTTTCTTGAACGAGATAGGAAAGCACCGCGGCGGTATACGCCATAGTATCCGTGCCGTGACAAATTACGAAACCGTCGTAGCGTTCGTAGTTTTCTTCGATTATATTTTCAAGCGTAAGCCAAGCATTCGGGGTGATATTCGTACTGTCGATATTCATCGGCTGAACGGACTCGACCTCGCAAATAGATTTTATTTCTGGAACGAACGACAACAGTTCGTCGGAAGTTAAAACGGGAGTAAGTCCGTCCGCGCTTTTACCCGAAGCGATTGTTCCGCCCGTAGCGATCATAAGAATTTTCTTCATAGTGTAAATAATAGCACAAAAGCAAAAAAATGTCTAATTAAATACCTATTTATTTGACAAATTACTAATCAATATATATACTATAAGAGTTTTTAATCGGAAAAAATCTTTTAACTCTAGGTAGTTTAATCGGAGATAAATTATGGATATACGAAACGAAGTAAGGAATATTGCGATAATCGCGCACGTCGACCACGGCAAAACCACCCTCGTGGACGCGCTTTTAAAGCAGAACAACATTTTCAGAAGCAACGAAGTAGTCGCCGAAAGAGTTATGGACAGCGGCGACATAGAAAGAGAAAGAGGCATCACCATTCTCGCAAAAAACACCGCGCTTAAATACAAGGGCGTTAAAATCAACATTATAGACACCCCCGGACACGCCGATTTCGGCGGCGAGGTCGAACGTATTTTGTCCATGGTAGACGGAGTCGTACTTCTCGTAGACGCGGTTGAAGGCTGTATGCCGCAGACGAGATACGTTCTGAAAAAAGCCCTTTCGCTCAATAAAAAACCCGTAGTCTGCATCAACAAAATCGACAAAGGCGGAGACCTCAACGCGACTATCGACGGCATTATCAACCTGTTTATCGAACTCGGCGCGAACGACGACCAACTCGATTTCAAGGTGGTATACGCGAGCGCGAAGCAGGGTTGGGCTAAAAAGGAACTCACCGACGAAAGCGACAATATGAACCCTCTTCTCGACACTATTTTAGAGGAAATTCCCGCCCCCGTCGGCGAACTGAACGCCCCCTTACAAGCCATTATCTGCAACGTTGACTACGACGAATACGTCGGCAGAATAGGTATCGGCAGAATCGTCAGAGGTAAAATCAAGGACGCCCAACCGATAACCGTCATTCATACGGACAAGACCACGACGAACGCGAGAGTCGGCAAGTTGTACCAGTTCGAAGGGCTTAAAAGAACGGAAGTTTTAGACGCCGAGATGGGAGACATAATCGCCGTTTCGGGTATCGAAAACATCAACATCGGCGAGACTATCTGCTCGCCCGACTGTATAGAACAGTTGCCGTTCGTGGCAATCGACGAACCGACGGTTTCTATGTACTTTATGGTAAACAACAGTCCGTTCGCGGGCAAAGAGGGAAAGTACGTCACTTCCCGTCATTTGAGGGCAAGACTTTTCAAGGAAATCGAGACCAACGTTTCAATGAGAGTCGAAGAGACAGAAAACGCGGACACGTTCAAAGTTTTCGGAAGAGGCGAGTTACACCTTTCCATTCTCATCGAGAATATGAGAAGAGAGGGCTACGAATTTCAGGTTTCGAGACCTAAGGTAATATTCAAAGAAATCGAGGGAAAGACTCACGAGCCTATGGAGGACCTCGTTATCGAAGTTCCGAACGACTACGTCGGAGCGATAATGAATAAAATCGGTGCGAGAAAGGGCGAACTCATCGATATGACGGCGGACGACAGAGGTACTACCAAACTCGAATTTAAAATTCCCGCAAGATGCCTGTTCGGTTACAGAAGCGAAATGCTCACCGACACCAAGGGCTTCGGAATTATGAGTCACGTTTTTGCGGGCTATGAAGAATACAAGGGCGATATTCCGTCGAGGACGAGAGGAAGTCTCGTAGTTTTCGAGACGGGCGTCACTACTCAATACGGACTTTTCAACGCTCAGGAACGCTGCACGTTGTTTATAGGACCGGGCGAAAAAGTGTACGAAGGCGAAGTCGTAGGCGAAAACTCGAGAGAGGACGATTTGGCGGTCAACGTATGCAAGCAAAAGCACCTTACGAACAGCCGCGCTTCGGGAAGCGACGAGGCGTTGAAACTTATTCCGCCGACGATTCTTTCGCTCGAACAATGCCTTGAATTTATCGCGGACGACGAACTCGTCGAAGTTACGCCGATAAACATAAGGCTTCGCAAGAAGATTCTTTCCAAGGACCTTCGTATGAAAGAGTGGGCGAAAAACAGAAAGTAATATCGACATTTTCGATATAAAAATACTGTGAAAATATCAGCGTTGAAAATACGAAAAATCAACGTTGAAAAAAGGTAAGCCCCGAAATTGTCTTATGGAGAAATATCACCTGACGTCTCTACCACTTATAATAATATAGGAAATCTATATTCTGACCAGGGAAATAAAAGCAAAGCCTTGGAATATTATGAAAAAAGCTTGAAAATAGACTTATCATTATATAGAGAGGACCATCCTCAAGTAGCTATCCAATATTATAATATAGGACAGGTATATTATTCTCAAAAAAACTACGATAAGGCTCTGGAATATAATGAAAAAGCTTTGGAAGGATTGTTAGTCAATGGTGTGAATCTCCCTTTGGCTGCATCAGCCTATTATAATATAGGAGTGATATATTATAATCG
>ERZ779875.776-NODE-776-length-25531-cov-300.613362_pt1 | contig 25531 bp, 25 predicted proteins | sample MGYA00511246_ERZ779875 | MGnify/ENA primary metagenome ERZ779875 (study PRJEB29588, sample SAMEA2155093) | human gut metagenome | biome: human gut; feature: human-associated habitat; material: faeces | place: Denmark | collected 2008/2010 ... | reverse complement strand
CATATGAGCATTATTTTTAGACATAAAAGAATTTAAGAGGTTTTTCAGTGCCCTCAAATGACCAGTGCTGTTGTTCATTCCAACAGAATTGAAGGTGCCAAGGAAGATAAATCTGTAAAATTAGAAGTAAAAAAGTTTCTGATAACGTTTAATATAACCTAAATTAATTTGGTGACGCGGCGTTTTCTTCGTATCTTTGCCGCAAAATATGCGGCGTTTTTGGATAAATAATGCCGCAAGAGTATAAAAACTTCGTTATTAAGATTATTGCATGAAAAAACGACATAACAGAAAAAAACGCATGGCACAATATGCCATGTATGCATACTGTTTTTTTGCGATTCTTTCACTCGTAAACACGGTTTGTGGAAGTCTTGGTGTTGCAGTCAACATTCCATCCATCTTACTCACCATCAAACAATGGGTATTAATGCTTGCCACCATAGCATTATGGGGAATATTCCGATTAATACAACCAAGAAACGAAAAGTTGCTGCGACGTTGCTGCGAGGTGATGGTATTTTACTATGTGTTTTCATTCGTCCTGTCAATATGTTTTAAGTTCAACCTAATACCCATGACACAAAATGGCTTGATAACCAGGACTGCAACTATCCTCACTTGGACAGAAAGCAGCATCGGCTTGCTCTCTGTCATCGCATCACTGATTGCCGGTTGCCATTTAGGAAGAAAACATAAAGGAAGCATGCAACAACTGGGCACAGCACTTATCCTGGTTTTCATCGTATGGCTGATATGTGTAAACATCCTCCCAACCACTATGTTTTATCTATTGGGAATCAGTCATCCTACAGCCTTCACCTGTGTCAATATGTTCTCTGCTTTTTCCAACACACTCGTTTATATATACGCATACTATAGAATGTATCGCACTATAAACAACTGATTACGATTAAAGAAGTAGGGTTTAATTACTTAATGTATCCTTCCTGATTGGCCAAGTTATTACTCCCCATGGTCGTTCGGGAAGTTACCAGTTAATGAAAACATGCTTTCTTAGAAAAATCTATCTGGTATTTCATAGAGACTCCATCCATTGCTGAGCATCTGCTGCACTCTGAAAATGAAGAGTCTCACCATTCTTATATTCTTGACGAGCTTCATCAATATCTTTTTGCAGTTTTACAGAAATTCTATTATTTTTGGCATAGACATCATCCCCCTCCTTGCTATTGACAAGGAAAGTTTTAATTTTCTCAAGTATATTCATGTCGGAAACATTTAATACTTGACGAATTATATCCATCTGTGCTAATTGGATATTTTCTGAATTCATAATTATGATGTTTAAATGTTATAACAACTGCAAATGTACGATTAAAATCTGTAACCTCAAAAGTTTTTTGCTTTTTATTTACTACTTCCTTTCAAAACGATCAAATTTCTCACTTCTTTTTTCCGTATATTCCCCACATATTCAGCCTTCTATTAAGCCACAGGTTGGTCATCTGTCATGACCCCAAAAGGGAATAAGAAGTGAAAAGAATAGCAAAAATCTATAAAATATCTGTTTCTTTTGGTAGAGTCTTTAAATAGCCGTATCTTTGCACCATAAAAACAGCAACAAGATGGCAAAGATATTGATTATAGAAGACGATTTGGCATTTGGAACCATGATTCAGACATGGCTCAGAAAGAAAGGTTTCGAAGTAGAGAAAGCCACATCGGTTGGTGCTGCCTTGAGGTTGTTGCAGGAAGACAGCCAGCGCGATCTGATTCTCTCTGACCTCAGACTTCCCGACCACGACGGACTCACCACACTGAGATGGCTCCACAAGCAGGGCCTTCACATTCCCTTTATCGTCATGACAAGCTATGCAGAGGTGCAGAACGCTGTGCTCGCCATGAAATCGGGAGCCAATGACTATGTGGCTAAACCGTTTCATCCCGATATCCTGTTAGAGAAAATCAATGAGGCTATCAAGCAAGCCTCATCGGCACCTGTTCCGGCAAACTCTCCTGCCACACCGAGTCAACAAGAAGCCCCTCAGCAAACTACCACACAGCCCGACGAAGACGAGGCGCCCAAATACATAGAAGGCAAGAGTGAAGCCTCGCAACAGCTATATAGATATGTGTCACTCGTAGCACCTACCCCTATGTCGGTACTGATACTCGGAGCAAGCGGCACAGGCAAGGAATATGTGGCGCATCGCATACACGAATTGAGCAGCCGTGCCGACAAGCCCTTCTTCGCCATAGACTGTGGAGCCATACCAAGAGATGTAGCTGCATCCGAATTCTTCGGTCATGTGAAAGGCGCCTTTACTGGAGCCGAACAAGACAAGAAGGGAGCTTTCGAAGTAGCCAACGGAGGAACACTCTTCCTCGACGAGATGGGAAATCTGAGCTATGATGTGCAGGTGCAACTGCTTCGTGCCCTGCAGGAGAGAAAGATAAGACCCGTGGGAGGAACTAAGGAAATCGACATCGATATCCGACTGGTGTGCGCCACCAACGAAAACCTGGCACAGAGAGTGGCTGAGGGACAGTTCCGCGAAGACCTCTTCCACCGCATCAACGAGTTCACCATCTATATGCCCGAACTGAAAGACCGCGGCACAGACCTCTTCCTCTTCGCCAACCTCTTCGTCAAGCATGCCAACAAGGAGTTGGGACGGCACGTGCTCGGGTTCGACGACAAGGCTTCAGAGATGATTGCCTCGTACAGCTGGCCCGGCAACCTGCGCGAACTCAACAACGTGATGAAGCGTGCCACCCTGCTGACCAAGGGAAACTATATCGGCAGGACTGAACTCCAGCAGAGCATGAGTCATCTGCAACAACCCACAGAGACCTTGACTTTGCGGGATGAGCAAACCGAGTTGCAACGCATAGAGGCTGCCCTGAAAACCGCCAATGGCAACAAGAGCAAGGCTGCCCAACTGTTGGGAGTGGACAGAAAAACCCTCTACAACAAAATCAAGAAATATAATCTGTAGACCTCTGCAACTTCCTATAACACATAGCAAGGACGGACTGTAAACCCAATGGGGTTCATAGTCCGTCCTTGCTGTATGATAGCTTTTCTATCATGTCCCGACATCCTGTGCCAATTCTGCATTCCCCAATAGAGTTCCACAACTTTTTGGGGAAATATTCCACACTCTTTCCACACTTTCCACACTTCCCCACTTTTTGGCACAGCCATTCCACCATCTGATTATCAAACACTTAGCAAACTTTCTTCATTTTTGGCACGCTGATTGTGATATTAGATAGTGAACTCGCAAACGAACTGAATGTTCAACAAGAGTTTCAACAGAGAATAATAAACAAAAATAGAATATTAACAATTTAAAACATTACAATTATGAAGAAGTTATTTTTCGCAGTTAGCGCAGCAGCATTCGTTTTCGTATCAGCAAACAACGTATTTGCAAGTAACAAAATGATCAGCACATCAGCTTACGAGCCAACTGATACAGTAGCTCCAGCCGACACTACAGAGACTACAACAGACTCTACAACAGAGAAGCCAGCGGAAGCATCTTTGGTAATGTCACTCAGCGACATCGAGCCAACTGACACAGTAGCACCAGCCGAGACTCCAGCTCCTGCTGACACAACAAATACTCCAGCCGACTCAACAGCAGAACAGGCTCAGTAAACCGCTCCATCTTCAAAAAACAGTATACATGCAGCTTTTAAAATGAAAATATCTTGTCTTCTCTTCCGAAGGCAAGATATTTTTTTGTATTTTTGCACCATGATAAAAAACAATATTCCTCTCAAAGTAGCCTTAGGATATGCTGCCGTAGCCGTGGTGATGGCCCTGGCAGTAGCGCTCGTATACAGCAACACGCAGTCTATCCTGAACATCGACAAGGCTTCGCGCGACTATACCCACAAGCGCAATATGGCCGACAGCCTGGTGTACAGCCTGCTCGACGTGAGCAACAACGAACGTTCCATCTATATGGAGACATCGGGAAACTGGGAGGAACTCAACCACTCCATCTCAGAAGCCAAGGTGCAGGCACTCAAACTCAAGGCGCTGGAAAAGGACTCCCTGCAGAAAGCACGCATGGACACCCTCGTCAGTCTGCTCAACCTGAAACAAGTCAACCTGAAGCAACTCCGGAGAGTGTTGATAGCCAACAATCATGAGAGCTTTCTTCACGAAAAGGTGAGCAATCTGAGCAGCGGAAAAGACTCGGTAGTGGTGCACCCCAAGACTGCACAAACCCATGAGAACAAAAGGACAACCGTTGAGGTGGTGAAGACCCGAAAAGGCTTCTTCCGCCGACTCGCCGACGCCTTCAAGAAAGGCGCCACCGACACCATAGCCATACACAATGATGTCAACCAAACTACAACCGACTCGATTTCCACACCTGTCGACATCGCCGGAGAGGTGGCACAGGTACTGTCGCAGATAGGACAGGAAGACAAACAGAACACACAGAAGAAGGAAAAAGCAGTAAACAAAGAGGTGAGCGACCTGCAGAAAGTGAGCGCCCAGCTTGCCGAACGTACTTCCCACTTGCTCAACACCATCCGCCAAAGCGAGATGCAGTCCATGCAGCAGGCTTTAGGCAAAGCGCTGAATGCCCGCCGTTCACTCCTGTGGCAGATCACCCTTATGGCTTTGCTTGCCATGACCGCCGCCGTAGTCTTGCTGTGCTACATCTTCAAAGACACCAAGAAGGAACGCATCTATCGTGAGAACTTGGAAGAGGCCAACACCGAGATTCAGCGCATCATGAACCAACGCGAAAGACTCCTTCTTACCATCACCCACGACATCAAGGCTCCCGTGGCTTCCATTTCGGGCTTCATCGACCTGATGAGAGAACATGTGAGCGACGAGAAAGGCATAAACTATATCGACAACATAGCCAGCTCTGCCAGCCATCTGTCAAGATTGGTGGCCTCGCTCCTCGACTATCACAAATTGGAGAACGGACTGCTGGAACTCCATCCCTCCAGTTTCTCGCCAGCCTCGCTCATTCAGCAATGCACCGAAGGCATGAGGATGCAGGCAGAGAAGAAGAACCTGGTGTTAAGTTCCTCTTATCAGGATAAGGCTGCCGAACTGCAAGGATTAGCAGCCGATGCCGCAATCACCTATCAGGCAGATGCTTTCCGCATCCGTCAGGTGTTGGACAACCTCATCAGCAACGCCATCAAGTACACCGTGAAAGGAAAGGTTACTGTCACTGCCCTCGTCAAGCCAGCCCCATCGGCAAGCATCTGCCACCTTATTATAAAGGTAGAGGATACGGGCATGGGCATGACTTCTGAGGAATGTCGAAAAGTGTTCCAGGCTTTCACACGTCTCAAGGACGCACAGGGCATAGAAGGCACAGGCTTAGGACTGTCCATCACCCATGAACTCGTCACTCTCTTAGGCGGACATATCAGTCTGCAATCAGAGAAAGGCATCGGCTCCACCTTTACCATCACCCTTCCTATCAGGCAGAATCCTCCTTCCGTTCAGGAAGCATCGATGGGCGAAGCTGCCGAAAAGCAGCCGGCAAGTATCAGCGCCGCGGGCACAGAACTGTCAACAGCGAACCAGCAGCCCCTTGCCAACCATAAGATTCTGATCCTCGACGACGACCGTCTGCAGCTGCAACTGCTCCAGGAGATGTTACACCGCAAGGCCAATGACGACTGGCAGATATTTGCCTGTCAGCATGTTACCGAGGCTCTTACCATTCTGCACAACGAGCAGCCCGCCCTGATGCTGATGGATATAGAAATGCCAGAGATGAACGGAACGGAGATTATCCGCATGATCAATCACAGCAACATGAAGGTGATTGCCATGACAGCCCACGACATCAGCATCAAGGAAGAACTGACGGAGGCTGGCTTCGACGACTGCCTGTTCAAGCCCTTCCGTCCTGAAGCCTTAGAGAGTTTGTTGGCTCCTGCTACCCGAGAAGCTGCTACAGAAGAACCTGCCGCTGAAGAAACAACTGCAGAAGAGCCTGCCACCGATGTATCTGTCCGTGAAAGGCTGTCTTCACTTTTGATCTTTGCCGGAGGCGACAAGGAAGCGGAGATGGAGATTGTGAAAACCGTGACGGGTGAAATGGAAACTTACCGGGAATCGTTGAACAAGTATCTGCCTGCTGCCGAAAAGGAAGAAGAGAAACTGGAGGACAATACACAGGCGGTACAGGTGGAACTCAGCCAGGAGGACAAGCAGAATGTGTCAAGAATCGCCCACAAACTGCAACCCATAGCCCAGATGATGCAGGCGGAATGTCAACAGCAGCTACAGGCTCTCTCGCCCGAGCACATCGGCGAACAGGAAGACAAAAAAATCCGAGCATACATCCAGGCCGTCTTCGACGACTTAGGAAATATGCTCGGAGAGTTGAGAAATATTCTTTCTGAGTAATCGTTCTTACAGTTCCACATTGTCTATGTGGAATTTCATCAGTCCGGCAGGCACCTTCACCATGACCTCATCTCCGGCTTTCTTGCCCAAGAGAGCCTGTGCGATGGGCGACTTGATAGAGATTTTTCCACTATGAAGGTCTGCCTCGTGAGGATTCACTATGGTGTAAGTCATGCTGCACTTATTGGCCACATTAGTAATCTTCACCTTGCTCAACAGTCCCACCTTGTCGCTTTGCAGTCGCGACTTGTCTATTACGCGGGCATTCTCCAGAATCTTCTGCTTGAAACTGATTCTGCTCAACAGCTTGCCCTGCTCTCGCTTGGCAGCATGATACTCAAAGTTCTCGCTGAGGTCGCCCTTGTCGCGTGCCTCGGCTATGGCGTCACGCACAGCAGGCAGTTCCACCTTTACCATGTGTTGAAGTTCAGCCACGAGCTCATCGTAGCCTTCCTGAGACATATATTCCATAATGTTTTTTTCGTTTTGTTTTATTCTTCGGCGTGCAAAGGTACGGAGAAATCATGAAAAAGCCAAGACTTTGCCCGAGTTTTACGCAAAAAGAAAGCCGTGCATAAATATTCACAAGCATACTGCACTTAACTGCGAAAAAAATTCGACCTGTACGGATGGAATTACACAGCACGCCCTTTCAGGGCGTTCCAACCATACAACAGGTCGAAAATTTTGTAACACAGGGTGGCAGTTTTTTTCATATTATTTGTAGGGCTTAACTTTTTTGATTATTTTTGTACCAAAATATGCCCCTTTTTAAAGTGGGCTCAATTATAAATAGAAGCAACTCATAACAAAAAAAAATCCAACCAAAGATGAAGACTATTCAAAAATACCTCCGCAGCATCTATAAGACACTCCTCCTTCTGTGCATCATGCTCTCTTCGCTGTTCTGTATGCCCTTGAAAGCACAGAACCCAGGCGATACTGTCACAGAGCAAAGCATCAGCAAAAAGGGAGAAAAACATTACTTTTATGCCGTGCCCATTCCCGACAACATCTTTAGCATGATGAAGGGAAAAACATACAAGAAGAATTGTACTGTGCCAAGAAGCGAGCTGCGCTATCTGCGCTGCCTGCACACCGACAAGGAAGGCAGAAGCATCGTGGGAGAAATGGTGGTCAACAAAGCCATAGCTAACGATGTGCTCGACATTCTGTACAAACTCTACCGGGCAAAATATCCAATAGAACGCATGCGGCTCATCGACTATTGGAACGCAGATGACGAACGGGCCATGAGAGCCAACAACTCATCGTGCTTTAACTTCAGGTTTATCTCGCATACCCACACCGTATCAAAGCACGGCAGAGGAATGGCTGTAGACATCAATACCCTCTACAACCCCTACCACAAACGACTGAGAAATGGCAAAGAAGTAATAGAACCTGCCACAGCCCGTCCTTATCTCGACCGCAGTAAGAAACACGCATACATGATTCAAAGGGGCGACTTATGCTATCGCCTTTTCAAGGAAAAAGGATTCAGATGGGGTGGCGACTGGAAGCACAGCAAAGACTATCAGCACTTCGAGAAATGACAAAATTTTACCCACGCACTCTGAATCAGAAATTCAACAGCACGTGGGTAAAAGCTTCAAACAAGATGCTTAGTTGTACCAAATAGAATTATATTCTCTACGATCATCTTCTTCGTTGTAGATGTTCTCATACTCCAGGTTCTTTGCCTCGAATGCTTCTAATGACTTTTTCATGATCCGCCCTCCTATATGTTAAAGTTAATAATCTGCTTTGTGATTGCAAATATAGGAAAAAAAACAGAGTCACCTTGTCAATAATTCAGAAAAGTTGTGTATTTTTGCAGCATTTTAAAATGTATGAAAATTCTCATTATCAAGCCACGCATGAAACTATCAAATACTTTCAACCGACTAAGATGGCGACACTGGTTGCTCCTGTCGTTGCTCGTCCTCGTTCTCGTCATTAAGTGGAGCCCATACTTAGGCTACATTTACACCTTATATATATACAGCATCATCGGGAGAATACTATCTTCCTTTTCGGGCATCTTCCCGTTTGCCATAGGCGACATCTTCATCGCCCTCAGCATCGCATGGGTCATTCTTTATCCTCTCTACGAGATTGTCCTTCGCAAACGACTTGCCCGCCGTTACGCCTTCCTGGCAGCTAAAGGGAACAGTTATCCCAAGACAAAGACGGTGTGGGGAAGAGTGGCAGAATATCTGCTGTGGATCTACGTATGGTTCTACATGGCCTGGGGGCTCAACTACTCGCAGCCCAACATCTATCAGCGCACAGGCATGAAACCAGCAGAAGTAGACAAGGACAAGCTACGCGAGTTTGCCTATCGCTATGCCGACAGCCTCAACTCGCTGAGCGAGGAGCTAAGCATGATGAAAGTGAACGGCCTGGCTGCCGAAAGCTGTAGAAAACAGATGGAAACTGCCATTCTGAGGGAATACGACAAAATAGGGCGCAAAGAAGGCATCAACCCTTCCTTCAACCCTCATCCCCATGTCAAGACCATGGTGTTCACTCCCCTCAGTTCGATGGCGGGTGTCACAGGCAGCATGGCACCCTTCTTCTGCGAGTTTACCCTCAACGGCGAAATCCGCCCCCACGACTATCCTGCCATCTATGCACACGAATATGCACATTTCTTAGGAATAGCCAATGAGGGCGAAGCCAACTTCTACAGCTATATTGTCTGCACTTCATCAACCAACCAAGCAGTAAGGTTCAGCGGATATTACCACATCTTCTTCCATGTGCTCCACAATGTCTTCGATATCTTAGGCGAAAAGGAGGGAGAGAAATTCCTGAACCATATCCGGCCCGAGATCATCCGGCTGGCAAAGGACGACCGCCACTACTGGCTCAGCAAGCGAAGCAAGGTGCTTGATGCTGCACAAGACTTCGTCTTCGACCTTTACCTCAAAGGCAACAACGTTTCTGAAGGCAGAAAAAGCTATTCGGGTGTTGTCGCCCTGATATTAGCATGGGAAGAGCAGAAGAAGAAATGAGTTTCTTCTACAGGTCGACTCTTACGACACGGAACCCGACATTGGCATATTTGCCTGTTCCTGTACGGGCATCATCCGAATATTCGCTTCGACAGGCATCGCGGCTCGAGTCCCAGCTTCCACCTTTCACAATATATTCGCCTGAAGCATTCTGTGTAGAAGTCCATTCCCAACAGTTGCCCCAGAAGTCAATACCTCCACAGGCACCTGTTGTTTGAGCATAGGCATCTACCACCGTCAGGCCTTTCTCCACATGGTCGCTGTTCATGCTCACATCCTTAGGCATGTGGCCAGCAGCCAAAATCCACTCTTCTTCCGTAGGCAGTCGATAAGTATGCAGAGCATCCTTTCCACTCAACCACTCACAATAAGCCATCGCCTCATCATACGAAACATTGACAACAGGATTGTTGTCCTGTCCCGAGGCATAGCTGAAACCAGGATTGTATGCAGCATATTCCTTATTGGTGACCGGAGCATAAGCGATATAGGCATTCTTGGCCGAAGAACCTCGCAGCACAAGCCAGTCATCATCGGGATTATCGTCTACACGAGGATCTACAAGACGCCAGAATTGCTGTTCCAGACGAATTTCACGATTCTCAACCATCTCATCCACAATAGCCTGCATCTCAGCTACCAGGTCGGGCGTCTTTGCCTCACGCTCCAGTTCGCGCAGTTTCGCTTTCTTGCGGGCCACAACCTTGTCATACTTTACGCCCATCTGATTCATCAATGCCTGCTTATTTTCATCAGTAGGATTCTGCTGATAAGCCACCAGCATGTTCTTGGTCAATTCATCAAGATTAGGGCGCTCATCCTCCACAAACGGAGCGTTGACATCGGCAAACTCCAGTTCACTCTCCACCAAGTCGAGTGGAGAAATAAACTCGCCTGCCTGGATAGTCTGATGCACGCCGAAATAACTTGCCACCTGATTGCCTTTGTAGATAGAGAGACGATATCCGCCATAAAGATCGCAAGGGAAGGTAACTATATAATAATACTTTCCTGGAGTGAGCGCAGCACCTTCCGGTGCCGAGAAAGTGATGATCGACTCCTTATCGCCGGACAGGTTGCCTGCTATCTGATAGCCATCCACACTCTCCAGCTCCACCTTGGTAATACCTTCCATCGCAAAGTTAAGTTTCACACCACCTAAATTCTTACTTACTATTTCATCAAGAGAAACCGTTGTGGCGGCTGACTGGCTTGCAGGTACGGTGACATCCTCAGTTCCTGTCTGCGGTGAATCTGGTGTTTCTATATCTTCTGCATCTGGCAGAAAAGAGTCGTTATCGGACGAACAAGCTGTCAGCGAAACAGCCACAACGGATATAATAGAGAGAAAAAAGTGTTTGAGTTTCATATTAATTTCAGTTTTCGCATATCGCAGCATTGCCCATTAAGACAATGCTGCCGTTATTTTTTTTGTTCTACTTTCGCATTTTTTCAGCATCTTACATATTGCCACCTCTTGGCGCTCTTCTTGCACCAGGTTTGCCTCCATTCTGCTTACCCTTCTGCGCAAAGCGCTTCATCATCTGTCGCTCTAACTCATAGACACGCTGTATCTGGTTCTGAGTAAGGAACTGAGAGTATTTCTTGTAATACTTCTGACGGATGTTGAGAATCTTCTCGCTCATCTCGAAACGTTGCTTTATCTGCTGCTCGGTCTGCGCCTCAGAGCCTCCCTTGTTGCGGCGGGGACGAGGTCCAAGAGCCCATATCTCTTTCTGGCACTGGGTGTAAGTGTCAATAAACTGACTTTTTGTCTTCTCATCGAGAGCCAGGTCGTAGGCAATGTGCTGTGCCTGTTTTTCAGCCAACTGCTCGCGAGAGATGCGCTGCTTCTTAGTAGGAGCCTGAGCTGACGTACTGATACTGAATGTAAGCATGGCAACAGCCATGAACATGATACTTAATAACTTTTTCATACCTTCAAAATTTTAATATGTTTGTTACTGTTTTTCGTCAATTGTTAAGGAACACATCATCCTGGTAAGCATCCAGGAGAAAAGCCTGGTCGGCAGACGACAACTGAGCGAAAGCCTGATCTACAGCCTGCAAATCGCTGTCTGCCTGTGAGGAGCGAGAAGCAGAGAAGTCCATATTGACAACAAAGAGCAAAGCCACCGATGCAGCTGCAGCCAGGGCTGCAGTCCATATCACCTTAAGGACCGGGCGCTTTTTCTGCTCCACGACAACAGGCTGGAGAGTGTCGTTCTTTACAGCTTCAAGGATGTTTGACTCCATGTCCTTCAAGAAGCCATCAGGAGTAGAGTAAGGCATACGTTTGCCCACCTGTTTGAAATCGAACTTTGTATCCATAATTTTAATCATTTGAATTCATGTACTTGATAATTTTCTCTTTGGCAACATGATAGCATGCCTTGATGCTGGTTGGTGTGGAATCAGCCACACGGGCGATTTCGTCGAATCCCAACTCATCATAGTATCGCATATTGAACGCCAGCTGCTGCTTGGGTGGAAGCGAGAGAATGGCCTTCTGCAATTTCACCGCCACCTTGTCTCCGTAGTCTATATAGTTGTCGGCAGCAAGGAGTGCCACTCCTGTGGTTTCCGCCTCCATAGAGACAACTTCCTGCCTCCGCTTGCCGATGATCCGCAAAGCTTCGTTGGTGGCAATACGATAGATCCAACAGCGAAGAGAACTGTCGCCACGATACTGGTCGAAGGAACGATAGATTCTCACAAATGTCTCTTGCGAGGCATCCTGTGCATCATCGTGCGATACCACCAGTCGGCGTATGTGCCAATAGACGGCTTCCTGATATTTAGCCATCAGCATGCGAAACCCGTTCTTAGGACATGCCTTCAGCGTTTCTACTATGTCTTTGTCGTCCGCTCTCATAGGTGTGTCAATATTATGGCTTGTCGCTTCTCATTTTCTTTATCTCCAACATCTTACTCTTTTCACATGCTTGTGGTGCTTCTTGCAGGGGCATCCACATTTCTTTACCACAACGGTTGCGACAGGACGCACATGATGGCGATGCATACGATTGCGTCCGGGACGGGCAGAAGCCGTGCTACAAGCCAAAGCCACAAGGGCAACTATCATTGTTTTCTTCAAATCGAATATTGCATTCATAATTCTCATTTTTTATAGGGTGAATACTCATATTACCTCACTCACGTCCTTCAAACGGGCCCGTTTTGATAAACGTTACACTGATAAGACCTTATAGAGGCAGAAAGGTAAAAATAAAAAGTGAGAAAAATGCAAAAAATAATGCTTTTTTACTTTTTGAAGAGACAAAATGCCCACGAATGACTATTTTTTGTTACTTTTGCACCACACTTCATGAGTGACAACAAAGAAAATCATGACAGACTACAGAAGTATGATAGACCGCTGTTACATAGAAATTATCAATACATGCAACCTGAACTGCCACTTCTGCCCCAAGCACAACAGAGCGAAGAGACAGCTCACGGCAGAAGAGTTCGACTTGCTCACCAGTAAGTTGAAAGGCAAGGCTTGTTTCCTCTACTTCCATCTCATGGGAGAGCCCCTGCTCCACCCGCTCCTGCCACAATTCATCACCATGGCAAGAGAGCGTGGTTTCAAAACCGTGCTTACCTCCAACGGCACCCTTCTGCATCGGGCCATGGAACTCTTAGACACGTTGCCTCATAAGATTCAGCTCTCTGTTCACTCGCACGAGAGCAATGCACAAGGCAGACTGTCCGACTATATGGATGAGGTGATGCGCTTCTCCACTCAGGCAGCAGCCAAAGGCACCTGTATGGTGTTGCGCCTATGGAACCAAGGAGGCATGGACCAAGAAAACGAAGAGGTGATGAGCCTCATCGAGAAGTACGTGCCTAAGCCTTGGAAAGAGCGTCCCGACGGATTCCGCCTCAGCGACAATCTCTACTTGGAGTTTGACAGAAAGTTCGAGTGGCCCAACTTCGACAACAAAGAAGAAGGACAGGAAACAGGCAACAGCGAGAAAGACAAGAGTAACGTCAAGGGAAGAGAGGTGTTCTGCAAGGCACTTATCAAGCAGATAGGTGTGCTGGCAGACGGAAGCCTCGTGCCCTGCTGCCTCGACCATAACGGCGATGTCGTGCTGGGCAACCTCTTCGACCAGTCGCTCGAAGATATTCTCTCCTCGCCAAGGGCTACGGCATTGATAGAGGGTTTCAAACATCATCATGCCTCGGAAGCACTTTGCCGCGACTGCGAGTCGGCACTGGCACGAAACAGCTTCCGAGGCAAAGCAAGGAAACAGATATAAGATAACGCAACAGACATGAAAGAAGTATTAATCGTAAGCATCGGCAGCTTCTTTGGAGGCGGCCTGAGATATTGGATTTCCAAGATGGTGCAGTCGTGCAGCCTCATAGCTTTCCCCTTCGGCACCATGACAGTAAACGTGTTGGGCTGCTTCATCATCGGATTTCTCTCCGGCATTTCGTGGAATGGCGGCGGATGGATGAATCCCTCCACCAAGTTGCTGCTCACCACAGGCTTCTGCGGTGGCTTCACCACCTTCTCCACCTTCATGAACGAAGGTTCATCGCTGATGAAGGATGAGCAATATCTCTACATGATGCTCTATCTCTTCGGCAGCCTCATCCTTGGCCTCATCGCCGTGATGGCTGGACATCAGTTGGCAAAGTTTTTCTGAAAAAATGATTCTCTGCTTAATTTTTCCCCTACATTTGTCTTATAACTCAGTACCCCTATTGAAAACTTTGAATAGAAAAGGCTCGAAATATGAAAGCGGCTTCGTAAGCAGTTGAAGCCTATTGCATTATTCTGATAGAAACTATAAAAATATAGTTAACCACTTTAAGCTTTATTAATAATACACGTTGACTCACATTAACGTAACAACTCATGACAATATGGGTGAACTGAGTAGTTACAACTATTATAGTCGATGTAGCGAATGGTGACGATGAAAGAATGGTGAATGCGCTTGCACTTATCATCGTGGCATATAGCCCTTTGTCGTTTTTTATTCATTTTATCCATCGTACTGAATAAAATCAGCACTTTTTTATTCAATACGATGGATAGAATGAATATTTTTTGTATCTTTGTCTCGGTTTAATCAATTCATCTGAAGAGAAATGAGAACAATTATCAGTAACCAGAAAAAGGAACGGGATATTCTGCTTTCCCGTCCTTACCTTACACGTCATACCAAATATGATGAGGATGAACTGTTGGCAAGCAAGCAAATCAAGTTGATAACGGGTCCCAGAAGAACTGGCAAATCGACAGAGGCTTTGCTGATGCTGAAAGGCAGGAACTTTGCCTATCTGAATTTTGATGACGGCAAACTCCTGAGTGCATGGGACGATGATTTGGTTTGGGAAACATTACATGCCGTTTATCCCGACTTCGAGTATCTTCTGCTTGATGAGGTTCAAAATCTGGATGGTTGGCATTTATGGGTTTCCAAACTTTACCGCATGGGAATCAACATGGTTATTACGGGAAGCAACGCCAAATTGCTGAGTAGCGAAATGGCAACATTGCTCACAGGCAGATATATCCAAATAGAGATGCTGCCTTTCAGTCTTTCTGAATTCTTTATCTGGAACCACAGAAATCTTTCGGAAGTATCAGAGATGAAAGACAGCGCATCAGACCTCTCGCTTATTGCAGACTATCTGCACCATGGTGGCTATCCAGAGACTGTAGCAGCAAGAAGCCTGACCCAAAACTATCTCTCCACACTCTTTGATTCCATCATTTGGAAAGACATTGCCAAGCGTCATAAAGTACGCAATGTAGAGGATTTGAACAACCTGGCCATGTATCTGGTTTCTAACTTCTGCAATCCATTCAGTGCCAACGAACTGGCAGAAACGCTGGGATTTTCAAGCGTAGCAACCACCAAGAAGTTTATGGGATATTTAAGTGAACCCTATCTCTTGTATTATCTGCCACGTTACAACAACAAGTTGAAAGTAATGAAGAAAGCTCCACAAAAAGTATATGTGGTTGACAATGGTTTTGTAGAAGCCAAGGCTTTTAGTGTGAGTGAGAACTTAGGCAGGTTATTGGAGAATCAGGTTTTTATAGAGTTGATTCGTAGGGGGTATCATGCAGAAACATCACTTTTCTATTATCGCTCCCGTAATGACAAGGAGACTGATTTTGTTACAAGGCAGGGTGCTCATGTAGAAAGTCTTATACAAGTATGTTATGACCTCTCATCCGAACGAACGCTCAAGCGGGAAGTAGATAGCATCATTGAATGTGCGGGGGAACTCAAATGCTCCAATCTGATCATTGTCACGATGAATGAGGAAAGAATAATTGAGAAAAATGGTTATAAGGTCAAGATTTTGCCTATATATAAGTTTTAATGAGCTGCAACACTGTGGATACCGATTTGCTAACAAGGATTTTCTACCGATATGTTCTTAGTTCTTCTATCGGATAGCCACGCTTTTTTCTCCTAAAACACTTGCGAAACTTGAATCTTATAATATTTAAATAGGAGAAAAATTGGGCAAAGAAGCCCTTTTCTCCTCAAAAAACTATATATTTGCAAACAATTAAAACAATATCGCAAATGATATGAGAACAGAGGAGTCAGCATCCCGAGAAGCAGTTCCTGGTAACACCCATCGGTTGCGGCATTGCCAGCTTTGACCCAGAGGGCATCGCCCCACTGTTCAAGGAGGCAAAGGTGATAAAAAACATCACCTCCCCGAGAGTTTCTGGGAGGTGATGGAGTAAATGTCAAAAAGTACATATCGATGTAGCGAATGTTTCGCAAGTTGAGTCAATTATTTCACGTACTTCTTTCCATCCTTGATATAGATGCCGCTTTCTGGCTCCTGACTCAACTTGCGACCTTGCAAGTCGTAGATGCCATGCAGAATATGTTCCTCTGCGGTATTCACATTCTCTATGCCAGTAGCATAACCTTCACCTATCACATAAATAGGCATAGTCTTAGCATCGGAAGACAAAGGTTCATCTGCACCTCCGAAAGGATTCTCGCGTATAGTTACATTCATGTACCAACTTTGTGGCGCAGGCACATCATCGTCAGTTCGCAAGACCAGTCCACCATCTTTTATGATGTAATTGATAGCATCCTCCGAGTTAGACGCAAGGTTTTTATTGGCTTGATAAACACCATTAAAAACATATTTTCTTGTCATACTCATACAATCGATAAATTTTTCCTTCGATGCAGAAAGTGTGACATCTGCCAACTCGATGGTCTTTTCTCCATCACTCTCACACATGATCAAGCTTGGATAGTTTGCTTTAGAGGAACCAGACTTCAACTTCTGGACGTTCAGTCGCGTAATAGTTTCATTGACCACTTCGATGTCCACTGGGGTTGCCACGTTTAAGCCATTGCTTGTCAACTGTTCAAGACTCATCCTAAATGGCACATAGAGTGATTGCCACTTGTAGGCATCGAATGTACGAATGTACTTGAAGTCAGCCACCTCTATATCTACTGGACTATTATAAGCCTCGCCATCTGTGAGCGTCACTGCCTCGGCAGTGTACTTACCATCAGCGTAGGTCAGTTTCAGGTTGTTGCCAAGAATGCCACAGAAGTGCTGAATGTATTTTATGTTCTCATTGTTTGCATTGCAGTTGATACATACATCCCCATAGAGTCCATTGGCATCTGGGTGTCCAGCCATCTCAAATACGTGTGGAACAGCTCCATCCTCACCGAAAATGCTATTATCATTGGTATAAACATCAGTTATCTTGTCACATTCCTTACCATGATATACAGTATTGTCACCAGTAGATTTCAACACAGGATAAGCATCACCATTCTCACCAAGTTTCTGATACCAAGCCAAATCGCCAGAAGTTTTATTGTCATTTAACGCCAATGCCACCTCGCCACTCTTTATCTGCTGTTTGGTGAATGCCTTGACCACGTCCGCTTCTACCTTTCCGTCTTCTAAAGTCAGACTTCCCTTACCAACTATTTTGATGTTCTCAGATGAGTTGTTCAGCAATGCCTCCTTGTTGTAAGCTACAATACCCTTTGCGGTTAGTGTACCACCCTCTACATTACCTATAATGATTCCTGAATAAAGATTTGTATTCTTATTATTCGTCACATCTCCATAACTGAATACATTCTGGATACTGCTGTTAGCCACCGTTTGTCCTGCTATGCCACCGGTATACAAACCTGTGCTTGATATCTTGCCATAGTTGGCGCAATCTTCGATACTTGTTCCATAAGCATAGCCTATGATTCCACCAATATAGGTCTTATTGTTTTCAACGGTTCCATAATTGGTGCTGCGCCTGATGTTTATTACAGCGCTTCTACCTGCAATTCCGCCAACAGACTTTGTACCCTCCACGCTGGAGTGATTCTCGCAGTTTTCGAGATTTAATTTGGCAAATCCAACAATACCGCCAGTATCTTCTTGTCCTATTACAGTACAATTCTTTGTGGTTTTAATACCCTTTATATGTGCTGGAGAATCCGGGTATGCGTATGCATATCCTACCAAGATACCGGTGTAAGATGTATTCGTGCCTGTTGTGTTCACATTCTCCACCTTGGCATTGTCAAAGATAAGGTCTTGGATAGTCGCACCGTCAATATAGCCGAAAAGCCCCACATAGTTTTGTGCTGTCTTGATATAGAGATGTGAGATGGTATGTCCCTGACCGTCCATATTTCCCTTCCAGCTATTATTGACATAGCCTATCGGAATCCAGCTCAAGAGTTCCATGCCGTCTTCTGCCGCATGGCAGTAGTTCTTTAGGTCGATATCCGCAGTTAGCATGGCAGATGCCGAAGGGTGAGTAGTTCCAGCTGCTTCGCCATCGTCCACGATAGTTCCGTTCACATAGTCGCGGAACCAAGCCAAGTGGCAAGGTTTGGATATCAGGTACACCCCACTTTCCTGTGAAGGCTTCACAGCCACATAATGCTGGCAACGCTTGCAATAGCCATCCTCATTGCTGTGGTGTCCAAGGGCAGGCTGATCTGTGTTCGTTACATCAGTCAATTCCTTGGTCAATTGGCTGTCGGAATAAGTCTTAAGGCAGTCCTGGCATTGCCAATATTCCTTGGTTGCTGCTTCGGTGCAAGTAGCGTCTGTTGCAACGTGGTGAATTATCGTTCCGTGTTGATACCTGATTGCTGAACTGGTAGGATTGTTGGTGAAACTACCTGTCACCATCTCATAGGTTTTGCAATTTAAAGTCGTATTGTCAGCATAAACCTGATGCTCCGAACCAATGACAGGATAGATGTCGTCATCATTAGCCAGATTTTGTCCCCATTTTGCTTTGCTCGAAGCATTTTGCTGGAGCAGATGCAACAACACCGCTCTTCAGTTGGGCTTCTGTAAATCCTGTTGCGTTATCTTCTGAAGGCTTGCCATTTCCGAAGGCTTTTACAGTTTGTTCTTGGCCGTTTACAGTCAGCTTTGCGCCACTATAGTATGCCACCATGCCTTCAGTAGCCCCAAAATAAGAATAGCCAAAAGCCATGCCTACATTTTGTGTTTTGTTTGTGACACTGATGTTGCCATAGCTGAACACGTTCTGTATCTTGCCATTGGTTACAGAACCAGCCATGCCAGCAACACGCTCTGTACCTTTTACATCTCCATAATTGGCGCAATCTTGGATTGTTCCGCTATCGAAATAGCCAACTAAGCCACCGCCCCCCAGACTTGATGCTGTTACATTTCCATAGTTGGCACAGGCGGTCATAGAATTACCTGTTCTACAGTAGTAGCCGCAAAGACCGCCGATATATTTTATTCCTTGTACCGTGGCGTAGTTCACACAGTTGTAGGCGTTACCATCAAGATAACCTGCAATACCGCCTGTATAGTTACCTCCTTTTATCTGGCAAGTATTTGATATTTTGATATTTTGAAGGGTGCTTCCCCAAAATGCCTCACCAACCAAAACTCCTGCGTAATTGTTCGTATTTGTCACATTTGCATACTCAAAGGTTAGGTTCTTGATTGTACCTCCATAGGTATAACCGAAAAGTCCCATATTCACTTGGCTTGCATTGATATAAAGGTTGGTGATGGTCTTTCCATTTCCGTCGAAAGTGCCTTGGTATTGTCTTTTACTATTTCCAATAGGCTCCCAGCTCTTTGCTATTATATTTTCAGAGGCGTTCGCCGCATGGCAGAACTCAGACAAGTCGATATCAGCAATCAGCTTGGCTGAAGCTTTAACGTTGGCATAATCCTCATTCACATGGTCGCGGAACCAGGCAAGTTCGGCAGCTGTGGATATCAGAAAAGGATTGTTTACTTTGCCATCACCACTGGCAGGCCGCTTCGTTGTTTGTGCCCATGCCCCCCCATAAGGCATGAGGATAGCCATCACGAGCATCAGCATCGTGAATAGCCTGTTTCTTTGTTTTTTGTTATTCATAACTGTAAATTATTATTATTATACTTTCTTACATATTTTCTCTCATTGCCATCAGATATACTGTCATTCCCAGGATGATGACGAAAGTCAGTCCGAGAAACAGATAGATATAGAATCTTTCTCTCTTGATGAAATCACAGAAGCTGTAGCGAGCCTTGTAGTTCTCATCAAGATATATCCTGTAGTCTTGAACCATGGCATAGCTCATGACTATGGCGAACAACAGAAGAAACAATGCCACAATGAAAATAGCCTGTTCCTCTTTCGTGAGAGTCTCTATCATATTTCCCATGGCGCAAAAATAGTGTTTTTCTTCGGAAAAAGGTGTCCACTTCCCCCATTTAGGTGTCTACTTCCTACAAAATAGGTATCTACTTGGTGGGGGAAGTAGACACCTAAGGCGTGATTTTATTGTATTTTCGCTCTCCAGACTGTTGGGGAGCAACCTTCTTTCTCTTTGAATATGCGATAGAGATAGGAGCGTGAAGAGAAGCCACATTCGGCAGATGAGCCAGAATTTTACACATTTAATCCTGACAAATCCATCTTATAGGTTATATTCTGAACAGAATCTTTTTCCAGAAACATCAGCATGTAAATCGGAACATAAGTCACCTTTCCTTTTGTCTCTACATTTCCATTACAAAGTACCAAACCATGAGGAATTTTGTATTCTGTTGATGCCATTACATTCGAAAGTGCATTATGACGGTCATAATCCTTACCAGACTTCACCTCTATTGGCAAAACCTGTCCTTTGTACTCCACCACAAAATCCAACTCTCCCAAGCGCTTATTGTTAAAGTAATAGAGGTCAAAGCCATGAGCTTTCAACTCCTGAGCAACCACATTCTCATAGATGGCGCCAAAATTGATAAACTGTTCATCGTTTAAAAGACGCAACTGAATGCCATCAGCAAACTGACTGATCAGCAACCCCACATCATTTTGGAATAATTTGAAAAGGTTTCTTGTCTTAGCCAGCAACAATGGTAATTTAGGTTCCTCTACATTGTAAGTAGGAAGAGCCACACCAGCATCCCGAAGCCAAAGAAAGCTATTTTCATAATTAGCAAATCTAGCTTGCTGATTCAAACTTTTAAGAATAAAACGCTTGTTTTTAGCATTCAATTCAGAAGGAATCAATTGGAATATTTCCTGGATATACAACTTTTGATTGTTGTCATCCATCTTATATTTCATGATATCACGCTGATACTCCAAAAGAATACTCTTCTGTACATCAATCACACGCTGTAAATTATTGCTATCCAAATAGGTCTGAACAGCTTGCGGCATTCCTCCTATTATCAAATACAAGCGAAAAGCTCTCATCAATTCATGATGTACAAAATCATCTACAGGCGTCTTTTCTTCCCAGTTTTTACGGATAACATCCAAAACATCTGCAGATAAACCTATAGCAGAATAGAACTCCTGCAAATCAAGTGGAAACATTTCCTTAACATCTAAATAGCCAACAGGTTCAGAACGCAAATTATTCAATTCGATACCCAGCAAAGAACCACTTAAGGCATAGCGATAACTCCCTTCATCAACCAGAAATTTGATGAGGGTTACTACTTCAGGATAAACCTGCACTTCATCAAAAAAGATGAGAGTCTTTCCTTTAACAAGAGGCTTATGCACGAAAGCCGTCAGACGAAACAGCATATCCTTTACATCTTTGGCTCCAGTGAAGATGCCAATAGCCTCAGGAGAAGTTATGAAATTGATCTCAACAAAATCATCAAAGATTCGCTGAGCAGCCTGTCTTATTGAGTAAGTCTTACCTATCTGTCGAGCTCCCGTAAGCAACAATGCTTTATGCGTTGCTGGAAAGAAATTATCTAAATATTTATCTATCTTTCTGTTAATCATACACTTGTACTGTTAAATTACATTTTTCCAAGGTAAAAACAGCCTATTTTATACATTTTTCCAATCTTTTTCCAGGCTATTTCTTACATTTTTCCAATCTTTTTTCAGGCTATTTCTTACACTTTTCCAACTTTTGGATAATGCAAAGATAAACAAATTATCTGATAGTACTATCATTTATTAAGATATTTAAACCTTTTTATATGGCAGACGGACAGAAATGAGAAAGATTTAAAAAATGAGTATAGCCCTTTTTCATCTGCAAAATTAATGGTTCTCTTTGTCTCCACTTCCCCCACTTAGGTGTCTACTTCCTACAAAATAGGTGTCTACTTGGTGGGGGAAGTAGACACCTAAGGCGTGATTTTATTGTATTTTCGCTCTCCAGACTGTTGGGGAGCAACCTTCTTTCTCTTTGAATATGCGATAGAGATAGGAGCGTGAAGAGAAGCCACATTCGGCAGAAATGATGTCGTTGTTGTAGTCGGGATAGTCGAGCATCATCTTCTTTGCCGCCTCGAAACGTACCTCGGCAAGCCAGATGCGGAAGGTGGAGTTCAGGCATGATGTGAAGTAGCGTGACAACTCGTTCTTGGAAATGTTCAGCGAGCGTGACAGGGTGAACATGTTTACTGTGGTGTCTTTATAGCCCAACTCTTCGCACCACTTGTCGAGCTTCTCCTTGATGGCTGCCTGACGCTCCTGAGAAAACGATGGCAATGTTTCTTTACTATCAGCAGACTCTACATCCTGCCCATCAGAGCTTTCTGTTATTTCATCTGCGAGGGCTGCGCTTTCTTCTTCCTCCTTGTCCAAGAGTTCCTCGGTAGGAACGTAATTGTAGCCCAATGCCACGAAACTCAGGTTGAAGAAAAGGATAGAGAGCAGAGCCAACGGGCCTATTATATATAATAAGGTGGTGGAGAGGATGGCGAAAGGCATGGTAAGGGTAGAGAAGAACAGGGCGAAGACACTGGCTCGGGCATATTGCACGTAGGGCAGCATGTCGTCACCAGTCATCAGCTCCAACATTTTCTTGCGTTTCCGCATCTCAATCATAATCATATAGATGCAATACGCTACGTTTGCGCCGAACAATACGAGCATCGCATAGAGCCAATTGCCGATGTTAAGACTTCCGCTATTGCTGTAACCTATGCAGAAAACTGCTATGATGGCGGCATAAATGCAAGTGCATACGATGTTCATCTTTCGGCGGTTGGCATGGGTCGCCTCAATGTTGTATATGCCCATGGAGATAGTGGTGAAGCATGGGGTATAGACAAGAATGTTGAAAATAGCTCCCAAGTCATCGCTTTTCGCACGAAAACCCAAGAGCATCTGCAAGAGATATTGTATGGCAAGTCCCGTCATACCTGCAAGTATCAGCCAGCGTGACCACTCATAGCGTCGGTTGACCCACTTCATGTGCAGGTGGGTGATGCCGAGGATAAGGGCATTGATGAGCATGAAGATGAAACATGCAAACTGGAGGAAATATAAAGAGTCCATCATTCTTATTATTTTGTTGTTACTTTCTTGTATTTCTGGTTGCTTGCCGTAGGATTTTCAGGGTTGGTCATCTGCAAATATCCTGCTGCAACAAGGGAGGTGATGTAACGCTCTCGGTTCTTGGAATGCATGCTGACTCCAATTCTGTCAAGTATCTCTTTGGTGGTTCGAGGAACAGAACAGAAATTGACTATGTCCCTTTGCTTGTTAGACAATGACACTTTTGGAGTGTCAGAGTGTCTAAGTCGAGTGTCTAAGTCGTTCTCAGAAGTATCTAAGTCGGTACCAGAGTGTCTAAGTCGAGTGTCTAAGTCGTTCTCAGAAGTGTCTAAGTCGGTGCCAGAGTGTCTAAGTCGAGTGTCAGAGTGTCTAAGTCCAGTGTTATGGTCTTCGACTTGGTTACTTTTTTCCTCGACTTCGTTACTTTTTTGTTCGACTTGGTTACCGACTTGGTTACTTTCCCCCTCGACTTGGTTACTTTCTTCTCTCCAAACCGTGATGACAAATTCCTGTGCCTTGTCATTATTCATAAATGTGACATTGATATCTTCGTCCAGTGCACGAGTGATGCCACTACCCACACCAGTGTATGGCAGCAAGTATATAGCATTATTGAAAAGGAACATATTGCGAGGCATGGATGTTCCAGCCTTGATGTCATCAATAGTGAGTCCGTTAGGCAATGCACCCGGACTGTGAATCTCAACACGATTGTCGAAAATGAAAATGCGAACAGGGGCTTTCATGTTCAACGAGCGATGTACAAGGCTGTTTACCGTGAACTCAACCAAGCTTGTATAAGGTATTTCTAACTTACCCATGCTGTTGAATTCATCTCCCACCTGCACATTATGCAGATTACGAGTGAAGAAATCCATGATCGTGTCATATTGATGAAGCAGGTTTCCCTCCATATCTGCATCATTCACCTTGTCACGAAAAACCTTGCTGCCAACGCTGTTGCCAGCAAAACAGATACACTTGGCTGTCATCATTGGCATCCAGCGTTGGGTGTATTTGCCAAACAAAAGCATGGCAGCAACGGTCAGTGAACCATCAGGACGGATAAATCGCAGATTGCGAAGTATCTTCTCACAGTCATGCCCCTTAGCTATGGCAGAGCATATCATATCAAGTGATGCTTCATTAAAAGCGTCACCTGTCAAGCCTTTCTTTTCCAACACTCTATCAAAACGGTTGCCAAGAAACTGCTTGATGGTCGTTGCATCAAGGTCGTTGACAGTTGCATCCCTAACACCAGCCTCGTCTGGTGCAAAACTACCGCAATCGGTCATCATTTCTGCAAGTTCAGCATTATCGAACACTTTACGCTTGTCGGCACCATTCTTCACCCATACGATTCCCTTGTTGTCATGATAAGGCTTGTTGAGTCCTTCCTTCACAGTAGCAACAACCAAGTTGCCATCCTCAACTTCAACAGTATCTATCTTTATCAGAATGGATGGCACTACGTTTTCTGAAGCAATGTCACTCAACAAGTTGGTTGTTTCTTGTACCTCAGAATACGACAAGGCATTGGTTTCTCCGGTCTTATCCTTTATACCAACTACCAATTTGCCACCATGTGAATTACTGAACGCCACTAACTCACAGGCAATATCATATTTGTCGAGAATGCGTTCCTTGAACTGCACCCCCGACACCTCGCCTGCCTTTATCTGTTTCGATATATCGTCCATCATTCTTTGATACATTCTTTATTCAACAAATCGTTTACATCCACTTTCAGCAAATCAGAAATCCGTATTAAGGTTTCCAAGTCTGGTTGGCAAGTATTGGTGCACCATTTAGAAATGGTAGCTTGGTCTTTACCCAACATTTCTGCCAACCACTTGTTTGAGCGCTTGGTTACTGCCAACATTATCTTCAATCTGTTTACATCTTTCTTTGCCATACATTATTATATAATAGGTGAATACGCTTGCAAAAGTACGAGAATAATTTCAGAAAAAGGAAAAATATTCTCAAAATGTTTACGGAACATGCAAATAGTTGAGCATTTCGCAATATTATTCCTTTCATTGATAATCATAAAATACGAGCGAAAAAGGTTGTTTTGGAGCTTTTTGAGTTACCACTAACACAGAGATAACATAAATATCATTTCATAGCCCCGAACAATCAAAAGACAAAATCGGAAAATAATTGCTTGCGCATAAATGTTTTTTGCGGGAAAATGTATCATAGTATCATTATTTAGCGCGATATCCTTATAAACATCTGATATACTGTACAATACAAGAATGATACTTTTTCGTTTCTTTTACAAGAAGTATCATAGAAGTATCATAAATCACAAGAAACATCATTAAATTC
>ERZ779875.771-NODE-771-length-25831-cov-7.413447_pt1 | contig 25831 bp, 21 predicted proteins | sample MGYA00511246_ERZ779875 | MGnify/ENA primary metagenome ERZ779875 (study PRJEB29588, sample SAMEA2155093) | human gut metagenome | biome: human gut; feature: human-associated habitat; material: faeces | place: Denmark | collected 2008/2010 ... | reverse complement strand
GTCCCTGCTTATAAAAGCCGTAAAGAATTTTGCTATTTGCTGTTTATATTCTTCCTCCGTGGTCGGCAAATATCCGCTCGCTTTGAAAATGTTTGAAAATGCGTTTACGGTTGGCGTGATATTGCTTTCACCTTTAAAAATAAGGTTGAAATAATACGCCACACTTAGCCCGAAATCTCGCAATGCCTCCCAAAGTCTAAGATACGAACTTCCGAAAACAAACGCCCCGAGAATTACGGTCGTTACCATCACGATAACGGTTATGCCTATATTAAATATCTTTTTCAATCAAATCACCTCTATTAAATTTGTTTTTTCGCTCAAATCTACTTTACTAAAACCACATATCAGATATTTTTTAATTTATTTTGCCTAATGTATTGACTTTTGTATAACAAATGTATATACTATATATAGAACACTTGGAGGTAAAATATATGAACTTTTACGGAATAAGAGATTTAAGCAATAACACGAAAAACGTAATGACAAGCGTCAGCACGAACAAAAAAGTCATAATTACGGATAACGGTAAGCCGTCCGCAATAATGCTCAGCATAAACGAAGCCAACTTTGAAACCGTTTTGTCGTTCGTTCAGAAGTTGGAAATGCAATTAGCCGTTTCCGAACTTCAAAAACAATCGCTTATAAACTTCCCCGACGGACTTTCGAACGAGGATATTCAAAAAGAAATAGAAGCGGCTCGCAAAGGGGACTGATATGCTTGTTGTTTTAGATACAAATATTATCGTTTCAGCCCTTCTATCACCGCACGGAAAACCCGCCTATGTTTTTAACCGTTTTATAAATGGGGATTTCACCCTATGCGCGGACGAGCGAATAATTGCCGAATATTACGCAGTATTATCTCGCCCTAAATTTAAATTCAATCCGCAACTTATCGAACGCATTATTTCCTTCATACGGACACACGCCTTAATCGTTACTCCGATTACACTATCCGTTCCGTTTGAGGACGAATCGGACAAGAAGTTTTACGAAGTTGCAAAAACTTGTAACGCAACCTTGATCACAGGAAATTTAAAGCATTTTCCCGTCGATCCGTGCATAAAATCCGTCAACGAAATATTTTAACTTGCGCCGCTACGGTGTTAGCCGTAGCGGTTTCGTTATTTTTTAACGTCTTGCAAGTGTGCGAGATATAACCGAGAAATAGCAAGCAGATTATTAAAATTATGATTGCCGCTATACGTTTAATCTTTTTCATTCTTTTCTCGCCGCTCCATGCGTTTTTCCTTTGACGATTTTATTAGTTTTAGTATTTTCGAACCAAGTTTTATCGGCAACGAAACTATAAAGATAACCGCATTCAGAACATACGGTAACAATGGGGCGAGTAAAACAAGAAGCAATACAAAAAGTATAAGATAAATAATGTCTTTTCCCATCGCGTTCGGCTCGACCGTTATGTCCGTACTGTTCGACGGCTCGGTACTTCCTGTTTGTTTATTATCGATCACGCCTAAGTTATACGTTATCCCGTCCGTTTCAAACTTCAATCGCAAAATCGTGACGTTACCGACCATAGTCGTTTCCGCATGGTAATACGTGGCCGCTCCCATTCCGCTTCTCGGGGATTTGTTATAACTCGTTTCAACAAATCTTAACACCCACTTTTTGCCTTTCAAGTCGTTTAACGCTTCGTCCGAGAGTTTACTCGAAACCTTGGAGTTTAAAACCGCCCCGTAATAGACCGTCGTTCTGTCTTCGGTCTTTATAAAGTCGTCAACAGACTGTATTCTGTCCCATTTATACGTTCCCGCAAAAAATCCACCACCTGTATGCTCAACCTTGTCGGTGTATTTGAGATAAGCATAATTGTCCGTTTTGCTATCTCCGAACTTTATGCTAAACGGGCTATCTTCGGTAAAGAAATCATAAGAGACTTTCTGAGTCGTATAGTAAACGTCTGCTTCAAAAAGTTTATCTATCTTTTTGTCTGTGTTAAATGCCACGAAATGACTGTCGCATGCTCCCGCTCCCGTAAACAATTTAAAACCGTCGGGGTAACGTACAAACCCTACAAATTTATCCGTGATGACAATCGTTTCAATATCCACGCAACTCACATACGGATTACCGTTTATTTCACCGAAGCAATACTGCTTATTGATTGCGTAATTTACCTCGTTAATCGTGTTATTGCCTGACTTCTTGTCTCCGATACTCTCATCAAACGGTCTGTAAATATTGCTTATAACGTAGTATCTTACGGGGTCTGCTTTTACTTCAAAACCTGTCACTTTATACTTGAAAAGCGTACTATCAAAGTTAAGCAATTCGAGTTTATAATTATGGTACGAAATTTCGTCGTTGATAGTGGTTGATATGTTTACAGACGAAGCCTTGACCTTATCTCCGCTCGGCTGATATGTATACACAAATAATTCTTTGTTTACGCTCTCCGCAAGTTGAATTATCTGCATAGAATAATCGTTTGACTTGGACGGATAGTTCTCGGCGTTAAACGAAGTGTCTTTACCTAAATCTTCGGAGACCGAAGTGTACTGTACGCTTTCCGCTTTTGAAATTAAGGGCGTTTGCATTACGCCAAACATAACGCAAACGCCCGCAACAAAAGCGAAAATTCTCTTAAACGCTTTTGTCAAAATAATATGCCCTCCTTATTCAGCGTTACGCCACAAACTTTACTCAAAAGCGAAAAATTTAGTTTTACGCTCGCCTTGCCATCATAAGAAGTTACCACAAGCGTAAACATATTTTCGTAGCCCTTTTCGTTGACGTTATCGAACTTCCCGTTCGGGTAAACCGCCTTCAAAACCTCTTCTACGGTATTACCTTTCGGCGAAACAGTAAACCCGTTTTCGGTTTTCTTTATATCGAACCCCGAGGTAATATCCTCGACGCCTTGAAAAGACTTTTCTTCTTTTTCGTCCGAAAACGTGAAATCTCTCCCGTCGATTGTATTCGGTACGACTTTAACGGAGTATTCCTTTTTCTGATTAGTTGCTCCCGAAAAAACGTACTTCACTTTAATTTCGAGCGGTTTACCCTTTGAAACCTTATATCCGCCGTCCGATTCCATTACATCCTTACCGTCAACGTTTATATAAAAGGTCTTGAAATCGCTTTTAAAACCGTTCGTAAAATACGCGACGAAACCTATAACGCCGACTACGAGCAAGCCCAACAAAGCGTAACTGAGTATTCGTATCGTTTTATTCTGCATACACGCTCACCCCCGTTATACCGAAAATTCGGTTTTATCGAGTTTCACGCCGTTTACGGGCGTCACAAGCCAGATTCGTATAGTCTCAGACAACTCGCTGACTGAATCCGTTACGGTCACGGTAAAATAGCATGATCTAATCGCCTCGGTATTCGCTTTCGCGTTAGATTCGTATCCGTCACCACTCGTCAAACCGTATTCATCCTCAAATACAACCCTGTCGTAATACGTTGTACCACCATATTCATCACTACTTTTATACGAATAGAAACTTTCAAGAAGGTCGCTTCCCACCGTAACGGTCAGAACGTTTTCCGAAATCGTCACGGAAGTGATAAATCTATCTGCGTACGTACTAAGCGGTTTTGACTTCATATTTGAGAACGTCCCAAGCCCGCTGTCCGAATTGACGTACTCATCTCCGAAGTAGAGATTGCCGACCGCCCCGACAGTTGCCGTAAGATTTTTTGATCCCACATTGCCAAAATCGTTATCCAAGGCGATATTAAAAGTATAGGTCTTTTTAGTACCGAGTTGGTAATAAATGCCTCTTTCGGCCGAGGATACGGGCGTTACTTCCGCACTCGAAATGTTCATACTCGTAGCAACGCCCAAGAAAGTTACGGTACACATTGCGGTAAAACCGCCTTCTCTCGTTGTGACTTTTACTATAATCTTATCCGTATCGAACGCCTTTTTGCAAGACACAGTTGCGTTTACGCTCCCGTCATATTCCTGCGTAACGGTCACGAAATCCGTAACTGCTTCGTCTTTATGCAACGTCGCGTAACCCCATTCAACCGAAAAATCCACAGCCTTATTAGATGCGTCGTCGGGGATAACCGTCGCTTTTATCTTCACGTTTACGGCTTGTCCTTTCTCGTTAGCCGCAGCAAGACTTTTCGCCGTAAACGCCATCGATTTCGGCATTTCATAAATCTCCGTTTCGTCGAAATTTTCGGTTATGTATAACGTATCTTTCCTATCCTTTTTGTTTGAAATAACCACGCCCGCAATTATCGCGATTATAGAAAATACCGCAAGGATAACAGCCGCTATTACAATTATCTTTTTCTTCATTTTTAGCCTCCGAATTTTAATAGTTATGCGTTCCCGTGGAAGTTATCTTTGCGTACAAAGTTATATCTCCCGTCGTTCCTGCAGGGATAGTTCCATTGAAAGGTTTAGTCATCTCGTTATCCAGATACCAACCTTCGAAGTTGTAATGACCAGTACCTATAACACCACCTCCGGAATGATAGCCTTCTCCGCATGAAAACGAACTCTTCAAATCACTTATCGCGGGTGTCGTTCCTTCGCAATAAAACGTAGGGTATACGCCGTCTGCCTTTTTACTCAATCCATACTCCGAACCTGCCTGAAAAAGAGTCTCGCCCGAAGTATCACCCGCGCATTTATAGGTTATGTTGTAAATTTTTGCGCCGAATATGAGAACGGGCTGATCGAGAGTTATTTTTTCAACTTTTTTCTGCCTTTTTATTGCCGTCGTATTTATAGAAATCTTAAATTCCATAAGCAGTTTTTCTGCTCCGTCTTTGAATGAAAACGTTATCGGCGGGAAGAACGATGAAGTCGGCACGGCGGAAATAATCGCGTTTACCTGCGCAGGCGAGGCGTTTTCGACTAATTTTCTATTGAATAAATCCATCGTAAACACTTTATCCGTCGGCGTAACCTTAAAAGCGTCGCCGCTACCCGATTTCGCCGCATTCATCGCTTCTTTTAAGGAATCGTCATCTATGCTGACGTCCAAAGTCGCAGGCGCGGTTATCTCTGAATCGTTCAAAGCGACGGTGTATACCGAAGATTTCTTATACGAATAAGTTATTTTCAACTGCTCGGTTGTTTCAAAATCCGCATAAATCGTGCCCTTTTTCGTCGAGTTGTTTAACGTCGGCGTTTTACCTGTCTGAGATGCCGAAAAAAGATAACCCTCGAATTGTTGTTTATAGTCTACCATGCAGGATGCCGAAGCGTCTGGATTATCCCTCGACGTAACGGTTATTTTGATCTGCTCGCCGAAAGCCTCTTTACAGGTAATCGCGGCAGTCAATGCGCCGTCCATCGTCGGCTCTGCCGTAATATAATCCGTTGCCGTCTTCCCGTTCGCCCAAGCAGAGGTCGCGTTGACAAACGCAACTGTCCAGTCAACCGCTTTATTTGCCGCGTCGTTCGGAGTAATAGTCGCAACAATATTTACCGTCATTTCCTCATTCTGCGTATTTGCCAATGCGGACGGCGCAAACAGCATACCCGTTGGCATAGGGTGAAAATCTCCGTCGTTCAATTTGTTCCCGTCATTATCCGACACTATATCTTCGCTCGGCATAACGACTACGTTCCCCGAAGGTTTCCTATCGGACTTTTTTATGCTAAGACCGATACACAAGCCTATTACGCCCAACGCCACCGCGCCAAAAATTATTATTGATAAAAATATTAAATTGTTCTTTTTCATATTTTCTCCTTGAATTTTATTTAAGCCCGCGGTATTTTTTACAGCCACGGGCTTATGTTTTGTTAATGATTAAGTCTTAAAAACCCCGCTATAAGTCGATTATCTCAACAACATGTTCATAAGCGACTGATCGGACCTGCGGAACGGTTTTATAGCGCACTCGTAATCGATTCCGTTTTCGTCAACCGATACGACCGCATAAGTGTTGCCTTTTAAAACATGACCTCTGTCGTCCTTGATTTCATAAGGTTTCAAGATAAGATCTGCGGACATAGCGTTATCGAATACGATATCCAAAACCCTGAACCCGCCGTTATCGGGCGGAACTACCGCAATGCGAACCTCTCTCCCGCGGATTACGCCCTTTATGAAGTACGAAAAATATGTTTTATCGTCCTTCGTATAGGTTTCTCTTTCGACCTTGATTTTCTTTTCTTCGGGTTTTGCTTCCGTTTTTTCTGCTATTTTGCCTTGAATTTTCTTTTCTTCCATCTTTAATTCCTCGCTTTATTTAGATTTTTTGCTTCCTTTTTGTCTAGAAATTTTTGTTGCCTCTGCTTTGGATTTTCCTTCTGCAAGTGCCTTCTTGTACTTGTACAGTCCTGCCGAATCGGATTGAGCCTGCAAGTAGCCCGATCTCATACCCGCTTCGTAGTCCGTCAATTCTTTACCTATTTTTTGCCCGTGCTGATGGACTTTCACTTTCCTTTCTTCCGCGTAACTTTTGGCACGCTTGGAAGGAATACTCCATCTACGCTCGGTGTTATAACTTTTTGCCATAAATTAACCTCTTTTTTGAATTTGCCCGTATCACCGATAGCCCAGCGTTTGACGAGCCGTAACTCCGACCGCTTGTTACAATGCGACTTCGTTGCCCGTCTATTAAGTTGTTTTATATGTAAAAGCCGCTTTTTCTTATCCCGAGCATATCGCTCCGTGCGGTAAACTTTTCAAGGCGACGTCTTTCCTTTTACGTTTCCTCCCGCCATTCTTTATATAGGCTTGTTACATTCCGTTTTTATCCCGCCATACCCGCCCGCGATTTTCAGTAAATATATCTTCTCGTGTATATCGTACTCGGCAACCGCTTTCCGTTAATGTATCTGCGTCGCAAAAAATACGCTTCGTATTCCATGTCCCGAACAGTCGTCCGAGCATAGAACGTGTCGCGACTCAATATCGCGTTCGTTCCCACAGAATCACACACGATAGCAACTTCCTGTTTAACGATAAAGTTTTTCGTTCGATACACGTTGTTTGCATTTCGTATAAATTCGGGTATTCCTTTTTTCATCTTGCATAGCCTCCTTTTGAAATTTCTTTTTGTAAAAACAGCAACAGTCGTTTATTCAGCATCTGAACATATTCAGGGGTATAACAGAGTTCTACCGAAAAACCTTCCTGCGTAAGGTTTCGTATATACAAACCGTTATACACGTCGTATAGTTGCGGCGAAGCTCCGCAAATCATTTCGTTATATCGTCTTACCTTTTCCACGACTTTGCAAGTGCCGACTTCACGCCCCGCTTCGTCGAAAGCCTTTTTTCGTATGTAGTAATATCTCACGTCTTTCAAATCGTTTCTGATCTCGTCTAAACTCATTTTTTACCTCGCTTTTCCTTTTTTTGAAAGGCTTTTGTTTATCCCCTTCACCTATTAGAGAAAAACAGAGCAAGAGTTAAGTAGTTTTTCAAAAAAAGTTTTTATTTTTTTTCGAGAAGTTTTTTCAGTCGCGAATATATGCCGTTTACGCGGTAGGTTATTGCCGCTTTACTCAACCCTTCTTCTTTCGCAATTTCAGCCTGCGTCATATTCTTCACGAACAATTTGTATACGGTTCGCCTTTGCGTCGGCGTTAATTCCGTCATCGCTTGCTTTAATTTTTTTATCAAGGCTTTAGTTTGCTCCTCACTCTCTTTTTCTTCAAAAATGCTTTCGATATTTGATTGCTCGTCTACCATATCATGCCCGGCATCGACTATTTCGTCCAACGACGTTGTGTGATACCTTTCATTCCACTCCGTCCGCCACTCTTTGCGACATTCGTCACGATACACTTTCGCCTGTTCTTCCGTTACTTCGACGTATACTTTTTGCCCGTCTGCGTTCTTTACGTAAATCTTTACCATTTTTCGTCCTCCGACTTTGATTTTTTGTTTATAAAAATCGCTTGTCGGAAGACTTCGAGGTTTACCCTACATTTCAGGGCTAATCTCTCACGCTTGTTTTTAGGCATAAAAAAAGACCGCCGACAAGCGAGATTTATCTTTTAAGAATAATCTCGTTTATCGGCAGCCTCTCGTCTATACTTTCGGTTAAACTTGCCGCGTTGTTATACAGTTTAGGCAGGTTTTATAATTGTCGCTGTTTCAGACCGACCTACCATGCCGCATAACCTTATTATTTAATTATCAGTTATCGCCCCATAAAAGAAGCGACTGTCCCTCCGGCGCGTATATCCTGCAATTCATACATCGCCTGCTAGTTATTTCACCTTCCATTTTCATCCCGCAGTGCGGACAGCGAAAATGTATTCTTCCAAAATCGTTCAACCATGTTGCGGATGCTCTCAGACAATTCCCACAGCCGATTGATACAAACCTGCCTTTAATTTTCTGTTGTGCCAAATAGTTACCTCATTTTCATTTTTTGCCTTAGCGGCCCGTTCAATTTACAGATAATTTCAGACAATGGGAAATACCATTGTTGCAACGAGTAATCATATCTGTTTCCATTGATCGGCGCTATTCGTTTGTCATTTTTTTCATTATAAAAACAGTAAGCGTTTCAAATATCAATTTTTATACTCCTCCTTCGTTTGCACCTTGCAATACGAACATTTGTTCGTATTTTTATTATAGCACTATATGATTTTTTATGCAACATTCTAACTGTGTTTTTTAAGTTAAATTTACGATATGCTTTGCCGAATATATTTTCTTTCGTTCTGAAAGCGTATCGGAAAAAGAGTAAGCAGTAAAGGAGAAAAAATGTCGCTTAAAATGCAAAATAGATACTGTCTGACGCAATATTTTTTCTGATAACGACCTTTATATATAAACTTCCGACTTATCCTTGACAGCTTCCTCTTTTCCCGATGGGAATCGGGCGTCGAAAGAAAATTTTTCGGCAAATGCATATCGTATCTGTTTTTATTATCTCCCGTTGAGTTTGAATTCTGTTTGGGTAAATCGGGGTTTTACCGAGGCGGAGTTTCTTACTTTTTCCAAAAAAAAGAGTTACGATAAATTTATAAAAATTTTTAGGAGGTGTCAACAAATGACAAACAATAACACACAAGAACTTTTCTCTTCATACCCCGATATTTTATCGCTGGAAAATCTTATGGAAATGCTCCAAATCGGCAGAGTATTTGCATATAAACTTGTAAAAAGCAAAAAGGTTAAAGCTATTAAAATCGGAAGAGAGTACAAAATTACAAAAGCAAGCGTTATAGAACTATTTGAAAAAGGAGCATAAAAAATGACCGGAAATTTAACGTTAAGAAATGGTCTTTGGTATTGTGTTTTGTATTATAAAACACAGGACGGGACACACAAGCAAAAATGGATATCCACAGGACTTAAAGAACGAGGCAACAAAAAAGAAGCTCAACGCATCCTGCAAGAAAAGATCGCAGAATTCGCCAATCTTGAAAACAAATCGGCAGAAAAACCCTTAACAAATACAAATGAAGGAAAAATACGTTGGCTTGTCTGGTTGCAAGATTACATTACAAGCGTCAAAGAGACATTATCGCCCTATGTATTTTATATATACAATACTTCGTATATGGGAATATTCAGGCTGTACTGGGAGGAAACAAATCCGTATCTCGAAGATATGAAAACGGAAGATATAATTAACTTTTACAATTATTTAAAAGATGAAAGAAAAGTTAAAAATATAACCGTCAAGCATTATTCGAATATATTACGCCCGGCAATAAAAAAGGCATACGTTGAAAAGCGACTTGCAGAAAATATTTATGATTTTATGCCTGCTATAAAAAGAGAACGCTCTCACGTTTCGTTTTATGATCAGAACGAGCTTGAAATACTCTTAAACACTGTAAAAAACGAAAAAATCGGGTTACCGATCAAAATATTGGCATATTACGGGTTTCGACGCTCAGAACTTTTAGGGCTTCGTTGGGAGGCTATCGATTTTACAAATAAAACGATTTCGATAAACCATAAAGTTATAGTTTCTCAAAAAGAAGTATATCTCACAGATACGCTTAAAACGGCTTCGAGTGCAAGAACTCTACCTCTTATGCCCGATATTGAAAATGAACTTCTCAAATGGAAAGAGCAGCAAAAGAAAGACGAAGAATACTGGGGCAAGGCTTATAATAAAAAATATATCGGCTATGTATTTCTTCATGAAACGGGCGATTTAATGCTCCCCGATTACCTCTCTCACGCGTTTCAAAAAGTGTTGAAAAAGAACAATCTGCGGCATATACGCTTGCACGATTTAAGACATTCCTGCGCCTCGCTGCTTCTTGCAAACGGAATACCTATGAAAGAAATTCAGGACTGGTTAGGCCATTCGGACTATAACGTGACGGCTAATACATACAGTCATCTGGATTTTTCTATGAAAGTTCAATCGGCTGAAAAAATTTCCGCTGCTCTCGGTAAAAAGGATGCGAAGGAAAATAAAATTCAGGAACTTAAAATAAAATTAAAAGAGGCGGGAATATCCTCGGTTGACGAACTGATAAAATTACTCAAGGACTAATGAAACATTTAAAAAAATAGCAAGCAAACTCGGTATGCTCCGAAATTTGCTTGCTATTTGTTTTATTGTAAACGTAAAAAAATATATTTATACTTATATGGTTGTTTGCATTTTTCTTGTATTTTATCTGCAAAAATTATGCATTCTTTTTAAATTTGGCTAATTTGAAAATAATTTTATATCCGAAAATTTAGGGCGTTTGGTCTTTTTTATGCATTCCGTCTTGACTTTTGCCAGACCTCTGTTTACGTGATAAATCTTGCAAATTTTTTAGTGCTACGATTGCATTCGTAGCACTTATTCCTTTTGCTCTAAATGAAAAATCGCCGATAAAATCGACGATTTTGGTGCGCCATAAGGAACTCGAATCCCTAACCTTTGGTTCCGTAGACCAACGCTCTATCCAATTGAGCTAATGGCGCATGACGTATTTTGTTGTAATTTTTTTGCATTTTGCCCTGTGGTCTTAAAGCGTGATTCATTAGGAATTCAAGGTCACAGAACATTCGTTCCGTAGACCAACGCTCTATCCAATTGAGCTAATGGCGCATGTCGCTTTTTCTTTTTATTCGCTCGCAAAGGCGTATGCTTTTACGCATCTTCTTCGCTTTTCGCTAAATCAGTATATACGCTTTTCGTTCGTTTGTCAAACGTTTTTCGCTTCTTTGATAAATTTATTCTTTCCTTATGCCAGACAAGAATAATACGAACCCCGCAGAACACCATAACAACCTATCGCTTTTTTTATAAAAATCAAAAAATGACAAGACTATTTCGCCGCTCTGTGTTACAATATAGCCATGATACTCGACAAAACAGTCAACTACCTCGAACAAAATCTGTTCGACAATATAGACTACGACGAACTCGCTCGCCATCTCTATACTAATAAGTATAATGTCATGCGTATTTTCTCAGCATCAACCGACTATACTCTCGCCGAGTACGTTCGCCTCAGGCGACTTTCGGAAGCGGGGAAAATTATTTCGGAAACGAATACGCCGATTATAAGTATTGCGTTCGACTGCGGCTACTCGACAGCCGAGAGTTTTTCAAAAGCCTACAAAAAGTTTCACGGGCTTTCGCCGACTTCGACGAGAAAAACTAAACGTTTTAAGTACGTTCCCGCTTGGAACGCCGCAATAAAATATAATAAAGGAGAACAGTCTATGCAATTCGAAATCGTCAACTTTACAAACGAAACTTTCGTCGGTTACGGCGAAAGATTTACAGGCAAAGCCGAAAACAGAGGCAAACAGGACGAAAAATTCGTGCTTTCCACAAGGAGACGGCAGGACGCTCTCAGAATTCTCAGGAGCGACGGCGACTGCGATTGGTGGGAAATTTTAGACGACTTCGACGACGACGGTTTCACTCTTTTCTACTCCGTAAAGCCTAATTTCGCCGACCTTTGCAATCTTTCCGACAACGACTACGAGGTCTTAGCCCGAAAAACGGTCGAGGAAAAATACGACAACGTTTTTACCGCCGACGAACTCAAAACCGAAATACAGTCGTTCGATACTATTACAATAAACGGCAAATACGCGAAATTCGTTTCAAAGTACAAGGAATTTCCTATGGATTTGCTCGACGGATTTACGAAAAGCGTATACATGGGAATTGACGACTACGGGTTCACCCGCGACGAGACGAGACCCGAACTTCTACTCATTCATTGGTGCAAAAGGGAACGGATAAAAGAACGCCATCTCGAACTGTATCTGCCTATAAAATAAAATTTTACACACAAAAACCGCCGTATAAGTCGATTATCGGCGGTTTTTAATATTCATCGAAAAGCGTTTTCGCTATTTTATTCGCAATACTTTTTAACTATTCCGACCATATCGTCGTACTTTCTTATCATATCTTTCGCAAGCGTCAACTGACAACGAGACCTGTCTAAATTCTGGTCGTCGTAGTCTATATGGAAATACTTGTCGCCGTTTAAATAGTCGGTCAAAAACCTGAGTCCGCACTCCAAAGTCATAGTAATCGCCCCGAGCGCGAGCGTATCTTTTTCCGCAGGCGTCATAGTATCGCGAAGTTTTTCCGTGAACCCTTTCGTAAACGCCTCGAACCTGCCGAGGTCGAGTTTAATCTTTTCCAAGTCCTTTTCGTCCTCTTTGCAGGTATTCCCTATAAATCTTATCGCGTCGCCGAAGTCGAACCCGACAAGTCCCGGCATAACGGTGTCGAGGTCTATAACGCAGAGATATTCTTTCGTCTTTTTATCGAAAAGAACGTTGTTGCACTTAGTGTCGTTATGGGTAACTTTGAGCGGTAATTCCTTATTCCTTTGCATGCGGTACATTTTCGTCGCGACTTCCTCGAACGCCTTGTACTCCGCTATCTCGTCTGCGACGCTTTCAGCCCTTTTCGCCTCGTCGATTTTTACCGCTTCGTCAAACAATCTGTACCTGTCTACCGTGTTGTGGAAGTGCGGTATGGTGATATAGAGGCTTTTCGCGGGGAAATCGGCAAGTCTCATCTGAAAATCGCCGAACGCTTTTCCCGTCTCTTCTATTACTTTTAAATCGTCGGTTTCGCCGAACGTATCGGAATCGTCGATAAATCTCGAACATCTCCAAAAGCCGTCGTTCGGTCCTACATAGTAGTATTTGCCGTCCGATACGGTTTTCTGAAAATGTAAAACGTACCTTTTCGCAGATACTCCCGTCTCCTTTATCTTAGCCCTGATGTACTCGGTGACGGTCGATATATTGTCCATAACCTGTACGGGGTTTTTGAAAACGTAAGCGTTCACCCTTTGAAGAATGTAGTCCTTTATTTCTCCGCCCCTGAAAAAAAACACTTTAAAGGTAGTGTTTATATGTCCGTGAGTGATGAGTTCGAAATGTCTGTATTCGCCTTCTATTCCGAACTCTCTGCAAATCGCTTCGATATATTCGTCGTTAAAATTTTCCCTCATTTCACGTCTCCGTTATCGTAGTCACCTCTATATTATATCATATTCACGCGATTTATGCAATGCTTTTTTTTAAAAATTTATCGGATTTTGTCTGAAATTACGGTCTGTGAAATCAAAATGTTCAAATAATCGACTTATAGACGGGTTTTTATGATGTGATTTTATTTTATACACAATTCTCACAACGCTTTCGCTTGACAAATTCTTACACAAATGCTAATATAAACGTATCAAACAAGAATACTATATAGTATAAATTCGGAGGGAAATATGCTTTACTTAATTATTTACGGTTCCTTGATAATAGTCGTTCCCGGGTTTATTTTCGCGTTTATATGCCAGATAATGATAAATGCGAGGTTTAAGAAATACTCGAAAGTTCAATCGGAATCGGGTTGGACCGCGAACGAAATGAGCGAAATGATACTCGAACATCAAGGCATAAGAAGCGTTGACGTTCGCAGAGTTTCGGGACATCTCACGGATAATTACAACCCGTCGAACGACGTTCTGAGTCTTTCGGACAGCACTTATAGCGGAACGGATATAGCATCGCTTGCGGTTGCCGCGCACGAATGCGGTCATGCCGTACAGAAGCACACGGGGTCGTTTTTAATGACTTTGCGTTCTATACTCGTACCCGTTACGAATATCGGTTCGATGCTCGCCGTTCCCGTCGCGGTAATCGGCGTAATACTCAGTTTCTTTATAACCTCGAGTGAAGTTCCGACGGTTATAATCGCAATAGGCATCGTTCTCTACTCGCTAACGACGATTTTCGCGCTCGCTACCCTACCCGTCGAAATAGACGCGTCGAGAAGGGCGCTTAAAATGTTATCTTCGTCTGACGTTCTTAACAACAGAGAATTATCGCAGGCGAGAAAAGTTCTGACCGCCGCGGCAATGACTTACGTTGCGTCGTTGGTCGTATCGTTCCTCTACCTTTTAAGGTTTATAGTTCTTATCTCGATGTTCAAACGCAGAGACGACTAATAAATTATAAATAACAGATAAATTAAAAACTGCAATTCAATCTTTTCGGAATGAATTGCAGTTTTTTTATAGCAAAAAATTCGTTATATCAATCCTTGCTTTCCCTTTTGGGGAAAGCAAGATGGTAAAAACCAACAAACCTTGTAGTAAAGCAATGCCTCCTGCCTTTACAAATAAGAAAAGCAGGAAGCATATTCGATAAATACAATTTATTTGTTAAGATATTTTTTAAGGTCGGCTACCTTGTCGAGCCTCTCCCACGGAAACTCGGGTCTGCCGAAATGTCCGTAAGCCGCCGTCGCCTTGTAAATGGGTCTTCGAAGGTCGAGCGTCTTGATTATCGAAGCGGGTCTCATATCGAATTCTTTCGCAATAATATCCGCTATTTTGTCGTCGGGAAGTTTTCCCGTGCCTTTGGTGTTCACGAAAAGCGAAACGGGTCTCGCAACGCCGATTGCGTAAGCGACTTCCAGAGTACATTCGTCGGCAAGTCCTGCGGCAACGATATTTTTGCAGATATATCTCGCCATATACGCCGCGCTTCTGTCAACTTTCGTCGGGTCTTTGCCCGAGAACGCGCCGCCGCCGTGCGGACAACTTCCGCCGTAGGTGTCAACTATAATTTTTCTGCCCGTAAGTCCGCTGTCCCCGTGCGGTCCGCCGATTTCAAATCTGCCCGTCGGATTGATATAATATTTCGTCTTTTCGTCAATAAGACCTGCAGGCAAACTCGCCTCGATGACGTACTTTTTAACGTCGCTTCTCAACTTTTCGGTCGAAACCTGCTCGCTGTGCTGAGTGGAAACGACTATGGTATCTATTCTCTTGACCTTGCCGTCCTCGTATTCGACGGTAACCTGACTTTTTCCGTCGGGTCGAAGATACGGAAGCAAACCGCTCTTTCTGACCTCGGTGAGTTTACGGGTTAATTTATGCGCGAGAGTAATCGCCATAGGCATATACTCTTCCGTTTCGTTCGTGGCGTAGCCGAACATCATGCCCTGATCGCCCGCGCCGAATTTGTCCGCTTCGACGCCCGTTTCTCTGTGTTCCACGGAATCATCGACGCCGAGAGCAATGTCCGCGCTCTGTTCGTGAATACTCGTAAGTACCGCGCAGGTGTCGCAATCGAAGCCGTACTTTGCCCTGTCGTAGCCGATTTCGCGAATGGTCTCTCTTACGATATGCTGAATATCAACGTAACACTCGGTAGAAATTTCACCCATGACAAGGACGAGACCGGTCGTTGCCGACGTCTCGCACGCAACTCTCGCCATAGGGTCGTTTGCTAAAATAGCGTCTAAAACGGCGTCCGAAATCTGGTCGCAGATTTTATCGGGATGCCCTTCGGTCACGCTTTCGCTTGTGAAAAATTTGTTCATACTAAAAACCTCTTCAATGTATTTGTGGTCATTGTATGTGGTCGGTATTATTATATATCAAAACTATTCGCTTGTCAAATTCTTTGCGTAATGATATAATCTGAAATATGAAAACCAACTGCGGACTTTGTCCGAAAAATTGCCTCGTAGACAGAAATATTCAAAGCGGGGCTTGCGGAGAAAAAAACGAAATGCGGATAGCGAAATACTATCTGCACAAATACGAGGAACCGCCGATAAGCGGTAAAAACGGGTCGGGAACGATATTTTTCACGGGCTGTTCGCTTCGCTGCGTATTTTGCCAGAACTACACGCTGTCTCGTTCCGAACGCGGCAAGGAAGTCTCGCCGAGAGAACTTGCCGATATTTTCAGCCAACTCGAAGATATGGGAGCAAGCAATATAAACCTCGTAACACCTACGCATTTCGTGAGAAAATTAGCGGAGGCGTTTGAAATTTACCGTCCGAAAATACCTGTGGTTTACAATACCCATTCTTATGAAACCCTCGAAACGTTGCGGATAATCGACTTATACGCGGACATTTACCTACCCGATTTGAAATTTTACTCGCCCGATTTATCCGAGAGGTACACCGGTAGGCGCGACTATTTCGAGACGGCGTCCAAGGCGATTAAATTTATGATGCAGTCCAAAAAGACGACGTTCGGAGAGGACGGAATGATGAAATCGGGCGTTATAGTAAGGCACATGATAATGCCCCTCGGCGTACCCGACAGCAAAAGACTACTCGAATGGTTTGCGGATAACAAAGAAAACGGAGCGTATATTTCCTTAATGGCGCAATACACGCCGTTCGGAAACACAGACAAGTACCCCGAACTCCAAAGGCATATCACAAAGGGCGAATACGACAGAGTTTACGAAAAATTGTTATCTCTCGGAATAACGGAATACTACGCTCAGGAACTCGGTTCGGCGAGCGAGAGTTTTATTCCGCAGTGGGATTTTTAAAAAATTAATCTAATGGCGATAAATTTCGCTCGATAATCGACTTATAGACTAACTTTTTTCACGGTTTACCATTTTGTTAAAATATATAACGAATGAAATACAATTCGCTTCCACCTTCGGGGTATGCTCTCCCGATGAAAATAATCTTGCTTTCCCCTCTGGGGAGAGTGGATTTTGCGAGCGAAGCGAGTAAAAGACAAGAGAGGTCTTATTCTTAAAATAATTGCGGGTGTTTAAATTTTTGTCGTTACCAACCTCTATCGTCTTGACTTCCATTTCATTCCGTCAAGTCACTTTCCCCAAAGGGGAAAGCAAGGATACGTTAGATTAAACAGTAAAAGAGCCGAAGGCATACGCCTTCGGCTCTCGTTTTTTTATTATTTGCAATTATCGGCTAATACTCTTACATTATCCGTTGACTAATAAAAATCACCGTTAATCGACTTATCAGCCCACTTCCTCGTCGCTTTCATCGCCTGCGGCGTCAATCGTTCCTCTTATCGAGTTGTACTGCGGAGAAAGATTCTTGTAGTCTTTTACGCCCGTACCTGCGGGGATAAGTTTACCGATAATAACGTTCTCTTTAAGTCCCATAAGCGGGTCGATCTTATTGTGAATAGCCGCGTCCGTAAGAACTTTGGAAGTCTCCTGGAAGGAAGCCGCCGAAAGGAACGATTCGGTTGCAAGAGCCGCTTTCGTAATTCCGAGAAGTATTCTCTTCGCGATAGCGGGAACTCCGCCGTTTTCGAGTACCTTGCTGTTCTCTTCGTCTAAAACAAGCATATCCACGCATTCGCCCGGAAGGAAGCCCGTGTCTCCGCTCGAAAGTATTCTGACCTTTCTAAGCATCTGATTTACAATAATTTCAACGTGCTTGTCGTTAATGTCAACGCCTTGGCTGCGGTATACCGACTGTACTTCTCTCAAAATATAGTCCTGTACCGATTTGAAGCCCTTAGTCTTCAAAATAGTCTGGGGGTTGACCGAACCGCCGGTAAGAACCGAACCGGGTTCTACGACGTCGCCCGACTTAACTCTCAGATCCGCGCTGAACGGTATGCCGTAATCTTTAACCGAGCCGTCCTCGGGGGACTTGACCATAACGTGACGAATACCGTCTTTTTCAACGATGCTGACCGTACCGCTGTGTTCGCAGACAATCGCTTCGCCCTTCGGTTTTCTCGCCTCGAAAAGTTCCTCTACTCTCGGCAAACCTTGAGTAATATCGCCCGTGGACGCTATACCGCCCGTGTGGAACGTTCTCATCGTAAGCTGCGTACCGGGTTCGCCGATGGACTGAGCGGCGATAATACCGACCGCCTCGCCGATCTGTACGGGAAGCGAGTTACTCATGTTCTTTCCGTAACATTTAGCGCATACGCCGTACTTCGATTTACAAGTAAATACGCTTCTTATCGTGACTTTTTCTATTCCCGCGGCGCAAATCTTCTTCGCGTCGTCCTCGGTAATCATTTCGTTAGCTTTGACAAGTACGTCGCCCGTCTTGGGGTCGAGAATGTCAACGGGAGTAAATCTGCCGTTGATTCTGTCTTCCAGACTTTCGATAATCTCGCCTTTTATTCCCTTGATAGCCTCGATTTCCATGCCCTTGACGTCGCCGCAATCGTCTTCTCTGATGATTACGTTGTGTGATACGTCTACGAGACGTCTCGTAAGATATCCCGAGTCAGCCGTCTTTAACGCCGTATCGGCAAGACCTTTACGGCCGCCGTGCGAAGAAATGAAGTATTCGAGAACGGTAAGACCTTCACGGAAGCACGATTTAACGGGTATCTCAATGATTTTGCCGTTCGGGTTGGTCATAAGACCACGCATTCCCGCAAGTTGCTTTATCTGGTCGATAGAACCACGCGCGCCCGAGTCTGCCATCATCCATATCGGGTTGAATTTACGAAGGGTAAGTTGGAGAACCTGCGATACGTCCGCCGTCGCTTTCGTCCATATATCTACTACCGCTTTATAACGTTCGTCATCGGTCAGAATACCTCTGTTGAACTTCTTTTCGATAGCGATAACCTGTTCGCTCGCGTTTTTGATAATTTCGTTCTTGTCGTCCGGAACCTGCATATCGAAAACCGAAGTAGTAATAGCGGCGATAGTCGAGTATCTGTAACCGAGCGACTTGATATAGTCGAGCGTGTCTGCCGCGCAGACCGAACCTCTCGATTTGAAGCAAGCGTCAACTATCTTTTTGAGTTGGCTCTTACCTACGAGGAAGTTGATTACGTATTGCAGATAACTGTCGGGGTCTTCGGGATTTCTTTCGGTAAACTTCGCGCCCGTAATATCCTGCGGAATACCCGCGTTGAAGATAATTCTGCCTGCGGTAGTCTTGATTATGCCCGAATATTTCTTTCCGTCGGGAAGAATAACCTCTTTTCTGACGTAAATTTCGTCCTGACACCAAAGTTGCTTGGTCTGATACGCCATAAGGGCTTCGTCGGGCGAAGAATAAACGTCGGGTTCATAGTAATTTACCGCAACTGCGTTTTCTTCCGGGTCTCCTTCCTTCGTGAGTTTACACGATACGACGATTTCTTTAATCGCTCTTTCGCATTTGCCGTAAACTCCGTCTTTATCGGCTTTTACGACTACGCATCTCTCTTCTTTTACTATATCGGACGGAATGAACTTAATGTTCTTTTCGTCGTAGAAGAAGCCGTCGTCTTTAAGGACGTACTCGGTTTCTCTCTCGTCGTAATATTTTCCTTCTTCCTTTCTCGTAATGGTAAGGTAATAGCAGCCTAAAACCATATCCTGAGAAGGAGACATAACGGGTTTGCCGTCGGAAAGTTTCAGAATGTTGTTGGAGGCGAGCATCAAAAATCTCGCTTCCGCCTGAGCCTCTATCGAAAGAGGAACGTGAACAGCCATCTGGTCTCCGTCGAAGTCGGCGTTGAACGCGCCGCAGACGAGCGGGTGAAGTTTGATTGCTCTTCCCTCTATAAGGACAGGCTCGAACGCCTGAATGGATAATCTGTGAAGCGTCGGCGCACGGTTTAAAAGAACGGGGTGGTCTTTGATAACGCCCTCGAGTATATCCCATACGCACGGCTTCATTCTTTCGACCGTTCTCTTCGCGCTCTTTATATTATGACATATATTGAGTTCGACGAGTTTCTTCATAACGAACGGTTTGAAGAGTTCGATCGCCATTTCTTTGGGAAGTCCGCACTGATAGAGTTTGAGTTCGGGACCTACGACGATAACCGAACGACCGGAATAGTCTACACGCTTACCGAGGAGGTTCTGACGGAAACGACCCTGCTTACCGCGGAGAATCGCCGAAAGGGATTTAAGGTCTCTGTTGCCTACTCCCGATACCGCTTTTCCTCTTCTGCCGTTGTCGATAAGGGCGTCAACCGCGTCCTGCAACATTCTCTTTTCGTTTCTTATGATAATTTCGGGCGCGCCGAATTCCATAAGTTTTTTAAGACGGTTGTTTCTGTTGATGACTCGTCTGTATAAGTCGTTTAAATCGCTCGTCGCGAATCTTCCGCCGTCGAGCTGAATCATAGGACGAAGTTCGGGCGGAATTACGGGTACGACGTCGAGAATCATCCATTCGGGGCGACTGCCGCTCTTTCTGAACGCTTCCACGATGTCGAGCCTCTTGATAGCCTTCGCGCTCTTCTGACTTTCGGGATTTTCCGTGATAGTCTTTTTGAGTTCCTCGCTCTCTTTGTCGAGGTCGATGGCCATTAAAAGTTCCTTGATGGACTCCGCGCCCATACCGACTTTAAAACTCTTTTCGCCGAATTTATCGCAAGCCTCTCTGTATTCCCTGTCGTTTATAACCTGTTTATATTGAAGGTCGGTAGTACCGGGGTCGAGGACTACGTAGCAGGCGAAATATATAACCTGTTCGAGTTGCTTTGGCGGAATATCCACCATAAGACCTATTCTCGAAGGAACGCCTTTGAAGTACCAGATATGCGAGACGGGAGCGGCGAGTTCGATATGACCCATACGCTCTCTTCTCACCTTCGCTCTCGTGACTTCAACGCCGCACTTTTCGCAGATGATGCCTTTATATCTTATTCTTTTGTATTTGCCGCAGTGACATTCCCAGTCCTTGGTAGGTCCGAAAATTCTCTCGCAGTAAAGACCGTCTCTTTCGGGTTTCTGCGTTCTGTAATTTATCGTCTCGGGACGGGTTACTTCGCCGTACGACCACTCTCTGATCTTCTCGGGAGATGCAACGCCTATCTGCAAAGAATTGAAATTGTTGAGTTCAAACATATTTTCCTACGCCTCCCGTTTAATTGTCGTCTTCGTCCGTGTCTGCGTCGATGTCGTCCAGATCGTCGAAGTCGTCGAACAAGTCGCTCGACTTGAAGCCGTCGTCCTCCGCGAACGAATCGTCGTCCTGATAATCGTCGAATATAGAACCGACCTCGTCGTCCTCTTCGTGAGCCTCTTCTTTCTTGTTGAGACCGATATCGACGTAATCGACGTTCTCTTTCTCTCTGACGTTGACGTTGACGTCGTCTGCATCCTCGGTGAGGTCTTTAAGATTGATTTCTTCGTGATTTTCGGTAAGAACTTTCATATCGAGCGCAAGACTCTGAAGTTCTTTGAGCATAACTTTAAACGACTCGGGAATACCCGGTTCGGAAATGTCGCTGCCCTTTACGATCGATTCGTAAGTCTTGACCCTGCCCACTACGTCGTCCGATTTTACGGTGAGAATTTCCTGAAGAATATGCGACGCGCCGTAGGCTTCCAAAGCCCAGACTTCCATTTCTCCGAATCTCTGTCCGCCGAACTGCGCTTTACCGCCGAGCGGTTGCTGAGTTACGACCGAGTAAGGTCCGACCGAACGCGCGTGAATCTTATCGTCTACGAGGTGGTGAAGTTTTATCATGTACATGTAACCGACGGTTACTCTGTGTTCGAACGGTTCGCCCGTTCTGCCGTCGTAAAGTTGTATCTTTCCGTCAACTTCGCCGTAAGGATTGACGAAGTGGTTTTCTTCGAGAAGATCCTTGATTTCTTTCTCGGACGCGCCGTCGAATACGGGCGTAGCGATCTTCCAGCCGAGTTGTTTACATACGAGCGAAAGGTGTACTTCGAGTACCTGTCCGATGTTCATTCGGGAAGGAACGCCGAGGGGGTTAAGAACTATCTGAAGGGGCGTGCCGTCCGCGAGGAAAGGCATATCCGCTTCGGGAAGTATTCTCGAAATAACGCCCTTGTTTCCGTAACGTCCCGCCATCTTGTCGCCGACGGAAATCTTTCTCTTCTGAGCGATATATACCCTTATAAGTTCGGTAACACCGGGGGAAAGTTCATCCTTGTTGGCTTTCGTGAACTTCTTGACGTCGACTACTATACCGCCTTCGCCGTGCGGAACTCTGAGCGAAGTATCTTTTACTTCTCTCGCTTTCTCGCCGAAAATAGCCCTCAAAAGTCTCTCTTCGGGAGTGAGTTCGGTCTCGCCCTTTGGCGATACTTTACCTACGAGAATATCGCCGCTCGTAACTTCCGCTCCGATACGGATAATACCCTCTTCGTCGAGATCTTTTAACGCGTCGTCGCCGATATTCGGGATATCTCTCGTGATTTCTTCGTTGCCGAGTTTGGTCTCTCTGCACTCTATCTCGTGTTCTTCTATGTGAATAGAAGTGAATATATCGTTTTGAACGAGTTTCTCCGAAAGGAGAATAGCGTCCTCGTAGTTATAACCTTCCCACGTCATAAAGCCGATGAGAATGTTTCTGCCGAGCGCGAGTTCGCCGTCGCACGTCGCGGGTCCGTCCGCAAGGATAGCGCCCTTTTCGACTATGTCTCCCACTTTAACTATCGGCTTCTGATTCAGACAGGTTCCTTGGTTGGAACGCTGGAATTTTTTAAGCGTGTATACTCTGTCGAAGCCGCCCGTGGTTCCGTCGTTTTCGTTTACGACTATTTCGCTGCCCGAAACGGCTTTGACTACGCCCGCTTTTTCGGCGATAATCATAACGCCCGAGTCGTAAGCGATCTTAGCCTCGATCCCCGTTCCTACGATAGGAGTTTCGGGTTTTAAAAGGGGAACTGCCTGACGCTGCATGTTGGAACCCATCAATGCACGGTTCGTATCGCAGTTTTCAAGGAAGGGAATAAGCGCGGTAGCGACCGAGACGAGTTGCTTGGGCGAAACGTCCATATAGTCGATTTCTTCTCTCGGAAGTTCGGTTATTTCGTCTCTTCTTCTGCACGCCACACGCTCGTTTATAAAGCGTCCTTCTTCGTCGAGCGGCTCGTTAGCCTGCGCGACTACGAAAGCGTCCTCTTCGTCTGCGGTAAGGTAATCGACGTGGTCGGTAGCCTTGCCCGTAGCCTTGTCTATTTTTCTGTAAGCCGACTCGATAAAGCCGTACTCGTTTACTTTCGCGTAAGCCGACAAAGACGTGATAAGACCTATGTTCTGTCCTTCGGGGGTCTCTATCGGACACATTCTGCCGTAGTGCGTATAGTGTACGTCACGAACTTCGAACGTCGCTCTCTCTCTGTTAAGTCCGCCCGGTCCCAACGCCGAGAGTTTTCTCTTGTGCGTAAGTTCCGCGATCGGGTTGGTCTGATCCATAAACTGAGAAAGTTGCGAAGAACCGAAGAATTCCTTAATCGCGCTCGAAACGGGTCTTACGTTTACGAGTCCGCTCGGCGTAATGTCTTTCGGGTCCTGCGTGGACATTCTTTCTTTTATTACTCTTTCGAGTCTGTTGATACCTATTCTGAACTGGTTCTGTAACAATTCGCCTACCGACCTCACTCTACGGTTGCCGAGGTGGTCGATGTTGTCAACAGATCCGATGCCGTAGTTTAAGTCGAGGTTCAACGAAATAGCCGCGATAATATCGTCGGTCGTTATATGCTTGTGGTTGAGTTTGTCGATAAGCGGCTTGATATTCTTCTTCTGCTCGCTCGTGAGTTTTTCGGGAACGCCGTTTTCCAGAATATCGAAGAACGCTCTGCACGCGAATACGAATCTTCTGCGGAGTTCTCTTCTCTTCTCCGCGTTCTTCTTCTCTTCGGGCTTCATTTCGTCTTCGGCGGTCTTGCTCTCCTCGACGTAGAAAAGAGGATTGATTCTGTCGATATACCTTTCGGCAACGTTCTCGACGGTATCGTCTTTAACCGCATCCGCAAGTTCTTTGGCGAATACGAAGTTCGGATAGTAAATATTTTCGATAAGTCCGAAAGGTCTCGGCGATACGCCTGCGACAGCCTCGAAATCTACCGCGTTGTTCGCGATAATCTTGTGCTTTCTGCCGTCGTCGGTCAAAACGTAAACTACGTTTATGCCGCTGTTCTGAACGAGTTTCGCCTGCTCGTGAGTGATTACGTCCCCTTTCTTTACGAGAAGTTCGCCGTCCTCGTTTACTATATCTTCGTAAACGGTAAGACCGGGAAGCCTTACGCCCATGTTAAGTCTCTTGTTGAATTTATATCTGCCGACTCTCGCGCAGTCGTATCTTCTCGGGTCGAAGAAAAGATTTTTAAGATGCTGTCTTACCGCTTCTTCGGTGGGTACTTCGCCGGGGCGAAGCCTTCTGTAAAGTTCGAAAAGACCTTCCCCTTCCGACTTCGCGACGTCCTTTTCCATAGTTGCGATAATCATCGGATCGTCCTCGAAGATCGCCTTTATGCTCTCGTCCGTTCCGAAACCGAGAGCGCGGAGAAGCACGGTGGCGGTGAGTTTACGCGTTCTGTCTACTTTTACCCAAAGAGTGTTGTCCGCGTCCTGCTCGAACTCTATCCACGCGCCCCTGTTCGGGATAATGGTAGTTCCGAACATTTTTCTGCCCGTCTTGGAAAACTCAAAACCGTTGTATACGCCCGGTGAACGAACGAGTTGGGATACGATTACCCTTTCCGCGCCGTTGATGATGAACGAACCGTTCGCCGTCATCTTGGGAAGTTCGCCCATGAACACGTCCTGATCGAGAACTTCGCCCGTAACCTTGTTTACAAGCCTTACCTTTACTTTGAGCGGTACGGCGTAGGTTGCGTCTCTGTCGCGGCATTCCTTTTCGTCGTATTTGGGTTTATCGGAAAGAGAATGGTCGAGGAAGTAAAGTTCGAAACGGTCGGAATAGTCGGTAATCGGGGAAAAGTCCTCGAATACTTCGCTTATACCCTCTTCGATGAAACTTCTGTAAGAATCTCTCTGAATCTCGATAAGATAAGGCATCGGCTGCACTTCTTTTATCTTGGAGAAAGTTCTTCTCTCGACGTTTCCGAATTTGACTAACGGTAAATTGCGTGTCATTAAATACACTCCTTTGGTTTATTTTTTTGTAAAACACCTTGATTTAATTTCCGAAATGGTGTATAATAGCGTAGGCAGCGCGAAATCGGGGGCGAAAAATGCCGAAAAACCCGACGGCAACGCCGTTTTACGCGTGATTTATCGGAGCAAAATCAAACGATTTTTCCCGAAAAAGGCGTAGAAAGACGCTATTATGGAAATTATAGCATTATATTATTATAGTTTCAAAGGTCAATCTTGTCAAGGGATTTGAACGAAAAAAATGAAAATTATGAGAAAAATTTATTTTTCGACTATTTTTTACAGGTGATTTTATGAGAATAGATAAATTTTTGAAAGTATCCAGAATATTAAAAAGACGTTCGGTAGCTGCGGACGCATGCGACAACGGAAAAGTCATCGTTAACGGCAAAGAAGTCAAGCCGTCTTATCGTCTGAAAATAGGCGACGTCGTAACCATAGCCTTCCTTTCCGGGAATTTGACTTTTACCGTTAAAGGACTTAACGAAAAAGCGAACAAAGAGGAGGCGCACGAACTTTATGAAATCAACTGACGCAGTTATTCTTTGCGCAGGAAAAGGCGCAAGAGCAAAAACCGCAAAAAACAAAGTCCTTTGCTATTTTGGTGCAAAGACCGCCATCGAATACTGTTTGGACGCATTCGCTCCGTTTTGCAACTCTTTGATAGTTGTCGCAGCCGAAGACGATATCGACGAAATTAAAGAAATATCCGCTCCGTACTCTGCAACGGTTACAGTCGGCGGCGCAACAAGATTCTTGAGCGTTCTAAACGGACTCAAAAAAGCGACCTCTCCTACAGTAATTATTCATGACGC
>ERZ779875.768-NODE-768-length-25956-cov-6.281688_pt1 | contig 25956 bp, 22 predicted proteins | sample MGYA00511246_ERZ779875 | MGnify/ENA primary metagenome ERZ779875 (study PRJEB29588, sample SAMEA2155093) | human gut metagenome | biome: human gut; feature: human-associated habitat; material: faeces | place: Denmark | collected 2008/2010 ... | reverse complement strand
AATCATTGACCGAAAAAGAGGTTTTTATACTTTCATTTTAAATTTTAATTTTTATCGGCTATCCGAGCGAGATTCGAACCCCATTAAGTTTTAACGGCGCAAAATGCCGATAATCGACTTATACGGCGACTAATCGCCTTTTATTCTGTCAACCGAATAAGTTATTCGTCCAAAATCCCATCTGTATCAACCGTAGAATTTGTGACTTAAAATACAGTAACTCACGTTCTGCTCGTAACTGCAAAACAGTCTCGCGTCCGTGTAGTTGTCGCCTCTTAAAGTCGGCGACAAATCTTCCTGTTCGAGTTCTTCGATACGTCTGATTTTTCCGCCCGCGAGCGCTTCGACCCTTTCCGCGCAGAAATTAAGTCTGTTTATAAGTCCGCCCGTTCTTATCTGAATTATCTCGGAGCCGAACGGCTTATTGTCGCTAAGCCACCTGTTCAAATATACCGCTTCGAACTTTTCGACTAAAACGGCGATCGCTTTCAGTTCTTTCGCAAGTTTTACAAGTTCTTTTTTATCCTCGTTTTTGTACGCAAGTCTGAGACGGTTCCTCATTCCGCACTTCTTTTCGAGTACGGCGCAAAGCGCGGCGTATTCCGCGTAGACGTCCTTTAATCTTCCGCCGTTTTTTGCAAGTCTTTCGAGCGTTTTTTTGTTCTTCGCGAAATACGGAACAAACCCCTCCGAAGCCGTAAAGTCGGCATTGCCCGTAAACACGTCCTCGTAAAAGAGGTACTTCGACGGGTTTACTATCTTTTCGGGCTTTTCGTCGAACACGTTGTTCGGCAAATCGAAAGCGAGAAGTTCCTCCATATTGTACCCGAATAGCGTTTCGGCGATTTTATCGAGGTTCGCCTTATCAAATTCTTCGCCGTATATCGCGTTCGCCGCTTCTATAAGCGAATACCACACGGCGTTATGCGAACATTCCGCCCCGTCGTCGCCCCAGAGAGTCAGAAGGAAGTCGTCCGTTCTGCCCTTCGACGCCTCTATCGACGGCATAATTGTTTTCATCGAATACTCGTTATGCGGAGCAAACCCGTACCACTTCGACGCTCCCGAAGCGAATTTCACCTTGCCTGTCAGTTTTTTCGCCTCTTCGATTTTATCTATGTAAGTCTTTTCGTCCGTATGGTAGTAATCCCATACTCTCAAATACAGATTATCGGGGAGCGTCACTTTATCCTTATGATATACGAACATATCCGCCCACGCCTCGGGGATAAGTCCGTGCTTCTCCGCGAGTTCGCAGACCTTAGCCGCGTGTCTCGAAAATACTTCCGCCCTGTCGTAGTCGGCGTGTAAAGTACGATATTTACCAAAGGTCATCAAAAACGCCTCGTCCATACCTATGTTTATTCTACCCTTGCCGAAAGTCCTCTCAACAGTATCGAAAAGTCGGTCTATAAGTTGATAAACGAACGGTTCGTCCATCAAAAGAATGTCGCAACAGTCTCTCGCGTAGCGGACGTACGGATCCCAATGACGGAAAAGCCCTTCGAGATGCGCAAGCGTCTGAACGAACGGAACGATCTCGAAACCGAAGAGGTCGGCGTACGCTACTATCTCCTTGATTTCCTTTTCCGTGTATCTTCCCCTCATATATCCGAATTTCGGTTCGCCCTCGACTTCGAGACAGTCCTCGACGTAAAGTCCTAAATAGGTATAGCCCGAAGCGACAGCGGATAAAATATAATCTTTCAGAAAATCGACGGTCGGCACGCCGTTTCTCGCGCAATCAAGCATTATTCCGAGGTCTTTAAACCCGTAATTCATTTCGGGGGTCTTGCCCGTTACCGCCAAATCGAATACCGAACGGAAAAACGACAGTCTGTCCGCATAACGAACCTCGATATTGCCGTCTTTTAAAAGTTCCGCCGAGGTCTTTCCGTCCTCGGATTTCGCCGCCCTTACGGTTTTTTCCGCAAGCAAGGTAAAACGCTTGGTAAAAATTTCAAAGCCTTTGACGATTTTCTCGTCCTCGCATATTATTCTCATATAACGCTCCTTATACGCTCTATCTGCGGTCATTGTAACACAGGCGGACGAAAAAGTAAACGAAATAACCGAAGCGGTCGTTTTTTCGCTTGATTTTAACAAAGAAAACTGCTAATATATACGTAACCAAAATTCGCAATTTTTTCGGCAAAGAGGTGCAAAGTGAAAAACGTAATGGACGTTCTCGAAGAACGCGGCTTTATCAAACAAACGGTTTACGGCGACGAACTCCGTAAAAAACTCGAAAACGAAAGTCTTACATTCTACGTCGGTTTCGACCCCACTGCGGACAGCCTTCATATCGGACACTACATTCCCATAATGGCTATGGCTTGGATGCAACGATACGGACACCGCCCGATCGCCTTGTTCGGCGGCGGCACGGGAATGATAGGCGATCCGTCGGGAAGATCGGATATGAGACAGATGATGACGAGGGAGACAATCGACCACAATATCGCCTGTTTCAAAAAGCAAATGTCACGGTTTATCGACTTCGACGGGGACAAAGGCGCGATTATCGCCAACAATGCGGACTGGCTTTTAAACCTTAATTATATAGAATTTTTGAGAGACATAGGCGTGTACTTCTCCGTAAACAAGATGCTCACCGCCGAATGTTTCAAACAGAGAATGGAAAAGGGCTTGACCTTCTTCGAGTTCAACTATATGCTGATGCAGGGTTACGACTTTTTGTATCTCAACCAAAAATACGGCTGTTCGCTCGAAGTGGGCGGCGACGACCAGTGGTCGAATATGCTTGCAGGCGTAGACCTCATAAGAAGAAAGGAACAGAAAGACGCGTTCTGTCTTACCTGTACTCTGCTTTTGAACAGCGAGGGCAAGAAGATGGGCAAAACTCAGAAAGGCGCGTTATGGCTCGACGAAAACAAGTGTTCGGTATACGATTTCTATCAGTATTTCAGAAACGTGGAGGACTGTAAGGTCGCGGAATGTATGCGACTTCTCACGTTTATGGATATGGACGAAATCGCGGAACTTACGAAATACAACGACGAGAGAATGAACGCGGCGAAAGAGAGACTTGCGTATGAAGTAACAAAACTCGTACACGGCGAAGAGAAAGCGGAGGCGGCGAGAAGGCAGGCGAAAGCGGCGTTCGGCGGCAACGCGGAAGATATGCCCTTATACGAAGCGAGCAAAACGGACGGACTTTTAGATATACTCGTAGGAGTGGGAGCGGCGAAGTCTAAAGGCGAAGCGAGAAGGCTTATCGAAGGCGGCGGAGTGTCGCTCGACGAAAGGAAGGCTACTTTGGACGATATGGCTTTACCTGCGGAAATAGTAGAAAAAGGCTCGTTTATTCTGCATAAAGGCAAAAAAATGCATATAAACGTAACTTTGAAATAAAAACATCCTAAAATAAAAGGACTACGATTTGTTCTGAAAAAAACAGACTGTAGTCCTTTTTAGTTTCGATTTTAGAAATAAAATAAAGATAACAAGGCTCTCAAACTGAGATATTGAACGTACTTGCCGTAATCGAGTTTAAGATTATTACAAAATAACACGGCTCTCAAACATCGGCTCTCGCTTCTTCCGCTTCCTGCTCGTTTAAGATTATTACAAAATAACAAGGCTCTCAAACCTTTCTTTGTTTTCCAAAAAACTCACGGTTGTTTAAGATTATTACAAAATAACAAGGCTCTCAAACTCAAATCTTATAACCGTCACCGATTATCAAGTTTAAGATTATTACAAAATAACAAGGCTCTCAAACCTTCGCATGCTGCTGTGCAGTCGATTTCAAGTTTAAGATTATTACAAAATAACAAGGCTCTCAAACCAGTGTTATGTTACACTTGACGTGTTAAAAGTTTAAGATTATTACAAAATAACAAGGCTCTCAAACAGCAACGAAACTATTCGGAGTGATACGTTTGTTTAAGATTATTACAAAATAACAAGGCTCTCAAACACCGTACCTCCTTTTTTAAAGTTCAGCAGGGTTTAAGATTATTACAAAATAACAAGGCTCTCAAACACGGTTATACGTCTATCGGCAACGAAATCAGTTTAAGATTATTACAAAATAACAAGGCTCTCAAACTCAGATATAGACGTATCGCGGTATTTGAAAGTTTAAGATTATTACAAAATAACAAGGCTCTCAAACACAGTCAATGCACGCCGTCAACGCCGTTTAGTTTAAGATTATTACAAAATAACAAGGCTCTCAAACGAAAAACTTTGCATACCCTGTGATATGTTTGTTTAAGATTATTACAAAATAACAAGGCTCTCAAACTCAAAGACGAGGATAAATACGAAATCGTTGGTTTAAGATTATTACAAAATAACAAGGCTCTCAAACAAAAGTAACATATTGTCTCCTTTTTAATTAGTTTAAGATTATTACAAAATAACAAGGCTCTCAAACCTCAAATAAGGTCAAGAACTCACGCCGCCGCGCGGTTATTTTGTATTTAAAGGAACCTTTAACCATATTTTAACGCATTTCGTCGATATTTGCAACTATTTCGCATAGGTCTTCCGTAACGATTATTATTCTTTCGTTTTCAAGCGTTTTTCTCGCCCTTCCCCCTTCGATAAGTAATAAACTAATCTTTTGCAAAGAACAATGCTTATATAATTCCGTAATTTCTTCGTCGGAAAGCACCGTTTTTATTCCAACCAAGACAAAAAACGATATATTTTTAAGTTCGGCGTAAATATTTATATAGCAAACGATTTTTTCGAGAACGGTTGCATATTCGTTCGACGGTTTCACGCCGACCGCTTTTAAAAGATCGGATAGCGTTAATTCGCTGAAATCAATCGAAAAGTCCACGCGAGAAAACAAATCGTATAAAAAACTTTCCGTCATTGAAGTTATCTCGTTGAGTCTGACGATATAATCGCCGCTCAAAAATTCGTCGTTTAATCGTTTATGCAGCAGCGATATAATTTTTTTATCCGCAAGGTCGAAGAAAAACGGGCTTAATATAATTTCCCCCTTCTTTTCAGCCGAAATCTCGACGTCTTTTTTCCAAAACGAAAATTCGCTTTCGCTTCCGTCGAAAGCACAGCGAAGGTCTTGTACAAGACAAAAAAATTCGCTCGGATTTTCAACGTAAACGACGAAGGGCGAATCACTTTCAAGCGTAATCGGCGTTTCAAATTTTACGTTCGATACCCTTATCATAATTCAATCAATCTATCCATACTCTCTTCGACAAGCGTTTGTTTTTCGCCGACAAGATAGTCTATCCGCGAAAACTGATTCTCGGTAACTTCCAGCATTTCAATAATTCCGACGGGCGGCAGATTTTTTGAAACCTTATCTTTAACCGCCGCGCTTGTCACATTATTTATAACAAGTTTGGAATACACCGATTTTTGCATCATTATGAACCCGTTTTTTATCAAAAACTTATGAAACCGCGAGTATTCTCGTCTGTCCTTGGAAGTTTCGACGGGCAAATCAAAAAACAATAATAACCTCATAAATTTATTATTCATATAATTTTACTTCTTCGGGGAATTTAACCACGTCGGCGTCGCCCGTTTCCAAGGCAAACAAAACGCTTCTGACGTATTGCCTTAACGCGACGTCGAAAGTCGTTTGTTTTCCGTCAAATTTCGCTTCGAGATTTAAAACGTTCGCCATAATACGTTTAAACCCCTTATCCCCGTTTTCAATTTTGAGAGCGGTTTCGTCAACAACCGTTCGCAGCGGCTCGATAAGGTCTGAACCGAGATTAAACTGATTAAACTCGTTGTCGTGCCAGATACCTATCTGAGTTAAATATCCGCTCGCCGCGATTTCGCGATTTATCGCCGACAAAAGTACCGCATAGCCGTAGTTCAGACAGCCGTTTAAAAAGCCGCCGCTTCTCCTCGTCTCACCGTCGGGCAGAATACGGTTAAAATAGACCTTAGCCGCATGCCCTTCCCTGTTCGTTAAGTCTCCCCTTTCGACTTCGTCCGAGTATGCCGCAAGAATTTCCGCTTCGTCCGAATATCCGCATCGAAAAAGGACTTCTTTTTCGGTCAGAATTTTTCTGCGTATTATTCTTTTCCAGACTTCCCCTTTTATTTCGTCGCTCCACTTCGTCTGAATTTTAATTCTTTTTGAAGTGTTGTGGGCGGAATAATACGGAAGCAACTCGGCGGCGGGGTTACATTTTTCGTCGCAAAAAATAATTTTAACGTTATTTTTAACGAGTTCGGACAAAAGGGCGGCAGTCAGCGAAACGGCTGTGCTTTGCACAATAAGCGTATTTATTTCATTTATAAACACGCGTTTTTCCGTTTCGCCTCTGACGACTAAATAATTCAACCTGTATTCGAGTTTGGAACGCGAATTAACTACGACCGTTCTGAATCCCATGGCGGTTATACTTTGTTTTTTATAACGCGAAGCCCTGCGGGCGAAAGGTGAATTATCTCAAAATTCACTCCGTCGATTTTCTTATTAAACAGAATTTTGCCGCTATGCGAACTTCCTCCGATAAGCGTTAAATCAGACATTTCTGCATTGCATTTAAACATTTTTAAAATCTGAATAAGCGTTTTTGCCTGATCAACTATCGCCAATTCTTTAAATTTTTCTTCGCCGCTTTCCATATTTTTAGCAAATGTTGAAAAAGCAGACAAACCCGAATAAATTTTATCGGATAATTTTTCTTTTAATCGATCGTATAACTCTAATTCGCCTTTTCGGTCGTGCTTTTGAAAATCTTGTTATAGTCGTTCGGGCGTTCGCTGCGAATAAAACTTTTCAGCAAAGAAAGGTCGGCGGCGTGCTTGTTGTATACCGCAATCATTGCCGAGGAAATGTTTTTATGTCCACAAAGCAATTTCTCGAACGCAACGAAATTGTATATTGAGCGAAGAGCGTTAAGGCACTCGAAGTTATCGCCGTAAGTCGATTGCAACGCGTCGAACGCCTCTTCGTCCATATCTTTAAACGAAAAACTCTTTTCGTCCTTATATTCCTCGCCGAAAAGCGTTTCGGGCGAGATTTTACCGCCGAGCATCGCCTTTATCGACTCTTTCATAAGGGCGGTATTCTCACCGAACAATTTTTCGAGGGCAATCTGCTTATCTCTGAGTCCTTTTTTCGTATCGAGAAGAATTTCTTTCGCCTCGTCCGACTTGGCAAGGTTAATATGCGGAACGTTTTCAGCATAAGTCGCTTCCCACACGGCGTTCAGATTTTCAAACAGCCTCTTAATATCGCGAATTTCTTCCATAGTCGCCCCTTCAAACAGAAAATGTCCGCGATACTTGACGATATGATGAATTGTGAGATAATAGAGTTTCAAATCGTACTTGCCGCCCTCGATAAGTTTTTCACGCAAGTGATAAATCGTCGGGAATTCGACGTGATAATTTTTATCGGTATATCCCTCGTCCCCGAACAAAGCATTTTTATCGGCTTGCAAAATTTCGTCCTTATCTTCGGGTAGAAACTGACTGTTATTGAGCCTTATAAAAAAGGTTTCGTCATTTATGTACGGGGCAAATAAAGCCTGCAACCAACTTATCCTCTGTTTACGGCGTTCGAGTCGCCTCCGAGAAGTTCGGAAATTCCGCCTTGTCTCCGCCGTTTTGCTTTCGTCGAAAAGTCGCACCGCCCAACAGTCCTTACCTTTCGCGCGAATCAGTTCGTAGTTTTCGTCCGTACAGGCAATGCCGACGGAATTTGTTCCGATGTCTGCTCCTAAGTAAAATTTTTCCATTTTTTATCCTTTTCTCTTGACAGTTTAGTATTTTTAGTTTATAATGAACTTACAAAATAACAAGGCAAGTTCAAATAAAACTTTTGTCTAATCACTTTTCGCAGGTGCGAACACTAACGCTCTTTTCTTTTGAAAAGAGTTTTTTTGTTGCCTTAGCAGGCTACCAAGCGCATATTACATTATAGAATACGCCACACGCCTGTCATAATTAAAATTTTTTGTTAAATTTTTCCTATTGTGGTCTATTTTGTACATTTTAACATATTTACTACGAATTTTCAATAAAAAATGAAAATCTTTTCGCTATCTTTTTTATTGCCTTTGTCTCATATGTATTGTAATCCTACAGATTTTTATATGTTTCTCATAGCATAAACTTGAAAAATAAAGATTTTTATGATATAATACACTTAACAGTATCCGTATAGAGATACTGATACATCAAAAATAGGTTTGCCGATAAAAACCAACAAATTGTAAAAATCAAAACTCTCGACGGGAGGTAACCGCCTATGAATTACTTATAGTTTAAAAGCGCAGAGAAAGAACTTTTCCCTTGCGCTTTTTTGTTCTTTTTCGAAGAAACTAACGACGAGGAAATGAATTATAAAAGAACAACAGACTTAATCTATAACATATTGCAATGTTAAAAGCCGCGTGATTGACTATAAATATGACATCATAAAAAACACATTGTCATTGTTGAATCGATTTAGTCTGTAAGAAAAAAATTTACAATCAGCGAGGACAGAAAATATGATACTTGAATTAAAAAATATCGATAAATCTTTTGGCGACAAAGAAGTTCTCAAAGGCGTTTCTTTCACTGCGGAGGGCGGCAAAGCGTTCGGACTTCTGGGCAGAAACGGCGCGGGTAAAACGACGTCTATCCGTATTATTATGAACGTCTTTCCCGCAAACGGCGGAGAGGTGCTTCTGGACGGAAAGCCTATTGACTATAACAAAATCGGGCTTGGTTATCTTCCCGAAGAAAGAGGTCTTTACCCGAAAAAACTTATTATAGACCAACTTGTATATTTTGCGGAACTGAAAGGTATGAGCGCAAAAGAAGCAGTCAAGGCGGTTGATTACTGGCTTGACAGGCTCGGTATGACAAAGTACCGCAATAAACGACTCGATACCCTTTCAAAAGGAAACCAGCAGAAAATTCAGTTGATAACGGCTCTTGCGCACAATCCGCACATTGTTATTCTTGACGAACCTTTTTCGGGTCTTGATCCCGTAAACGCAATGCTCCTGAAAGACGTGGTAAAGGAGCAGATCGCAAAGGGAAAAATAGTTTTATTTTCAAGCCACCAGATGGCGTACATAGAAGAATTTTGCGACAGTATCGCAATATTAAGCGCGGGCAGGGTTGCAATCAGCGGAGATTTGGCTGAAATAAAGAGAAATTACGTGCGCGATAAGTTAGTGGTAAGCACAACAAACCCCGAACGGATAAAATCCGATTTAGGCGAGGCTTGCGCCGAACGCGAGGACGGCACGCTTATTATTCAACTTGCAAGCCCCGCTGAAAAGCAGTCTATGATGAAACGGCTTGTGGAAACCTATGATATCGACGAGGTAAAAGTGTTTGAGCCTTCCCTTAACGATATATTCGTAGAGTATGCAGGCGAGCAGGTGTAAGGAGGCAAAGAAATGAAACAGTTTGGGAAAATACTTAAATTCGAACTTAAAGGCTATCTTAAAAACAAAGTCTTTGTAGGCGTTACGATATTTCTTGTCGCGGCAATCGCTATCGCTATGTTTATTCCGAATATTATTGCGGCTTTCAAGTCCGGGACAACGCCGCCAAAGGATCTTCCCGTAATGCTTGTGTACGCCGAAGACGAAACACTTTCGGAAACCGTAAAAGAATATTTTACGCAAGCCTTTACGGGGTATAACGTAAAGATTGCGGACGGACCGCTTGACGATATAAAATCGCAGATTACAAGCGGCGGCGTCGAGTGCGCTTTTGTTCTGAACAGTCCGTCGTCTTACACATATTACGTAAACAATCTCAGTATGACGGATACTAATCAGGCTGTTGCAAACACAGTATTGCAAGAGGTTTACAGAGTGAACGCTATGATACAAAACGGACTATCCCCCGAACAGGCGAAAGATATTATGTCGGTGGTTATCGAAAGCGACACGATGACGCTCGGCGTTGACCAGATAAAAAATTATTTCTATACCTACATAATGATATTTGCATTATATACGGTTATTATGCTTTACGGGCAACTTGTTGCGACAAACGTAGCGAGCGAAAAGAGTTCGCGGGCTATGGAAGTTCTGATTACGAGCGCAAAGCCTACGAGTATGATGTTCGGAAAGGTTTTTGCGTCCTGTATCGTAGGCTTTACTCAACTTGTGCTTGTGTTCGGGTCGGCATTGTTGTTTTATAATATCAACAAAGCGCAGTTGCAAAATCCGATAATCGCTTCGATATTCGGTATGCCCGTAAACCTGTTTATCTATATGCTCGTGTTCTTTGTTCTCGGCTTTTTGATTTACGCTTTCCTTTACGGCGCAATCGGCTCAACCGCGTCAAAACTTGAAGATATAAGCACAATGGTGTTGCCTGTTACATTCTTATTCATTATTGCTTTTATGGTAGTTATGTTTTCGATGATAGGCGGCAACGTAAACTCCGTGTTGATGAAGGTATGCTCGTATATCCCGTTCACTTCACCTATGGCAATGTTTACGAGAATTTGTATGAGTACGGTTGCTTGGTATGAAATTTTCATTTCTATTATAATCTTAATCGGCTCTACCGTCGGTATCGGCGTTTTGTCGGCTAAAATCTACCGTGTAGGCGTTCTTCTTTACGGCACGCCGCCAAAGCTTACAAAAATCATAAAAGAGGTCTTTAAGAAACAGTAGTCAACCGGCAAAAGAATGACACACTATTAAAAACAATTTAATAAAAAAGTAAAAGGAAGTTTGAGTAATATCGGACTTCCTTTTTATATGCGGTCGTCGGGATATAAAAAATGAGAAATTTTTAACCGTAAAATTACTTCGCTTTGCGTTTTTTCACGCCTTTTTTTATTTCCTGCTATTGACAATTATATACGCGCTTTGATATAATTAAATCGGAAAAGCCGATTCCTTATATTTCCGTTTCGGCTCAAAAAGGAGTAAAATATGAAGAAAACAAAATCAATTCTCATTTTTGTTTTGTCCGCTCTTTTATCTCTTTCGCTCGCGATTTTCGCCGCGTGCGGCGATACGACGGGCGGCTCGGGTAACTCGGGCGGTTCGAGCGACGCCTGCAAACATAAGGTTACATACGTTAAACCCGATATTTCCGCAACTTGTACGACGGAAGGAAGAGGCTATCTCACTTGCAAAGACTGCGGAAAAAGGCTTTCCGACAAGGCGACGACTATTCCCGCCAAAGGTCATAACTACGTTGCGGGATTCTGCCAAAGCTGCAAAGGCGAAGACCCCGCTCACCCGAATTTCTATGTGAACGCGATAGATTTCGCCACTCTTAAAACGGCGAACGTTTCGGGGCAGAATATTATCGCAAATATTCTTACGGGTATTCCCGACGAAAACGGCACCGTCCTTTCGCCGAAAAAAATCGACGCGAAAATCGCTATCGAAAACGCTATTATCGGCGCGACTTCAACCGACAAAGAGTATTTCGCGAATATCGGAATAAAAGCGGAGGGTTTGGCAAGTCTTTCGGCTTCGCTCCTTATAAACGACACGCTCGCGAGAGCCGCCGTGAATAAAAACGGCGTGATAACGAACGTAAGGCTCGACAGGAATTTTATCGAAGAACTTATCAGGGCGCAGACGGGAGACAATCAGCAAAACTTCGACCCCGACCAAATCAAGCAATACATCGACCTTGCCCTCACTCAATTAGGTACCAACAAAAACAAAGTGCTTTATAACTTGTCGAAATATTTCTTCTCTGCGGAAGAAAAGACAAACGAAGTAATTTTCACTCTCGACTACAACGCTATTAAAAGATTGAACGCAAATCTCGCCGCGTATTCGGGCAAAGAATTTATCGACGATCTAATCGGCGAAAATACTTTCAAAACTTTGTCTCAGGCCGTTTTGTCCGCTATAAACAGCCCCGATCTCGGACTTTCCGACGCGGATAAACAGCAGATAACCTCTATCGTAAACGACCTCGCGACGAAGAGCGTTTACGAGATATTCGCGACAAAAGACGGAATGTCTGCGGACGATATAAAACAATCGGTCGATTCGATTATAGACGCGATAAAAGAAGGTCTTTCCGTCGAAATCAGAAGCGACAAAGACGGTAAAATCAAAAGCGTTGCGATAACGGTCGCAAACTTTAACGTCTCGAACGTCGCAAAGGCTCTGTATCCGGAAAAGAATATACAGACCGCAATAATCTCGGGAACGATAACGATCACGCCCTCAAACGAAACGGTGTCCGACGGTTACGCCGATAAAATCAACGAATTAAAAACCGCTACCGACGTCGGCGACGATACGACGAAAGAATTAAATTATACTCACGCGACCGAAGAAGCGGGCGGCTCAGAAAACGGCTCGACCGAAGAGACGGCGAAGCCGATTACCACTCACGTTAAAATCGTAAACGGCAATGTCGTTTCGGTAAAAACCGTATATCTTTACGGCGAAGAATACTTCTCGATAGAGTGCAACAGACCTCTTCTCGTCTGCTCCGTAACGTCGAAAATTTCGGCAGGCGGCGAACCCGTAGTCATAAAATCGGTTTCCGTAATGCAGTTCGCGGTAACCCCGACGACGGTAACGGACAACAACGGCAACGATTTATGGACGACGAGCATTACGGGCGAAATAACCGTCCGCAAAGCGACTGCTGCCGAAGGCGGCTTTATCGACGGCGACGTACTCGAAAATATACCCGTCCCCTCGAACGCGTTGACAAGTTTGCAATTAGTCGCTTTCACTCTCTGATACCCCGTTCGGGAATAATACGATATATAATATCGGCAAAATCGGACATACTTTTCGTATGAAGAGTATCAAAAGAAAACATATACCCGTTGCGATACTCGCGGCGGGTATTATTTTTACCGCGGCGAATTTTTTCGGCGAAAAGGCGACGGCGAAAATTCTCGAACAGACGGACTTTTGCCTTTCCGTTGCGGTAATGGATAAAACTTACGAATTTCACTACCCCGAGATCGACTTTTCGGAAGGCAGACTTTATCTTAAAAACGCCGAGGAAGTCGTGGACGGAATATATTACGACACCTTAACCTCCGCCGTAAACGCCGACTTGGAATGCTTTCCCGAAAGGGAATTTCCATTTGTCTATAAAAGCGAAAAAGTCGGTCTCGGAGTCGATAAAACGGCTCTTTTAAGAAAAATCGAAAGGGCGTTAGACGAGAAAACGACAAACGTTTCAGCCGACAAGTTCGTCGAAGTCCTGCCGAAAGTCACGGAGGCGGAACTAAGAGAAACGACCAAAAAACGAGGCGAATTTTCGACTTCTTACGCTTCGTCTCAACAAAAGAGAAAGTCTAACGTAAAACTCGCCTCGTCGCTTATTTCCTTTTACGAACTCGACGCGGGCGCGGAATTTTCGTTCAACGAAGCGATAGGAAAACGCACGGAAGAAAGAGGATTTACCACGGCGAAAGTGATAGAAAACGGCAAATTCGTCGAGGGCGTGGGCGGCGGCGTTTGTCAGGTTTCGTCTACCGTATACAACTGCGCCCTGCTCTCGGGACTAAACGTTACCGAAAGACACCGTCACAGCCTCGCCGTTTCTTACGTCGAGCCGTCGTTCGACGCAATGGTAAGTTACGGCTACGCCGACCTAAAGTTCCAAAACGACACTTCGTCGCCCGTATATATAGTGACCTACGCCGACGGCAACGAAATAACGGTGAGAATATACGGAGAAGAAAATTGTTGCCGATACGAGCGAATTTCGCTTGTTAATCAACTTATAGAGCCGCTTTCGGAAGAAATAATCTATACGGAAGAACTTGCGGACGGCGAAAAAAAAGCGATGGTGATACCGAAATACGGGATAAAAAGCGCGGGATTTATCGAGGTGTACCGCAATGACAAACTAATAGAACGACGAATGCTCGGAACGGACGAATATTCGCCCCTTCGAGGCATAACGCTTGTCGGCAGAAAACGCAATAACGACTTCGCAACTTAGAACTTACCGCCGATACGCCGAGCCGCTCAGACGAATAAGAAAAAAATCGCAAAATTTCAGCCAAACAGTAGAATTTAGTCGAATTTTGTGCTATCATATAGATATGAAAACGGATATTAAAATGAAAAACTCGGTGAAAACGGAAAATTTTCCTTTTAAATCTTTAAAATCGCTTAAATTTCCGCTCGCTTTCGCTATTGCGATTTGCCTTTTATTTTCGGCATTATTATCGACGAATAACCGCAACTTTGCGGCAACCGCCGAGACAAACGCAGGCAATACGAACGACACCCTAAAAATCGTGAGCGTAGGCTTCGCTTCGGACAACAACGGCGAATTCAAAATAAAAACGGACGACTTTAATTCGGACGCTAACTTTTTAAAAACCGAAAATCTCATAGTGAAAACGGACGGAAACGAGACGGCTTACTCGGGTATTACCGTAAAAGACGGCGAGAAAAGATGTTTCAGTTTCAAGGCGAACGGCATTACCGCGGCAAATTCGAAAGATATTTTGCCGAAAGTCGAGATAATCTTTAAAAAGGGCTTCGCCGTATCGAAGTCGGGCAGAACCCTATCGGACAAAGTCACCTTTAAACCGAAGCCCGAGAGTTTTGAGGGCGTATGGGCAAACACGGCGGACTTCATTCCGACGATAAACGAAGTAAATATTACTTTTAACGGAGAAAATCCCGTATTTTCTATGGGTTCGACGAACGAAATTACTATTACGACCGTTCCGTCCGAAAAAAGTTACGGTTTCTCCGCTACTCTTCGTTCGAGCGACGAGAATGTCGCAAAGATTAAATCGCCGACCGAATTCGAAGCGACGGGGTACGGCTACGCTACTATAACCGCGGAAGTATTCGGGGTCGTCGCCGAGAAAAACATATCGGTTATGCCGAACGCCGAAAGGGATAAACTCGGGGTTGACGGCGAAGAAAACGGAAATATTACCGTATACAGAAGCGATTCGCTTACCCTACCCGAGACCTTAAAAGTTTTCGTTTCGGACGGAAGCAAAAAACACTACGTCGGTATTACGGCTGAAAATATCGAGGGTGATACGAGTCTCTCGGTTCTCGGAAACAAGTCGGTAAAAATCGGGTTTTACGGTTTGGAACTCCCTCTGAACGTAAAAATCGTTAAACCCGAAAGCGAAATCATACATACGGAAAGCCTTGTCGCGAGCGAAGAGAAAATCGTAATGCGAGTCGGCGACAAAGCGGCGTTGAAAGTAAGAACGCTCCCCGAAAATACCGACGATAAAATAGCTTACAAAGTAGACGGCGAATATTTCACATTCGACGGCAAGACCGTAACGGGTTTGAGCGCGGGAAAAGGCTCGATAACCTTTACTTCGGGCAAGCCGTCAAGCGAGGCGACTCTTACGGTCGGAATTTCGGTATATCCCGAGATAGTCGAAGAAGAAATCGCAGTCGAATACGGCGAAAACGTCCTGACTTTAACGACGGACAAAGACCTCGGCGAGGACGGCGAGTATTCTTACGAGACCACGGAACTCATACGAAAGAGTTTATCGTACGGCTCGGCGGCGTTGAAGTCGGCGGAAATTCTCGGCGGCAAGGTCGTACTTAAATTCGAAGGGTTATCAGACGGCGACTATCTGGAAGTCGCTGAAAACTCGCTTATTTACGGCAATTTCGGAGACGACGGAGAACTTAAAGTCCTCAAAATCAAGGGCGGTATACAAATTGCGGTCGCAGACGGAAAGTTGACAAAAGCAATCCCGTACGAGGACATAGAAATCGAGAGCGAAACGGTTAAATGCCTGCTTTTACACGAAGCGAGCCTCGGCGTTACGGTAATTCCGCAAAACGCAAACGTGGGAACGCTTAGTTTTAAGACGAGCGATGAAAGCGTTGCGACCGTCAATTCAAAGGGTTATGCGGCAGCGGCGACTCGGGGCAAATGCGTAGTTACCGTTACTCTTACGGGTTACAGAGACGAAACGATCACGAAAGAAATAAACGTGGAAGTTTACGACGAGATAGTCGATATAACCTGCGAGGACGAACTCGTAGCGATTATAAAATCGACGAGCGTTTCTCTCGCCGATATGACTTTCACTATCACATACAAAAGCGGAATATGCATTTCGACGAAAATCACCGACGCGACGATAGTATGCGACACCTCGAAAAAAGGCGAGGTAAACGGAATTATCCGATTCAAAGAGGACGGAAAGGACTATGAATTCGTCGTACCCGTGTATGTGAAAAGAAAGGGGTGTTCGACGGGGCTTACGCCGAACGTTTTCCTATCGGGAATAATCGTCGCGACCGCCGCCTTAATCATCGCGGCAAAACGAAAATTTGGTAAAATTTAATACAAACGACTTGACGAAATCAAGGTTTTGCATTATAATACATGCGACCTGGAAAATAAAAAAAAGAGAGGTAAGTATTATGAAAAAGTGGAGATGTTTAGTATGCGGACAAATAGTCGAATCGGACGTTCGTCCCGAAGAATGTCCCGTATGTCACGCTCCGGGCGAAAAATTCGTCGAAGTTAAAGACGAAGAAATGAACTGGGCGGCTGAACACGCGGTAGGAATCGCGAAAGGCGTTCCCGAAGAAATCGTGGAAGGACTTCGCGCAAACTTCAACGGCGAATGTTCGGAAGTCGGAATGTATCTCGCCATGGCGAGGGTTGCGTTCAGAGAGGGCTATCCCGAAATCGGTTTATATTGGGAAAAGGCGGCTTACGAAGAGGCTGAACACGCGGCTAAATTTGCGGAAATGCTCGGCGAGGTCGTAACCGATTCTACCGAAAAGAACCTTAAAATGAGAGTCGAAGCGGAAAACGGCGCGACGGCAGGCAAGACCGAACTCGCTAAAAAAGCGAAAGCGTTGAACCTTGACGCCATTCACGACACGGTACACGAAATGGCTCGCGACGAAGCCCGTCACGGCAAAGCGTTCAAAGGACTTCTCGACAGATATTTCGGAAAATAAGGAGAGCGCGATATGAAATACGTTTGTCCTTGCGGATACGTTTACGACGAAACTCTCGGCGATCCGGATAGCGGCGTCGCTCCCGGCACTAAGTGGGAAGACGTCCCCGAAGACTGGGTTTGCCCCGTATGCGGCCTTACTAAAGACGCTTTTACGGAAGAGTAATCTTTTCAATGCAAAAGCCGACCTGCGGTAAAAATGCCGGCTTACGGTCGGGCAATATTATAAAAACACAAAAGCAGAGGTTTATTAAGCCCCTGCTTTTTTTGTGTAGGCAAAATTTGGCACGCCGAATAGTTTTTTGTGGCAAAATATGGCGTTATCTTACTATAAGGCTCAGAAGTGTTAAACTATTTACAATTTAATAAAGGAGAATAATTTATGAAATTAAAAGAAGAATTACAAGAGATCGAAAATAAAGATTTATCAAATATGACAACTGAAGAACTTTTAAAATATAAAAGTGAATTAAAACAAAAAGCAAATAATTCAACAGGCAAAACTAAAGTTGGTTTAAAAAAGGCATTATATAGAGGTTTAAGTTATATATTTGGAGCCGGTATTGGTTATTGTGCCTTCAGAGTACTTATGGCATTTATATATGCTGGTTCATTAGCACCATTTTTACCAAATTTAGGTTTAGCTCTTTTGTGTGGTGTTCCAATTGCTGGATCGTATGTGTTTTTTAAAACTGCTCAAAGAAATGCACAAAAAATCACTCAAGTATGTAATGATAAATTATTTGAAGTAGATAAACAAATTGCAGTTAATGATTTTAAAAGGCAATTAGAATTATCTCGCGGTGTACAAAAATCTGATGCACAAGTAGTTAGAACTGATGAAAGTGAAGTGTTTGATTTAAGTGATTACAATACCAAGAAAAAAGACCAAGGAATTGAAAGATAAGTTTACATATTACCTTATATTTTCTAAAAAAAATAGATTATTATAACATAATGTAGTTATATTATGATACTTTAGAACAATCTCAATATGGCTGGCTATCTTTTCTATAACTTGCGTGATTCATTGCACCGACGGCGATATAAAAATTTCCGATTAACTATTAAAATAAATATTTAAAATAAAAAACGCTTGGTTTTAAATTGAAATGCACCCCAGAAGTTAGGCAAACTTATGGGGTGCATTTCAAAAATAGGTATCGTCTTTTATTATATCTTATCTTTATTTTCTCTTCGCTTCGCGTTTCAGTATGTTAAGAAGTATGTAAATTCCTATCAGAAGCACTACCGAGCCGATAAGCACGAGATACATTACCCACTGCTCTACGTTCGTTCCGAAGAAACTGAGTCTACAGTCTATGCTTTCCTTTATTCCGTTCATCACCTCGGGTGGAAAACCTACGCTTTCCATCTCGGCAAATACTCCGTTTAACGAGTGATTCCTTATAAGCGAAGTGCCGTAAGTCCCCGGTAAAAACATAAGAGCGTTTCTAAGCCCGTCACCGAACGACTTTATCGGCATATACGCGCCGCACAAAAAGCCGTAACCCGCCGAAACTATCGTTCCGACCGCCTGAGCCTGTCCGTTAGTAGTCAAAAATACGTTCACTATCGACGATAAAGCCGTTCCGAAAGTAGTTAAAAGTACTACGTCCGCTATTATCAGCATAACGTCCGCAAACGACATATACCAACAATTTTTTATCGATATGTATATAAAGCACGCAATAGTCGCCGTGAAACTGACGATTAAAGTCGATAAAAGCGACGCGGCGAAATAGGACAAACCCATAGTCGATTTTCTGACCGGCGAAACTATAAAATCGCTCCTTATCCCGTCGTTTTTGTCCTGTATCATTATGATATTCGAGCAGAACGCCACCGTAACGCACGACACCGCAAGCAGCGATGAAAACAGTTGCGCCGCGACCGTGCCGTCGATTAGTTTTTCGTCTATTTCAAAACCGCCAAGCCCCTTAATGAAGCTATCTTTATAAACCTTCGCCAAAAAAGTTGAATACAGTACAAGTAGTATTATCGGCGTTATAAGCGAGGAGAAAAACAGCCCTTTATCTTTAAAAAATACTTTAATATGTCTTTTAGTCAATGCGAGAAAGGTTCTCATTTCAGTTACCTCCGACAAGTTTTTTGCCCGTAACCGAAAGAAAAACGTCGTCCATTTTTCCCTTGGTTATTTCGAAATCGGAAAACAAATCGGGGCGAGCGATAATCATATCCCTCGCTTCCTCGGTGTTTTTCACGGCAATTCTGAACGCGTCGCGAATTTCCTCGTAAGGCTTCCCGAGCAATTTAACCGTTTCTTCCGAAACGTTATACACGGTGATAAAGTCGCCCGTATACTTGTTTTTGAGTTCGAGCGGAGTGCCTTCGGCGACTATTTTTCCGCTGTCTAAAATTATGACGTAGTCGCTGTCCGCCGCCTCTTCCATATAATGCGTGGTCAGAAATACCGTCATATTCTCTTCCCTGCGGTAATTTTCTATTACGCTCCACAACGTTTTTCTCGTCTGCGGGTCGAGACCCGTGGTAGGCTCGTCAAGTATGAGAATTTTCGGGTTATGTATAATCGCCCTCGCGACGTCTATTCTACGCCTCTGACCACCCGACAATTTGCCGACTATTCTGTTTTTGAGGTCGGAAAAGTCGAGAAGTTCGGCAAGTTCGTCTATTCTCTTTCTCGCCTTGTCGCCGTATATTCCGTAGAGAGAGGCTCTCGATAGCAGATTATCTTTTACCGAAAGGCATTTATCGAGCGCGGAGGATTGAAACACGACGCCTATTTCCGACGATATTTTCTCCATATCGTTATCGACGTCGTATCCGTCTATCGTAACCCTTCCGTCGTCCTTTTTCAAAAGTCCGCACATAATGGAAATGGTCGTGGACTTGCCCGCGCCGTTCACCCCCAAAAACGCGAAAAGTTCGCCTTTTTTTACTTTAAACGAAAGGTCGTTTACCGCCTTTACCGCTCCGAACGATTTGCGGAGATTTTTAATTTCTATAATTTCGTCCATATCTGTGAAAATTTTATCATATTCGCTTGCGAGTGTCAATTATTTATCGACTAAACTAAATCTGTATTTTTCTATGCCGTTAAAGATTTTTTCGGCAATTTCAGCCCTGTACTCGTCGGTTAAAAGCAGTTTTTCGTCCTCTGCGTTGGATAAAAAACCGCATTCGCATAAAATAGCGGCGCAATCCGCCTCGTTTAAAACGTAATAATCGCCCGCGAGAGCGGTATAATCTCTTTCGCATTCTTTTCCTCCGTTAAGTTCCGCCTGCACTATATCCGCAAGCGATTTGCTCTTTTCCTCGTCGATTTTATAAAATACCTGCGCGCCTCGTCTCAACGGAGAAGAATAGTAGTTCAAATGTATCGAAACGAATACGTCGGCTTTGGCGTTTAAGGTAATCTGCTTGCGTTTTAGCATATCGCGGCGTTTAAATCCCTTGGAATATATCCCGTAAAGTCCCGCTTCGGTCTTTCTCGTCATAACCGTTTTCGCGCCGCTTTTATCGAATTTCGTTTTGAGTTTTCTCGCTATATCGAGGTTGAGTTCGCTTTCTTTAACCCCCGTCGTAATGCCCGACACTCCGCCGTCTATTCCGCCGTGTCCGGCGTCGATAACCACCGTAAACCTGTCCGAGGGAGAAGCCGCGGCTCTCGTCCGAACGCACAGGAGAGCGACGTAGGTCGAAAGAAGAAGGGTTAAACCCGCCGCGGCAATAATTTTCATAAATTTAAGTTTCATAAGAAATTACTATTCTTCCGATGCATTTATTATACCGCATTGATAAAATTTAACGATTACGATCCCGTAAATTCTACGCAAAGTTTTCGTAAATAACAAGCGATTAAAATTATGCAAAATATTTCTTTGACAAAAATCGCGAAATAATATATAATGTTCGTACTATGAGTAAAGAAAAGAATAAAATCGCCGCGGAAGCGGTAAAAGAGGAAACGACGGAAAAGAAAACCGTTAAAATCTACCCCGATATAGCCTACAACAAGGCTCAGAGATGGAAATCGCTCGTCTATACCCTGCTTCTCGCCGTTTTAATGGGCGGAATGGGTCTGACGATTTTTATTCAGGGGTTGAAAACTCCCGACGGCAACTCGCTCGGCTATATTTCGGGCGCGGTTATGCTCGTGTTTTTAGTGGTTATAATCTCCACCCTGCCTTCGACTTTTAAGCAATATCCCGTAAAAGGCGACCCGATTATTGAGTTTGACTCGAAAGAAATTACTATAAACGGCGAAAAGAAGAAACTTTCGGAAGTACTCGAAATGAGGCTTACGATTACTTTGGAACCGGTCGGCAACAAGGAAGCGAACGAAAAATACGTCGATTCGATACTTTCCGCAGAGCCGCCGAAACACGTTACGGGCAACCTCGATTTTGCGGTAAAGCACGTCGGCAAAAAGGGCGAAACTTCCAAAACGCTTTACACGACGGTCGCCGATTCTTACGAAGCGTTGGTCGCTCTTTTCTCGGCGGGAGTAAAGCACTATTCGATAGTATACTCGTTGAAAAAAATCTCGAAAGTTTCGACCTACAATTTAGGCGACACGACGACGGAGGACGGAGCAAAACTTTCCGACCTTTCCAAAAAAGACAGAATGAAACAACTGTATTAAAGCCGAATAAGTATAGTAAAAACAGTAGGTTAATATAAGAAGCGAGGGCAAGTCGGTAAACCGACTCGCCCTCGCTTTTTCGCTATACTAAAATCTATCTTCGTAATATGTCTTTTGTGTTATAAAAAACAAACGTTTCAGCAGGACGTCGAGGCACCGTCATTTTACAATATCGTAGGGGACGGCGCCCTCGACGTCCCGAAAATTTTTAAAAGCAAATCGTTCTAATAACAACTCGTAGAAAACTTAACGATTTCTTAAATCGGCGACTATATCTCTTATGTGCGATATTTCTACGGGCGTTAATCCTTCTACGTTTATTACGTCCGTCTCACTTCTGCACAACAAATAGTCCGTGGTCACTCCGAAATAATCTGCGATTTTTACGAGCATCTCTATCGACGGTTGTATGTTGTCGTTTTCCCAGTTGCTCACGCATTGCTTCGTAAGCCCTAACGCGCTTGCCATCTCTACTTGCGATACTCTCTTCGCCTTCCTCAGTTCTTTAATTTTTTCGTTCAGCATACGCCCTACCCCGTAAATTATTTCGATACTATTATATATAAACGCTTGACATAAGTTAAAATACTATGGTATACTGATTATTGACAAATGCCAGACAGGAATAAAACAAATCTTGCCTGGCATATATAGTCCGTAAAACATAACGTTTGACATATCGATATCCCCATATCGAACGGCTCGGCAAACGTTTTACGTATTTGCCGAGCCGACCCTTTTTGCTTTTCACGATTTTTACGTTTTTTTGTTGACATACAAAATTATTTGTGCTAAAATGCTCTTACTTCTTAGGGGAGTAGTGAGCGAACAGCCCGAGCGAAACCGCCGAGTAACCGTCGAAACGGACGGATATGGCGGCAAAATTACGAGCGTTCGTAGCAAGTCAACACACCGATTTTAAATCTGGCTTGCTTTAAATTACGAGACTTGAGTATAACGTTTGCTATGCTATAAGTCTATAAATATATTGTTTTTTTTGACCTTGCATAGCGTTATGCGAGGTTTTTTTGTGGATTTTTTGTTTTTCTTTAACAGCGCGCTGCTCGGCGTAGGGCTTGCGATGGACGCGTTTTCCGTATCGGCGGCAAACGGGCTTGCCGAACCGAATATGAAAAAATCGAAAGAGTTTTCTATTTCGGGAACCTTCGCGTTTTTTCAGTTTCTGATGCCTATGCTCGGTTGGATACTCGTTCGCTTCGCAGCCGAACAATTTACGGCGTTTCAGAAAGCCGTGCCGTATATAGCGCTCGTTCTGCTTCTGTTTATCGGCGGCAAAATGCTCTATGAAGGCATAAAAAACAAAGGCGACGACGATATAAACGGCGAAAACGGCGAAAAGAGCGAAGAGGCGACGGCGGTAACAAAACTTACTCTATTGCGACTTCTCGTTCAGGGAATCGCGACTTCCATAGACGCCTTGTCGGTCGGTTTTACCATAGCGGAATACAAGGTGACGGAAGCCCTCGTCTGCTCCGCAATCGTCGCGGCGGTGACGTTCGGAATCTGCGTCGCGGGAACTTACATAGGAAAAAAATTCGGAACGAAACTTGCGGGGAAAGCAACCATACTCGGCGGCGTAATTCTGATAATCATAGGTCTTGAAATATTTATCAAAGGAGTTATTATATAATATGGAAAAGGTGAAAAACGCCGAAACGCTCGGTTCGGAAGAGGTATTAAAACTTCTCGGAACAGACAAGACGACGGGACTTACCGAAGAGGAAGCGGCAAAAAGGCTCGAACTCTACGGCAAGAATAAACTCGCCGAAAAAGCAAAAGAACCATGGTGGAAGATTTTCTTCTCGCAGTTCAACGACGCGATGATCTTCGTTCTCTTCGCCGCGATTATCGTCACCGCAATCGTATCCGTTTACGAAACGGTGAAGTGCCTGCGCGGCGGCGGTACGTTCGACTTCTTCTCGGTAGGCGACTGGCCCGACGTAATCATTATCCTCGCCGTCGTAATAATCAACGCGATTATCGGTACGGTACAGGAAATCAAGGCTCAGTCCTCGCTTGACGCGCTTAAAAAGTTATCGAGTCCCGAAACTACGGTGATAAGAGACGGAAAACGCCGCAAAATCAAATCGGAGGACCTCGTTTACGGCGATATAGTCGTAATCGAAGAGGGCGACACTATCGGCGCGGACATAAGACTAATCGAGTCTTACAACCTCAAAGTAAACGAATCGAGCCTTACGGGAGAATCGACGCAAGTCGAAAAATCGGCAGGCGTTACCCTTTCCGAACCCGTCGGAATCGCCGACAGAATAAACTGCGCGTATATGTCCTCGCCCGTTTCTTACGGCAGGGGTTTGGGCGTAGTTATCGCAAAGGGAATGGAAACGGAAATCGGTAAAATCGCGACGGCAATCGACGAAGAACCCGAGGAACTCACTCCTCTTCAAAAGGTACTTGCGAAACTTTCGAAATCGCTCGGACTTATCACCCTTGCGGTAGTTATCGCGGTATTTATCGCAGACCTTATATGGATATTCATCGACGGAAGAGGTACGGTCGTCGAGGCTTACATAGAAACGATTTTATCGTCCATTTCGCTCGCGGTCGCGGCAATTCCCGAAGGACTGCCCGCGGTCGTTACCATAGTTCTCGCAATAGGCGTACAGAAAATGGTTAAGGCGAACACAATCGTGAGAAAACTCCCGTCGGTCGAAACGCTCGGCGCGGTTTCGGTAGTATGTTCGGATAAAACGGGAACTTTAACCCAGAACAAAATGACGGTAGTCGAGGCTTATCAAAGCGGAAGAATAGTCGAAAGAAAGGACTTCGCTTCGGTTGCCGAAACCGATTTCAGGCTTCTCGCCAAGGGAATGTGCCTCTGCTCCAACGCCACCGTTGACGAGGGAGTGTACGGAGACCCGACGGAAATCGCGCTCGTAAACTTCGCGGGCGAACTCGGAATGAAGAAGTCGGAACTCGAAAGACAGACCCCGAGAACGGACGAACTGCCCTTCGACAGCGAAAGGAAGATGATGACCACCGTTCACGACGAGGGAGACAGAAAAATCGCCTACACTAAAGGCGCGCTCGACTCTATTCTCGCCCATACGAACGCTATTTCGGAAAACGGCGTTATAAGACCGATTACCGACGAGGATATAAAGAAAATCTACGAAATCAACTCGTATTTCTCGGGTAAAGCGTTGAGGGTACTCGCGCTCGCGATAAGGGAAACCGAAAAGCCGAACGAGGAAGAACTCGTATTCGTGGGACTTGTGGCAATGGTAGACCCCGCCCGCCCCGAAGCCAAAGGCGCGGTCGAGAAATTCAAAAAAGCGGGAATAGTCACCGTAATGATTACGGGCGACCACAAAGACACGGCGTTCGCAATAGCGAAAGAACTCGGGATCTGCGAGGATAAAAGTCAATGCAAAACGGGCGCGGAAGTTGACGCGCTGACGGAAGAAGAACTTCGCGAAGCGTGCAAGACGACGAGAGTTTTCGCAAGAGTTTCGCCCGAAAACAAGGTGCAGATCGTAAAGGCGTTCAAAGCGAACGGCAATATATGCGCGATGACGGGCGACGGCGTAAACGACGCCCCGAGTTTAAAGGCGGCGGACATAGGAATCGCTATGGGAATTACGGGAACGGACGTCGCGAAAGGCGCGGCGGATATGGTTCTCACGGACGACAACTTCGCTTCTATCGAAAAAGCGGTCGAGGAAGGCAGAGGAATTTTCGCGAATATCAAAAAGACCATATTGTTCCTTATATCGAGCAATATCGCCGAAGTTCTCGCTATGTTTCTGATAATCTGCGTAGGACTTCCCGCCCCGCTTATCGCGATTCACCTTTTATGGGTCAATCTGATTACCGACAGTCTGCCCGCAATCGCGCTCGGAATGGATAAAACTTCGAGCGACGTTATGAACGACAAGCCGAGGGATCCGAGCGAAAGCATTTTCGCTCACGGCGGCATGGCTCTTATCCTCGTAAGAGGCGCGATACTTACCGTTTCGGTACTTCTCGCGTATTTCTCGGTAGGCTGGCTCAACGGCGCGTACTCATTCTCCGCAATCAAAAATCTATTTTTAGACGAGGAAATTTTGCATCAGGCGCAGACTATGGCGTTCACGACTCTCGCATTCGGCGAACTTCTGCACATGCTCGGAATGAGAGACGAAAACAAGTCGTTCGTGACCGTGTTCAAAAGCAAAAACGTAATGATGGCGATTGCATTCGTAGCAGGTATCGCCCTTCAATTCGCGGTAATAGAAATACCCGCGATAAGAACGGTATTCTCGACGGCGAACCTCAACCCCACGGAATGGATTATAACCGCCGTCTGTTCGTTCGCTCCGCTTATCTGGCACGAAATAGTGATGTTCGTTAAGTATATAAGAAAACAGATTCTATCCGCAAAGAAATAACGAATTTAAAGTTTTAAACGACAGACCGCCGCAAGGCGAAGCGAACGCTTCGCCTT